>Ga0114922_10004736_pt1 | contig 12616 bp, 23 predicted proteins | sample AartaG_FD_100975 | JGI IMG/M metagenome (GOLD analysis project Ga0114922, IMG submission 100975) | Deep subsurface microbial communities from Aarhus Bay to uncover new lineages of life (NeLLi) - Aarhus_00045 metaG | ecosystem: Environmental > Aquatic > Marine > Oceanic > Sediment | place... | reverse complement strand
TAATAAATAAAATATTTTATAAAACATTAATTATTTACTTGACAGATGCCGATAAATATATTATAAAATATTAAAAACATTTAAGGGGGTGATAACAATGAAAACGGTCAAAGCAAAAGCGGTCTTGGTTTTAAAATGTCAGTTACCTAGCTGCGGTAAAATATTTCGGAGTGGACATTACCGTAAATACTGCAAGCCAGCGTGTCGCAAGAAAGCTAGCGCTATCAAGGGTCAAATGCGCTATCAATTAATGAGGGATGCTTACTTGCGATCAAGGGGGGAGATAAAATGATTTTAACATATAGCCTATTTTGCGGTGACAAACACCGAATTGAAAGGGTAACGATGGTAGACATTAGCCATAAAGGTGTTTTATATGTCTACTATAAAAAGCGTGGTAAAACACAGATGAAAACTTTAAAACGGGGTCGGGACTTTGATGATATAACTTTACTGTCCAGGGTAGGGAGGTGATAAAATGAATTTCCTTAAGAAGTATTTTGTAGCTCTGAAAAAAGAATTACAAACTCAAATGATAATCGGTAATGTAAGACTTGATATCAATTCATGTATGAAAGACTGCGCAAAGCTAGAGTACAGGCTCATTGAGCTAGAGACTAAGGTTACAAGCCTTGAACTTTTTGTAAAACACATGAACCATTAAGGGGGTGACAACATGAAAAGATTAATCCTATTATATTTAGCTGTACTGTTTATCTGGTCATGTGCATTTACTGTGGTAGCAGGCAATCAGTTTGCTTATAATAGTTTACAGAGTATGAGGACTTACTTCAGTCTATCAAGGGAAGTTCGTCACCGTGAGGAGATGTTTCGGTATGAGGACTCAAAAAGGTATCAGGACTATCTATTAGATGTTTTAAATTATAAGTTAGTCTTGTTAGAACAATATGGTTACTAGTAACAAACAGCTAACATAGGATAGGGGGTGATAACATGAGAAAATATTTTATCGTTATGTTTGTTTCGTTAATGTTGTTTATGGTAAGTCCAGCTAATGTTAAAGGTGGTGATAAGATACTTATCTTTAGCTGGGGTCAGGTTATATCGCTTGACTTTTTCGGGTGGCATCTCTACGGTTCGGATTGTTCAATGGTGAACTGTAAAACAGATAGTAGTATTAAAGTACCCGTTAATTATTATGAGGGTATGGTTGATTATACTACCGACTATCAGCTTACGTCACCCGATGGTCAAGAGAAAGAATGGTTTTTTGCTTTAACTTCTTTAGATGATAGTGGTAATGAAAGTGGTTGTTCAAATGAAACCTCAATAGTCATAGACTTTGAAGCTCCTTTAGTGCCGACAACTTTAACCGTTATCATTAAAGCCGAATAATGTTTATTACAGGCTACCATAGGTAAGGGGGTGATTTTATGTCATGGGAAAAACGTGGAGACGCTTTAGAATTCAAGTTTGAAAAGAAAGGCGAAAACTTAATGGGTCATTTAGTTGATATGAAAACAACCCGCTTTGATTCCAAAGCCTACACTCTGGTTACCGCAACGGGTGAATCATATTACTTTTTTGGTTGTTTCAAACTGGATGCCATGTTGCCCGCTATTATCGGTAAGTATGTGAGGATTACTTACAAAGGCAAGCAGAAGTTGCCTAACAAACAAACCTTGCGTGATTATGAGATTGAGGTATGGCGGTCAGAGGAGGGTAAAGCTCCAGAGGGTTTTGATGAAGACGTCCCATTTTAATTAATATACCCTGACGCTGCGGTTTTTGGGGTTTGTCCCTCCTTATCCCAATGGTTAACTTAGCGGCGTCGGGGTTTTGACATTTAACCGTCAACAAAAAAGCATTGACAATATAAAGGGGGTGCTTTTATAATGCCAATATCAAGATGGTCAACCAGGGTCAGTTGTAAAAAGAAACTGGGTCAAGCGTCAAGTCATTTACGTAGCGCAGGTCTTATCATGGGAGAATTAAACAAAGTGTATGAGATGCCGCACCCACAAATAGGAGAAGCCTTTAAGAAAACGATTGAGATTATTGCCTTGATAGAAAACATGGTGTGGGATTTAAGGTCTCAGATATAAGGTTCATAAATGGCAATCACCCGAATACCAGGACTTAGAGGAATCATCAGGGGTCACATACCGAAAGCTCTTGCGGCGGGTCTTAACACCGTTCAATTTGAGGGTTTAATCAGGGGTCAGTACGGTCAATTTACGCGCCGTACTGATTTTTTAGCTGACTGGCGTGAGATGGAAGGACGTGAGCGCAAACGTGATCCCTTAAAATCAATTCGTAAAGATTTATACGCTACGGCTGCTACCGTTCAAGTAAGTGAAGTGGCACAACAGAACAAATTTTATTATGGTTATAAGGTAACAGGTTACGATCTCATAACGGGAAAAGAGACCGAACAAGACCTGGTTGTTTCAAGCTCTGAGCGCCTTACCGAAGGTGAGGCTGACAGTGAAGCCGAGCAACTACAAAATAAATATTTCCCCGAAATAACAAGCGTAAAGTTTGAAAGGGATTATGTCTCAATCAGCGCCTAAAAAAAGACGTCGCAAGTCTCATTATATAAGACGGGGTAAGACGGTTAGGATGCCGTCAAGTTTTATCTTTTTTGATGTCGAAACTTATCCTGTTCCCCCAGGTGAGCCGATGGTAATGAAACTTGCCTATGCTGTTTACTGGTATATTGATAAAAAGACAGGGGTTGAAACAACCGAATGGTTTAACACCACTTTAAGTAAAGCTCTTTTCGATTTCATCTCTTTAAAGTGTAAGCGTTATAACAATTTAAGGGTCATGTCAGCGAATATCTGGTTCGATTGTCGTGTTTCGGGGTTTTTAACCCATTTGAAGGCGTCAGGGTGGCGCTGTAAGCAATTCTTTTGCCGTGGTCATACCTTCATAGCCTTATTTTACAAAGGTGACCTGAGACTAGACCTAGTAAACATACAAAATTACTTTAATATTCCCGTAGTTACAATAGGTAAGAGTGTCGGCTTAAAAAAACTCGATGTAGACTTTAAAGACGTCTCAGAATCAAATCTGAGGGTTTACTGTAAAAGGGATGTAGAGATAATCTTTAAAGCCTTTAAATCGTTATATTATTTTATAAAAGAAGGAAAGAAGGGTGGTATCGGTTACACGCTGCCTTCGGTTGCGTATAGCTGCTATACTCATTCTTTCTTACCCCGCAATATTGCTGTTCATACCGAAAAGGATATCTTGGAATTGGAGCGCAAAGCATACTACGGAGGACGCTGTGAGTGTTTTTTTATCGGTAAGAAAAAGGATATCACTCTTTATAAGCTGGACGTTAACAGCATGTATCCTTATGTAATGAAGCATAACGATTTCCCTGTTAAATTGTATAAAGCGGGTAATGACATTTCCCTAAAAAACTTCGCCAGGATTAAAGACTGTTATTGTTACGTAGCAGAGGTTATGGTCAAGACAAAAAAGCCTGTTTATGCTTATCGTCAAAAAGGTAAGGTTATCTTTCCAACAGGGGAATTTAAAACTTATCTTACCACTCCCTCATTACTTTACGCTTTAAGTCAAGGTCACCTGGTCAGGATCTCGAAACTAATAGCCTATCAAAAAGCTAACCTATTTAAGACCTACGTCGATTATTTTTATAACAAAAGACAGGATTTTACGAAAGAAGGCAATACAGCTTTTTCATATATCTGTAAGATTTTATTAAATTCGCTTTACGGTAAATTCGGTCAGAAATCTTCGACTATGCTGTGGGAGAAGAAAAACGATAACGGTAAAGATTTCAGAACAATCATTTGGCAAGTTCAGGAGCAACGGTTTTACGTTCATCAATCCTTTTTTGGTCTTGAACAGATGGTTATTCAAAAAGAGTGTGAAGGTTTAAACTCGATGCCAGCCATAGCCGCCCACGTTACCGACTATGCAAGGTTGTATCTATGGGAATTAATCGAAAAGGCAGGGTATAAAAATTGTCTCTATATTGATACCGATTCACTTATCATAAATGACCAGGGTTATAAACGGCTCGATCGTTTTATACACCCTAATGAAATTGGTATGCTTAAGGTTGAAGCAACGGCGCATTCCCTGGATATAAAAGGAGCAAAGCATTATATTTTTGGTAATAAGAGAAAGATAAAAGGAATACCAAAAGCGGCGGTGGCACTTAAAGGTGATCGGTTCAAGTTCCAGCATTTCCCTACTCCCCTAAATGAATTAAGACAGGGATTACCCGAAGTATATAAGATTGAAACGGTGATAAAAAAACTATCAGGGGTTTATGATAAAGGAATAGTTACAAAGTTGGGTAGGGTAAAACCGTTTACTTTTTAGGTGGTGGTTTTTCTTCTGTACTAGGCTTTCCCTTTACGCCAGTAACAACCTTCCTTATAGCCTCAATATTCTTTTTTAATTTCGTTAAGTCTTCACCCATGATTTATTCACCCCCTTTACCTTCAAACATTTGTTCTTCAAACCATTCGATATATTTATCAACATAACCCATCTTTTTTAATTCTTCTCTATATTGAGCTTGTGTAATAATCTTAGTTGAATAGAGACTGTCCAGTTCTTTCTTAGTAGGCATCCTTAGCTTTGCAAGTCTTTCTGAATCCCATAGCCTAAGTAAGCTATCTTGTTCTGCCCCTACTAGATCAAGTTTTCCCAGTTCGGTAATAGCCTGGTTTGCTGTGTACGCTCCTGCCATATAATATTTATGAATTCTTGCAAGTTCACGCTCTTTATTCTCCTTGATAACCTGGTAGTCTTTCATTGAAATTAAGATATTGACTTCCTCTGGGTTATATCCTAAGTCTCCTAGCCATGCCTGGCATTCGGATTGAGAAATAATCATCTTACTGTATGCAGAGAGTATTTCGGCTTTGCTTAAGTCCCTGTCCTGTTCGGTATTTTGCATCTCTGTAAACTTGGTCAACCATTCGGCTTTTTCATCATTATATCCCAGGTCAAGGTAAGTTCGTTTCACCTGTTCACGGTCAATGATTCCCATCTTATAGACACGGCGAACATCAACACGGGTTAAAGGGTTATAAGATATAGCTCGCAGTTTATCACGCCACCATGGCATAATGTCCTGAGCCATAAATAATTTATCCAGGTCATTTTCTTCGATAACCCCACGGTGTAACATTTCATAGCCTCTGAGTAAAGACGGTAATTCCCAGTGAGACGCCCAGTAATACTTTGACCATTCCTCAGATAGTCCCTGTTTTTTTGCCCACTCCACAAATTCCCCAGGTAACTCATCAAGTAAACCGTACTGTTCAACATAGTCAGGATAAAAGGCTTCACGTACAGCCATTCTTATAAGATCGGGATAACCAGGTATAGGATAAAATAACTTCTTAAGGTGTTCGACTTCACCATCTGTAAACCCATATTTTTTATATCCTGCATTCAGGGTTGGTTCGTCGATTTCACCCCTTAAAAATAAATCCTTAAGTTCACCTAATGCTGGTATAGACTTTGACGCCGCAAAGATGGTATCAATGCTAGCATCAGAGTAACCGTGCTTATTAAGCATCTCTCTAACCGCTGCGGTTTTTGTGGGGTCTCGATACATGGCAACAATAAGTGAGGCGGCATCGGGTAATACGGGACGGTAGGTATTCATCCACTTTTGAGTGGCTTTCATGTTGGCTATATCTTGGTGTGACATAACTTCACCGATACCGTAACTAATAGCCATGATAATGCCAGCCGTTAAACCGCTTAAGGTATCGGTTGCCATAATAGCGTTTAACCTATCAGTCATGTCTTTTGGTAACCCCATTGCGGCAAGTAAAGCCGTCCACTTATCTTTTATAATATCAGCGGTTTTATCTCTCATGGTATCAGAAACGGCAATCGCAAGTGGATTCCAAAACGCTCCCCATAACTGCGGGTCGGTTTCTAAGATCGTAGTCCACATACTAAGAAAAAAATCTTTTATACGGTCAAACAGTGACCCCGATAACTGCTCGCTTGGTGTTTCATCGTTAAACATTTTACCACCCTCATTTATGTTTAATTTTAGTTCCAACTGCAAAAATAACGCTACCGATTGTTATAAGAACAAGAAAAAGACTACCACCGAAAATGACCTCACAGGCACAGCCAAACCCCAAACATAAAACACCAGCCAGTTGAATGATCTCACCAACTTGCGTGTCTCTCACAATAACCCCCTTTCAAAAGTCATGGTTAAAAGTATCTGCATTAAGTCCAGCATTGGTTCCTCTTGCCCTTCGGGTGCATCTACAAGATAAGAAAGCAAAGCCTCTGGTGTGCCGAACGCTTCAACAATGTCAGTCAGGGAAGTTAACATTTCGGCTGTCATTATTTCGGCAATCGGTTTAACGGTTGACTCTAAAATAAGCTGATGGGAAATTGTATCAGCGATAATATAAGATGCAACGGTAGAAATTCTATCTTCGGGTAATGTTATTTTATCGGTTATCTGTTTAGCAAGTAAGACGTCGATTGCACCGATATAATCGGCAATGTGAACAGTCGGGGGATATTCTTGAATCCACTCTCTTATCTGTTTTTCAGTGGGAATCACCAAACCGCTGACGGCTGTTTCGACAGCATTGATTCTATTGTTAACAGGTGCAATCGCAGCGTTTACGATTGCCTGTACTTCGGCTGCGCTAAGACCGCCATTACCGTTACCTGTAATTTCTAATCGTACTTTTAAATCGTCAATCCATGCTTGTGGTATTTCCTCAACAGCGGGTAAACCAAACTCGATTTCTTTTTTCAGTTCGTCTATTTGTCTTGTTACTTCTGTGGTAACCCAGTTCTTGATCGTTTCAATAGCAACCGTTAACCCTTCTTCAATCGCTAACTGCGGCGCTAATAGCTGCGCTAGTATTCCCATTAACCATTCAAAAAAGAAATATTCATGCTGCATAACGATTTCTTCTAAAATAGTAATTCGCTGGTCATAAGGTTTTATGGTATCACCAACAAGCCTCTCGACGTCGGGTATAAGCAACTCGTAAACATCGGCTGCAATGGATTCAACATTACCCTCAATCACGGCTACAAGCTCCTCTGAATGTTCAAGGATATATCGGATAGCGTCGATCTGTTCATCTGACATTCCACCCAGTATAAATTCTAAGTTCTCAATATCTTTTTCGATCTCTGGTATCACCGAATCCTGAAAAGATTTAATGTCTCTCTCGATATTTTGTAAGCGCTCTTTAGTTTGTGTAATAAACCCGCTTGATATCTCACTGATTTTTTTATCGCTGGTTATTACTTGCAGCCCTAAAATTCTTTCAAGTTCATCAACAAACCACCCGTCTATATGAACAACCTTTGACATATCTGGTAATATATCACTCCAGATAACAGCCATAACATCATTAATAATTTTATGTTCAATATAGATGGTTGCCGCTGCCATGCGCTCTTCTAAAGTATAACCTAAATTTTCGTGATGATTTTTAAGACCTTGAAAACTAAGATTGACAAAATTAGAAATATCGTCAATATCATCCCACAACGGCACGGTATAGCGCTGAAAGGCATCGTCAATGATAGCCTTGATTATATCAGCATGGCTACCGTTCATCTAATATCTCCATTTCGTGAAGTCACTCATAAAAAGTAAAATGTTCTTAACCGTTATACAGGTTGTTTTCTTAACGGGTTGTGTCAGAGGAATCGTATCACAGTACTGATCTATCTCTTTTGCGAATTCAGCGAAAGGGTCAAGTGCTGGTTCGGGTGTTATCTTGCTCGAAGAGTGACAGCTCCCATCATACCAGTAACAGTCAGCGGTCAAGCATTCGATTTCTGTCTTGTAGTCCTCACACGTTTTTGGCGGTAAAGGCGGCATCGGTTCGATAGGCGTAACTGGTTCTATCGGTTCAACTGGTTCTACTGGTTCAACTGGTTCGGGTTTCGGTTTAACATGACAACTGTTATCATACCAGTGATAATTCCAAAACTCACAGCCTTGCTTCGTTTCAATCCAGTCAGCATTTGGTGAATCGTTCAAGGCTCTTAAAAAGTAAATCGTATGGTCAAGGTCTTTTTGCACACTATCCTGTAAATAACCTTTGATTGATTCGATAAAATTTATGGCTTCCTCAATATTAACCTGTAAAAGATCATGGTGTCTATGCTGATTAATTTTAGCCCAGCCTTTAAGGGTCAGGCTCTTGACTTTATCTCCAGCCTTTAACACAGGATAAAGGTTATTTAACAAAGTGATAAAATCCTCCCAGTGTTCAATAATCATTTACTCTACCTCTCTAAATAACTGTTCAAGCTCTTCTGTGATAGAATAAATAGCATCCAGGATGGGTTTCATTATTTCGTCTCCCCATTCAAAAATGCTGCGGGTTTTGGTCAGGTCGATTTTAATGTCTTCACTTGGCATATTCTTCAAGCATCCTTATCCTGATTGATTTCATTTTATCAAACCTTGCCTTAAGATCGGCAACGTCAATGCCAACGTATTCAGCCCGCCTAATTTCATCAGTTAACCAGTCGATATCGGTGTCCAGGTCTTTCAGTCTTTTAAGCTGCTCGGGTGTTAAGTAAATCTTTTCTCTTGCCATTTCATTTACCTCTCTTTCCATTAAAGATAATGTATAAAGTAATGAACCTCTTATAAGGTGTATATAAGGAAGTACAAGCCTGTACTTTGTATTTTTATCACGTCAACTCATGTTAGTACCTATCGAGTAAATGACCAAAAAGTGTGCCCGAAACATCGGTTGTAGCCAGCGTGCCATTCCACCAAATTCTTACTATTTCGTTTTCATCATAAATGATCGGTAGGGATTGTCTATGTACCTCAAAGGCGCCACCGTAAGCATTATAATACCAGTCATATTGTACTGCTCCCGACACCACACAAAAGGAAATAGCGGTAGGGTCAGCCTGCCAACACATACCCTGGATAAATTCTAACTTAAACATTTTACCAGCGGGTACGGTATAAAGCTCGTGATTATAAAAGGGAGCACCTACATTGTTTTTCATTTCAGTAAATCTTACAAACCCTGTGACCGCCTGTAAATCACCGATTGCTGGATTTCGCTTTCGGGTCAAGGTCTTAAATTCAGATAATATAGGAAAGGGATAAACACCGATACTGGTTAACGGGTTTGATTCGGTTACAGGGATATTTTCAGAGGGGTCAGTCGGTCTTACCCCTACCCACCTGGTTTGGTCAGATTCTTTAGCCATTTATTTTATACCCTCACTTTCCAAAAGGCTCTGATTCTGATTATATTCTTGTTTAAAGGGTCAGTGTTTTTTATACCTACCTGTAAATGTTTTTTGAATGACATTTGATAATGATAGTCTACCCATATACCATAAAGATCGTTTACGATATCATAGCAGCTTACTCCACAATAATCCGACATAGCACGCCCTGTCGCTTTATGATAACTAAAAAACTCTTGTAGATATTCCCTGAAAACTTCTCGTTCATCAATCATAATAAACATATACATTAAATCAGTGTCAGCGGTAAAATAAAGTAATCCCATCGTACCAACATCATAAACATCAATCGGTGTCCAGGTATCACCTGCAACGATTAAATGTGCATCCTCTCGGCATTTTCTATCACTGTAATCGAGTAAATTTACATCGGTCATTTGGACCCAGTCAGGCGCACCGTGAGCCATTATCAATTATCTCCTATTTATGGTTTAGTTAATTTCATTACATCGGATAGTCCACCGATAACACGGCGTATTATTTCCCTAGCTGGTACAAGCTGAATCCTGACCGTTACGGTATGATTATAAGTATCATCTGTGTTCCACCCGTAAAATTGCAAGGTATAAGGCTCCTCTTTTATCTCATATTCATCACTTGACATAATGGTTTGACCGTTACCTGAAAACTGATAGTCAGGATTCTTCGGGTAGACTTGGTGTAAGGCATCGTTAACATGAACATATACAAGCCCTGCGCAACCATGAGGAAAGGTAATTTCAAAACGGGTAATTGTCCCTTTTTCTAATTCTAAAATAAGTTTAGTTTGGGTTGCCTCAGTCTTACCAAAAGGCAATTCTAAATTCCAGGCATAAAACATTTCTACCCCTTAAGTTGCTTTAAAATATTCATCATTACGCAACCGTAACCCCTGAATGGTTACCTCAATGTTATCACCTGCGGCGTTTGGCGTGACTTCAATTCCCACCTCATCACCATCAATCATATACACGGGAGTTGCCCACTCTTGCACCACCCCTGCGTTTATAGCCGCAACATAATTTAACCGATGGGTAATTCCACGCCTTTTTAATAGCTTGTAACACGCTGCCGTGTTTGCTTGTGAGGAATTATAGATGGAAAGACTACGAACAAGTATAACTTCCCCAGTCCGAGCCTTAACAAACCAAAGCACGTTTGAACCCGCAGCCAAAACATAATTATACTTTTCAGTAAAAACCTGTTCTGATTTACATTTAATCATCACGTCTCCTTAGAATAAAAAGGCATCTTAAGCTAGCGGTCTCCCCACGCTCCCACGAAGGAAACATAACTTAAAATGCCTTTTAAGTAAAGTTAAAAATAGGAGCGTTTATCAATAAGGTCTCAGTTGTTGCAATACAACCGCCGAACTTAAACCAGCCGTCTTGGCTTGTGTTACAATTAAACGAACACTCTTAAAAGACGTTGGGTCAAAAAACTCCTCAGCATCCCTTAGATTACCAAAGGGATAAGGAATGTTGTTATTGTACTCATAGCCAAAACAATTCCACTCTGTGTAACGAGCAGCCGTCACCGAAGCATCGTTGCATTCGGATGGTAAGTTTCGCCAAGGACTTGAACCACGATTATATATACAATCACCTGAGCCACAACCAAACATCGCCATGCCTTGACTGTAACCGAATGGATGCCAAACATAGTTCTGGTTTGGCGCATCACCAGTTGCACCGCTAACATTTGAACCTAAACCATAACGTTCAATCTCTTTCTTCGATAGATCATCACCATCAATGTCAAAAGGCACAAAACGGTCAATGTCACAAGATAACTTAATGTGACTAAATTCACTGTGTGCACTGAAAACACCATCATAAACCCTGAGATTCATTAACCGATAAAGATAATCTCGTGGCATATCGATTGTTTCATCACCCGCCGAAGCCTTGCTCCATCCATAAATGTTCTTGGTCATTAAAAAACCCATCGGGTCACGAACAGGATTCTCACATACGGTTGCCTTTAAGGTCATGGTTTGCTGTCCCGCCACATAACCTAAAGCACCTACGGGTAAATTGTAAGTGATCTTGATTTGTGGGTTAACAAACTTCCTGGGGTCAAGCATCCACTCTTGATCGGAATCATCACGTCCAAACCGAATCTTGACATGCGCATCGTTCATTCCATTGGCAACACCATCAATAAGCATCTTAGGCACTTCATTGTTAGCATACCTTTGAACTCCCATTGCTTCACACATATCGGTTGAAAAGATAACATCACTACCATCAACCACCTCAATCTTACTAACACACAGGCTGATAAGAATGTTGTTATTGTAAGCATCAATGTCAGTTCGCTTACCCCTGACATGAAGATCAAGAGACATAACAGGATTACTGAAGTCCAGGTTAACAATCCTAGTTGCGGCTACTCCCATCGTTTCATCTCTAAATAAATAAACTTCACGGTTTCTCATATTTTCACACCCCCTTTACAAAGTTATTTTTGTTACTTTTTAAAACTGAACTTTGCCATGCCTCTGACAAAGGTTGACATTCGGTTTATGGAATCTTCCAGGGTAAGGTCAGGCATTTTTTTAACATCACCCTGAACACGGTCAATATGAGGTAACAACTGTGTGTAAAACTTCTCCACCTTTACCGATGCGCCGTCAATGCCACTTGCAACCCTGGGTAATCCTTTTGTGGTGATCTTATCTTTCCACTCCTCTAAACTGACAGCCCTCAAGCCCGCTGCCCACTTACCCGAGTCGATAGAAGCAACTATTTTAGCTCTCATCTTATCTTGCTTAGCGGCTGCTGCGGCAGTTGGTGAAGATGTAACCTTTTCGATACCAACCCTCATGTCTTCAACCGCACCTTTAAGACGTCTTGCGTGTTTTTCGGTTACTTCTTTTGCCGATAACTTAGCCATAATAGTACACCCCCTTTCTTATGAAAACATTTTTTATTCCATCCTGGTAAATTTCTCTGGTTCAACTGGCGGTGTAACCCCTGTAAACGTATCGTCTATTGCTTTTCCTAAACAAAAAACTCGATCGGGAAAGTCAATCACACTGTTCTCAGCCTGCTTTTCTTTAACACACTCCCCATAAGACTTCATAAACTTACCACCCAGTTGAATCCACAATAAATAATCCCAAAAAGCCATCGTATATTTCACCCCCTTTAGCAGCCTGGTTTATAGGGTCATTAAATTAGGTTAACGCAATTATTATGCCAAGTTTTTTTACTATGTCAAGAATTATTTTTAACTTTTTACATTTTTTTGCTGTGACAATTTTTGTCACCGCGGTGACAATTTTTGTCACTGATGCAATTTTCATGCCAAAAAAACAGCCTACCTAGATATACTACCCTGGGATAAGTGCTTGTTTTCGTTAGTAAAACAGGCATGACAAGATGTTGAC
>Ga0114922_10004735_pt1 | contig 12617 bp, 17 predicted proteins | sample AartaG_FD_100975 | JGI IMG/M metagenome (GOLD analysis project Ga0114922, IMG submission 100975) | Deep subsurface microbial communities from Aarhus Bay to uncover new lineages of life (NeLLi) - Aarhus_00045 metaG | ecosystem: Environmental > Aquatic > Marine > Oceanic > Sediment | place... | reverse complement strand
CTTTCAGACTGAAACTCAAAATCAGCAAAAAAATGAATATAGAATTAGTGAATCGGTTGAAGATGTTAAAACCATACAACTGAATTTCTGTCCATTTTGTGGAGAGCGCTTAGAAAATAAGGACGCTACTTTCTGCACACATTGTGGCACGAAAGTTTAATTTATTAAATAATTCCCCATTAAAAATATAGTCTACATCTTATACTAAATAAATCATTTTTGTGGATAGAATAAATATTGGGGCTTTTTTCTTTTCTCAAGTATGGTTTTTCAATTGATAAGATTTTTTGTACTCTGAAATAGATTCTATTATCTTTTACCCATATTTTATCCACCAAAATATTAATAGGTCCAATATTTCCAGCACTATAGACCTGAAACGATGTTAATTTTTCCATTGTTGAACTCTCTAAATTAGATTCATATACTTTAATTTAAACTTAATTTTTAATAACCTCACGGATTTTAAAATTGAAATATATAAAAATTTTAGATGTTCTTTTAAAAATTGGACTCCAAATTTTTTTTAATCTCTTGATTTCAAATTTAATTAAAGAATAAATAATATTACTGAAAATAGATAAAGGAGGTAAAAAAAAATTACAACAATGTATTGCCCTAATTGTAAGACGAATGTTCTTACAGTGAGAGAAGAAATTGATTTAGGTTTGGTAATTATTTTGTGTATATTTACAGCGGGGTTTGGATTACTTATTTATCTCGCAATTTACTACGATAAAAAACCAACTCATTGTATTCACTGTAAAGCTAACTGCGGACCCTATTTATCGGAACAAACCAATAATTATTCACCTCTAAAAACTAGCGAAGATAATAGTTATCAAGAGGTTAAACTTTATAAAGCAAGTGAGCCCGTAATTGAAAAACATTCCCCATTTTGCTACAACTGTGGAGTACAACTTTCTGAGAGAGAAGGGTTAAAATTTTGTGCGTTCTGTGGATCAAAAATTAATTAAATATTTATTTTTTATTTTCTCTTTTTAAAATATTCATAAAATCATAAAAGTACTTGTAAGAATTCTCAAAGTAGTCGTCTTCTTTAGAATATTCTAAGCTTTGAGAAAAAATTTCGCTAAAACCTATAACATTTTTTTCTTCAATTATTTTTTTATATTTATGGAGTAATTTTTCGAATAAATCTAAGATTTTAAGAAACTCTTTATTTTCCATTTGGATTTCTCCAAACATTTCCATTTCCCTCTGGATAATACTCTCTGCAAAAACTTTTTGAAGCAAGAAAGTAGTACCTGTGTATCTGGTTAATTCATTTAAAGGTTCATTGGTACTATTAAGAAGATTTAGAAAAAGAATGCTCAACATGTGAGGTACGCCTAACGTTAGAGCAATTCTCTTATCGTGAATCTCTGGTAAGGTTTCAGTAATTATTAATCCATCTAATTTAAATAAATCCAAAAGTTCATTAATTAATTCGTCGTATTGGTCAGTTCCTCCAACTTTTAATACCATCATAAAATAGTTTTTCATATCTTTTATTCCTGGACCAAACATGGGATGTAGTGAAATGCAATTTACTGGAAAATTAGTTTTTATTTCTGTTAGGGCTTTAAAAACGGCATATTTTAAAGACGTAATATCAAAGACTATCGCATTTTCTTTCAAAAGTGGTGCTATTTTTCTTATCATATCAGGAGTAGAGCTTATTGGGATCGAGATCATAACGGTGTCGGCGTTTTTAACGCTTTTTTCAAGCGATAGCTCGTAATTAACACCCAATTCTATTGCTGCTTTTTTTAGTTTATCTTCGTCTCGGGCAAATAAAGTTATAGTAAAACCATGTTTTTTAAAAAATCTTCCAAAAACTTTACCCATTCCGCCAGAACCGCCAATAATAGTAAATCTTTTACCCAACATTATTTTTTCCCTAAAAATTCAACTACTTTTTCTTTCATTAAATTTAAATTTGGTTTTTTACCAGTCCACCATTCAAATGCTAAAGCGCCTTGATTAACAAACATATCTAATCCACCTAGTGTTTTGCAACCAATTTTTTTAGCTTCTTTTAATAATCGAGTTTCGCGAGGATTATATAGGATATCAAATACAAACAATTTATTGTGTAGCATTTCCTCAGAAATCGGCGTTTCTTCAATATCTGGATACATCCCGAGTGGAGTAGTGTTTATTAAAATATCTACGTCATTTATTAAGTTCTTCAGGGTATTTATACTCATTTTCTTTCCTACTGCTTTAATATTCGTTTTATTAGTCAAATCCTTAGCTAATTTTATTGCTCGTTTTTCGGTTCTATTAGCTATATATAACGCATCTAAATCCTCTGATATAGCAAAACTAACTGCTTTAGCCGCCCCTCCTGCGCCTAATATTAATGCTTTTTTTCCAGTTAATTCGCACCCCGCGTCTAATAAAGCTTTTTTAGCCCCAGATGCGTCTGTGTTTTTCCCAATCAAATATTTACCTTTATTTTTTATAGTATTAACAGCACCTATCTTTTCAGCAAGTGGGTCAATCTCATCTAAATACGGGATAATTATTTCTTTATATGGAATAGTAACATTTATTCCTTTTATATTAAACATTTTAAACCCTAACACTGCCTTTTTAAGGTCTTTTGGTGGAATATTAAAAGCGACATATACATAATCGAGAGAAAAATCTTTAAGGGCAGCATTATGCATTATCGGACTCATACTATGTTCGATTGGGTGTCCAATAACACATAAAACATTAGTACGAGCGGTTATATATGGTTTTTTTAGCATTTTATTACTATAATTATTAAATTTAAAACTATTAATATGTTTAAGAATAAATAAATTTATATTTATTTAGCTATAATTAGAAAACAATTAAAGGATGAATTTAAAAAATGAATAAGATTTCTCTTAACACGGGAATTACGATGTTTCCAATGCCTGCGACGGTTATATCTGTAGGGATTGGTGAGGAAGCGAATTTAATTACTCTAGCTTACGTTGGTAAAGTATGTATGAAACCTCCAATTATCGCAATTTCAATACAACCTAGGCGCCATTCCTACAAATTAATTGAAAAACATGGAGAGTTTGTGATCAATTACCCTACAAAAGACCAATTGAGAGAAATGGATTATTGTGGGACGCGTTCTGGAAGAGATGTGAATAAATGGGAAGATTTAAACCTAACTAAAGAACAAGGTATCGTAGTTCAAGTCCCTATGGTCAAAGAATTTCCATGGAATATGGAGTGTAAGGTAATAAAACGAATAGAACTAGGTTCTCATGTGTGTTATTTTGGAGAAGTGGTTGCAACTCATTCTGATTCGCGATTTGTAACAAATAATAGATTAGACCCTGAAAAATTTAATTGCTTCGCATATCTTAATGGAAATTACATAGGTTTACAAAAGGATATTTTAGGAAATCACGGATTTTCAATGAAATGATTATTCTACTTATTTTCTTGGTATTAGGACACAGGTAACAAAGAAAAAAAATTGAAATGCAGTTAGATTTATTAAAAAAATACTATTTGGTTTAATTTGGTATGATTAAAGATTCTATTGCGTTGATTGGTTTTATGGCAACGGGTAAATCCACAGTAGGAAAGGCATTGAAGGAATATCTAGGAAAAGATTATAAATTTATAGAAACCGATCAACTAATTATTGAGATGACGGGTAAAGCAATCCATAATATCTTTTCGGAAAACGGTGAAACGAAATTTAGAGAATACGAGATTGAAGCTTGTAGGAAATCAGCAAAACTAAAAAAAACAATTATATCATGTGGGGGAGGAATTGTTTTAAACGAAGTAAATATAGAAAATTTAAAAAAAACTTGTTATATCGTTTTATTAACAGCAAGCCCTAAAGAAATTTATAATAGGGTAATGAAAGATGGGAAAGAGACTAGACCAGTAATCGACAAAGAAGATCCAATGAAAGAAATCGAAAGAGCATTGAAACAAAGAGAACCTTATTATAAAGCATCAGCAGAAATTGTTATTAACACCACAGACAAAACAATTGATGAAATTCTAAGTGAGATCATTGAAAAAACTAATATTTGAGAGAATAGACAGAAACTGAAAAAATTTGGTTATAAGCGTTTTAAGAATAAAAAACCTAATACGCCCCTTAAACCTATGAATGGGAACAGGAAAGCATTTAAGCTATAAAGGAAAAGAATAATACGGGTTCTAGGAAATGCTGATAAGTAGATCATTAATTATTTAAATATCAAATTAATATTCTTTTTATTTTTTGAGATGAGGTAACGCAAATTTATTGTAAAACCCAAATTTAAATTTATAAAACCTATTATTTGTTCAAAACACCTTTGAGAAAAAAAAATGACAGAAACTAAAAGAACCAAATGTGAAAGTTGTGGGGAAGAAAATCCTCGGAAATTACACGAAGAGCCTGATAAAACACACGTGCTCTATTATTCAATGCAGGGAGCCCCAGTTTATAAAAAACGAATGAAATGCGGTAGTTGCGGTACTGTATTTGATAGAGCACAATAAATATAATTTCTTATCTGTTGTTAAATAATAATTGATAAGAGGTTCTTATTCTTTTCCTATTTAATTTTAAAATATTTTTTACATTAATCAATCAATTATGAGTAATAAATCATATCCAATAATTGTAGGAGCTGGTCAGTTTACACAACATAAACGCACTCTTGATCCACTTGATCCGCTAAATCTCATGGCTAACGCATGTAAGATAGCTTTAACTGATACTGGGACGCCCAATTTAAAGAATGTAATTGATTCAGTTTATATGGTAAATATTAATAGTTGGTCCTACGAGGATGCGCCAGAAGAGCTTAGCAAGATACTCTGTTTAAAACCCACACATAAAGTTTATTTACCGGATGGGGGCAATAGTCCTCAGATGTTAGTAAATAGGGCCGCGAAGGCTATAACCTCTGGAAAAAGTCAAGCAGTCCTAATTACGGGTGGAGAAGCTTCATACTCCATATATAAAGCAAAAAAGGGGAAAATTGATTTAAATTGGCCCAAATTGAAGACTCCTAAATATATGGAGGGTAAATTATGGAATGGTATAAACGAATTTGCAAATAGATATAGATTGATATTTCCTCTTCTTACATATGCCATTTTTGAGACTGCTGTACGCGCTGCTTCAGGAAGAAGCTTGGAAGAGCATGAAAATCATATAGGTAAAATTTTTGAGCATTTCTCAAAGATTGCATCTAATAACCCCTATGCTTGGACTCAACGCTCTTATACTGCTAAAGAAATTATAACTCCAACTTCTAAAAACAGATATATAACTCACCCTTATACTAAACTTATGTGTTCTAATGTATTTGTAGATCAATCCAGCGCATTAATAATGACAAGTAAGAGAATCGCTGAAAAACTCAATATTGACTCTAAACTCTGGATTTATCCAATGGGGGGTGCAGACTTTAAAAACATTTTTAATATTACCCAACGTCCAAAGCTTAATAATTCGCCCGCAGCAAAAGAAGGAGCAATTCTAGCATTAGAACAAGCTGGACTTAAACTTGATGATATTGATCTTTTTGACATTTATAGTTGTTTTCCGTCTATTGTAGAAATCATTAAAAATGAATTAGGGATACTGGAAGATGATCCTCGTCCATTATCGATTACAGGTGGGCTTCCATTTTTTGGCGGTCCATGGAGCAATTATTCTTTACACGCAATCGTTTCTGCTGTATATCTTATTCGTAAAAATCCTTTATTGAAGGTAATGGTTATAGCAAATGGAGGATATAATACAAAACAGTCCTTTGGTATTTACGGTACTGACCCACCTTTTATACAATGGGGTGAAGAAAATCAGACTGAAATACAACAGTCCATCTTATCAAAACAATTACCAAAACCAATAGAACAAGCTAATGGAGAACTTACCATAGAGGGATATACTATAATTTATGATCGAACTGGAGTACCCAAGCAAGGGATTGTAATAGGAACTCTTGAAAGTAATCGTCGTACTATAGCTTTTATTAATGCTGAACCAGATATCTTAATTAAATTAGAGAAACAAGAACTTGTTGGTCAAAAATTCCCCGTTCATTTTGATATTAATTCAGATCGAAATGTCATTAACCTCAAGAATTAGAATTAAATAATAATTGATGTATTTCTCGTAAAGTTTTGACGTTAATTTGTCCAGGAGCTGTTTTTATTCCTAGAGAACCATATGTCCATAGTGAACCAAATTTAACGCATATTATTCTGGAAAAAATCCCCAATTCGCCCATGGCAAAACATACTATCTTTTTGCCGTCTTGTGAAATTGTTCTGCAAATTTTTAAAATGTTTAAATTATCCTCGAATTTTTGAGGAGTAAATATTAATTTAAAGACACTTTCATGTATTTTATCTAAATCTAAAGAGCAATCATGAACCAACTTATCTTTAAGCTTATCTAGAAGAGAAATTGTTTCTCCATATGTAGGTGTATCTTCAAAATCATGAAAAGAGAAAATTAAATCTACATTATTTTTGTAAGCTAAATTTGTAATTATTTTCAAAATTTTAATATCAGACTTCATTTCTATATCCAAATAATCGGGTTTTGCCTCAACCAATAACTTTAAAATTTGTAATCGTTCATCTTTATTAAGATTATATTGGCCTCGCTCTTGAATTCTCCTAAAAGTAAAGATTATTGGTATTTTAGGTGTGATAAGACTCAACAATTCAGTTAAAAAGGAAAGAGTGATAAATTTAACTTCATTTATGTAATCAAATCTAAATTCAATTAAATCAGGCTTTTTTTCTAGCGATTTTTCTACTAATTGCCTATTTTTATTAAGATCATCGGATTTAATTGGAATTGCAACACAGATCTTATATTTCATTATAATCCTATAAAAAAAATTATTGTAAAAATAAATTTACACTTCGAGTATCTTTTTAATATCCTTCTCGGTTAATTCTAAAGTATTTTCAGCGTTTATCTTTCTCATCAACTTTTTCTTTTTGTAGTATTTTATTATTGGTTTTGCGTTCTTTTCGTAAGTATCTAACCGATTTTTTAAAGTTTCTTCATTGTCGTCGCTCCTTTGTTCAAATTTAATTTCAACGCCACATTTATCGCAAATACCTTCTGTTTTTGGAGGAAGAGTGTATTTATTATAGATTTCACCGCAATTTTTACAAGAGTACCTTCCTAAAATTCTTTTTGTAATGATATCGCGACTTACATCTAATAAAAGGAATAGATCTATTTTAGTTATCTCGGTTAAAGCTTCAGTTTGGGTTATAGTTCTTGGAAAGCCATCTAATATGAATCCATGCTCTTTTACATCTTCTTTACTAAGTCTATCCCCTACCATATCAATAGTTACTTCATCCGGAACTAATTCACCCTTATCCATATATTCTTTAGCCTTTAAACCAATGGGCGTTTCATTTTTTAAATTTTCTCGGAAAATATCCCCAGTGCTAATATGCGGTATATCAGGTAATACTTTCTTTATTTGAGAAGAGAACGTGCCTTTTCCACTTCCGGGAGGTCCGAATAGAACAACTCGCACTTTTGATTTCAATTTAATCATCTCTTATATTAAGCGAATATTATTTTTTATTAATATTAAAGAGTATGAGTGAATTAAATAACTTTCTTTAATAATATTTACTAAAATTAGTAAACCAGAATAAGGCATTTTCTATCTTATTTGAACAAAGGAAATTATGATTTAAATTAAAAAAATAACTAAGTTTGTCCTCCACCATACAGAAAAAAATCTGGCGTAAGTCGAGCGTTAGGTACAACAGAATACTTACTTAGATCGGTTACTCCATCTTCGATTAACACTTCATCATCAATGAAAAAATTACCTGTATAATCTCTACTGGGTCTAGTTAAAATTATGTAAGCAGCATCAGCTACAATTTCTGGTTTTCTCGCGTGCTTGACAGCAGTTTCCCCTCCCAGTAAATTCTTTACTGCTGCTGTGGCGATAGCAGTTCTAGGCCATAAAGCGTTTACTGCTATCCCATCCTTTTTTAATTCTTCAGCCATACCAAGGACACACATACTCATACCGTATTTTGACATGGTATAGGCTACGTGATGAGCAAACCATTTTGAGTCCATATTTAACGGGGGTGAGAGATTTAATATGTGAGGATTATCAGAATTCTTTAAATAAGGAATACATAACTTTGAGCATAAAAATGTTCCACGAACATTTACAGAAAACATGAGATCAAAACGTTTCATTGGAGTTTTTAGAGTGGGAGTCAGACTTATCGCACTTGCATCATTTACCAAGATATCAATCCCTCCAAATTCTTTAATAGTTGCATCTACAGCGGTTTGGATTTGATCTTCAAATCGGATATCAGCAACACATGGGATTGCCTTACCCCCCACAGATTTAATATCTTCAACAGCGGAATAGACTGTTCCAGGTAGCGTCGGATGTGGGTCTTTGGTTTTAGCTACTACAGCGATATTCGCACCATTTTCAGCTAATCTCATAGCTATTGCTTTCCCAATTCCTCGACTTGCTCCCGTAATAAACGCTGTTTTTCCTTTTAAACTAGGTATACTATTATCCATCTTTAAAATTTCTCATTTATTTAGTATTAAATTAGTAAATTCACAAACTAATTTGGCATTTGATTGTAAATATTTGAAGTGATTATTATCATTTACAATTATAATTTAAAAGAAAAATAATCAAATCGAAAAATAAAAGTGGATTAAGTTGTTGTAAAAGAGTTTTCTACATTTTTAATAAGGGATTCAACTTTTCTCTTTTCTTTGATGCTTATTAGTTTCGAGAATTTACTACTAATAGATGATCCATAATAAGAATTTCCAAAAAAAGTATCTGATTTATTTATCGTGTTAATTAAGTATTTATTACTCCCTAAGTGCAAAAATAATGAAATATCGTTAATAATTAACACTGGAGTGGGGCTACTGTTAAAAATTTCTATAATTTCATATATTTTTTTAAAATTATGACAAATGTTGCTATACAATTCATTTTTATTCTTAGCATTTAGACGGGGGGGAATAATCTCTCCTATAACTTTAATGTTATTGCATTTTACGCTATTTTCGAAATAATCTTGAACTCTTCCACCAATCTTTAAATCGTTAAAATAAGTTAACTTTGGAGCAAAATCTAGTATGCTTATCTCTTTAGGGTCATTATTTTTACTTTCTAGGAGAAATTGAACAAAATTAGCGGTGTATAAAGTTTTACCAGTATTCGTTTCCCCATAGATAAGTGTTTTCTGACCAATTAAATTGCCAAAATTTAAGTCTCTATTAAATTTCATAAATTTTTTGGAATAATAAATTTTTTTGTATTTAGGAGAACCTATCTCTTGAATACCCAGAGCGCTTAAGAATTTTTAAAACTATGAAACCTAGAGCAGATCCCACAACAGAGCTCAGCATAAATAACACCCAATAATATAGTAGAATTTCTAGTGTAAACCCTTGAATTAAAGCTGTTATGGTACCACCAATGAATACTGTACCAATTGGTTCCGTAAATGCGGCATAGTCAACATACTTTGGTTTCTTTTTCCATAAAATGTGAGACACGATTCCAACAACAACCGCGCCAGATATGCCTCCATGAAAAGCGTGGATCGATCCAATTCCAGCTGAATACCGTATACTTGCAATACCTAAAGCAGTAATGCTAGAAAAAGTAACTCCTATTAGAACTCCCGTAATTACATTTATTAAATGAGCGAAAGGATTTATCTTTGTACCGAACAACAAAAAATATCCAAATGGATTAAGATAACTTAAAGTAATTCCAACAGCCATAAAAACCGCTGCCATAGCAATCTTTAATGTCAAAATTACGTCTTTTTGGCTCATTTTAATCAATTTTTCTTTGTTTTATCTATTCTTTGCTTATAATTTAAGCTTTTACTATTATCTGAAAATTAATCATCTTTAAAATTTAAACCTTATTTAATTAAGTATAGTTGCCTTGTTCTAAAAGACAACGAACTAATCGTTTTTTTATGACGAAAGGCACAAACTAGCTAAAGGAGTGACATATGATTATGAAAATTGGAGAAACAATGATTAGTCCTACAAAAATAATATGTATTGGTACTAATTATTTGGATCACATTGAAGAAACAAAGTCAGATATACCAAAAGAACCCGTTCTTTTTCCAAAAACATTAAATTGTCTGATAGGGGATCATGAACCAATTATTTATCCAAACTGGATATTTAGTAACCGTAAATACAACCGAATTGATTTTGAAGTAGAACTAGCGTTTATCATTAAAGATAGATGTAAATATGTGAGTGTAAGTCAAGCTTACGATCATATTTTAGGTTATACTGTATTTAACGATATTACTGCACGGAAGATACAAACTAAAGATATAGTTTCAAAATTACCTTGGTTTCGCTCTAAATCATTAGATACTTTCGGTCCAATTGGTCCTAGAATTGTAAGTCTTTCTGAGATTAAAGATCCTCATGATCTCAAAATTGAGTTAAAAGTAAATGGAGAAACTAAACAATTATCGAATACTAAGTATTTGTTGTTTAAAGTTCCGGAGCTTTTAGAAAACATTTCAAAATTTTTTACTATGGAACCAGGAGATATTATAGCAACTGGAACACCCTCAGGCATAGGACCAATCAAACCTGGAGATTTGATAGAAGCATCGATCGAAAAAATTGGTACCTTGACAAATAAAGTAGTATTAGAGAAGGAGTTGACTTAAATGGTAAAAATTGGCAGTACTAATATAAATCCAACCAAAATTGTATGTCTAGGACGGAACTATTTGGATCATATTAGAGAGACAAACGCACCTATTCCTACGGAACCTGTATTTTTTGTTAAAACACTTAACACGCTAGTAACTGATAATAAACCAATTATTTATCCTAAAATTTTGTATGAAAGTCAGAGTTATAAGCGAGTAGATCACGAAGTGGAACTAGCTTTTGTTATTTCCCAAACATGTAAAAACATCTTGGTTGACAATGCTTTCAATTACATCCAAGGATATACAATTTTTTTGGACTTAACTGCGAGAACTATGCAAAAAAGCGATAGAAATATAAATTTACCATGGTATAGAAGCAAAAATTTCGATACTTTTGGACCAATAGGACCAACAATTGTTCCAAACAGCGAAATTAACGACCCACATAACCTTACGATTCAATTAAAGCTTAACGGGCAAACCAAACAATTTTCTAATACGAAACACATGTTGTTCAAAATTCCTCAAATTTTAGAATATTTATCGAAGTTTGTTACTTTGCAAAGAGGAGATATAATCGCAACGGGTACTCCAAGCGGAATAGGCCCAATACAACCGGGAGATGTCATTGAGGCTTCTATAGAAAAAATAGGTACCATTACCCATGAAGTAATTTTAGAACAGAAATAACTAATTTTTTTAGTTAAAAAAACATTATCATTATATGGCCGAAGATATATCTGAAGACATAAAGAAAGAGATTTTTAGATTAGTATCAACTCCAGGAATAGAAATTGAACAAATTCCTGATATAGTCAATAAGGATTATAATACTCAACTTGATTATGAAAAAGTTATGGAAATACTATCTAATGAATATCTGAAGCATGATCTCGATTATGGTCGTCGTTTATGTTGCAGATTTTAAGTAAAACACAAAGATGTCATAGAAGCTTTTGTTTTTAAATTTAGACTAACAAAAACAGTTCTAATAAAAACATATCTAATTTTAAATCTTTTAGTAGGTCCATATTATTATAGATATAGGTATAAACTCTTTCTTCGCTAAAATACTTCAAACACAAATCTTTCCCTTTTACTTCCTTCAATGTTTTAATTACTTCGGTAAGAATTGATTTTAAAAATTTTACAACTATATCCTTTTCACATTTCAGCAAATTGATATCTATTATGTTGAACCATGATGATTTCGAAAAAGTTATATTTTTCAATTCGGGTTGGTTTTTAAATTTCTCTTGTTCTCTAAATTGCTTACATACATTTTCTATTTTCTGTAAAACTATGTTTTTTGATTTGTTATACATTCTATTTTCTAAGATACTTCTCAAGATAATAAAAATTTGTTGAAATACTCCTAAAATATCAAAAAAGTCCGCTACTTGATTTATTGATTCTACTTCCTCCCATTGACCGTAATAATCTTCAATTACTTTAAGAAATGGTAAATATACGTTCATATTCCCATCCCAACTATGTCCTTTTTTTATCCAAACTGGCTTGAATTCTTTTACAAAAGACTCTTTTATAACGTTAAGTCTACCCATCAAAATCTCCGTTTTAGTACTTTTTATACCCGCAGCAACGAAAAGCAATTTGAGTTTTGGTTCCAAGATATAAATCCACCTTAATCCCCCCATTTCTATAGATTCCAATGATTGGTGAAATTCTTCCATAGAGAAATGGTGAAAAGCCGTTAAAAATCCAGAAACGATATCCTCATCGGCATCTGTTTTCAAAAATGATTTATATAACAATTTGATGCCTGAATCACTATTTAATATCCAAAGGATCATCTTTCAACCTTACCCTTTAATACACTTAAAATTTGAATAGATTTAATTCAATAATCATTCTTTTTGTTTTCTCAATTAATGATATTATTAATT
>Ga0114922_10004734_pt1 | contig 12622 bp, 10 predicted proteins | sample AartaG_FD_100975 | JGI IMG/M metagenome (GOLD analysis project Ga0114922, IMG submission 100975) | Deep subsurface microbial communities from Aarhus Bay to uncover new lineages of life (NeLLi) - Aarhus_00045 metaG | ecosystem: Environmental > Aquatic > Marine > Oceanic > Sediment | place... | reverse complement strand
GCACAGTGGGACAGCGTTTTATTACCCTGCTGCAGGGTCACCCCTACTTTGAACTTAGCGAAGTCGCCGCCAGCGAGCGCTCGAGCGGCAAAGCCTACGCCGAGGCGGTGGCCGGCCGCTGGACAGTTGCCCCTGACATTCGCGAAGAAGTCGCGCCGATGATTGTAAAAGAGGTGGAGCCTGGACTGGACTGCCGGGTGGTCTTCTCGGCCATGGATGCCTCGGTGGCCGGGCCGATTGAGGAAAAATTCGCTGCGGCCGGCTATTATGTTTTCTCCAACTCGCGCAACCACCGCCTGGACCCGGATGTGCCGCTGCTTTTGCCGGAAATAAACGCCGAGCATGTTAAAGTGATCGACTACCAGCGTGAAAATCGCCGCTGGAAAGGCTTTATTGTTACTAATTCCAATTGCTCCACCATGGGCCTGGTGCTGCCGCTTAAGCCGCTGGATGTGGAGTTCGGTCTGGAGGCGGTGAATGTGGTGACCCTGCAGGCTATCTCCGGCGCGGGCTATCCCGGAGTGAGCGCTCTGGATATTTTGGACAACGTACTGCCGTACATCGGCGGCGAGGAAGGCAAGATGGAGCGCGAACCGTTGAAAATGCTCGGGCACCTGGAAAACGGTCGCACCTTTGTAGAGTCCGAGGTCAAGATCAGCGCCCAGTGCAACCGGGTATTTGTGCTCGACGGCCACCTCGAGTGCACCAGTGTAAGCTTACGCAAGAAACCCTCGGTCGAGGAATTCACTCGGGCTCTGGCGGAGTTTCGCGGCCGCCCGCAGGAACTCAAGCTGCCCTCCGCACCGGAGCGTCCGATCCTGGTTCGCACCGAGGAAGATCGCCCACAGCCGCGCTTCGACCGCGACCACGGCCATGGGATGAGTATAACCGTGGGAAGAATAAGGCCCTGCAACGTCCTGGATTTCAAGTTTCTCATCCTCAGCCATAACACCGTGCGGGGTGCCGCCGGCGCATCGATTCTCAACGCCGAGTACCTTAAAGCGGAGGGTTATTTCTGACAACCTTCCCTTGGAAGAAAAAAACATGGAACCCGGCTGCTTAAGGGGTCAGTACCCCGGATGTGGCCGGGTTTTTTGTAAGTTGAAACTAGGCGGTCTCTTTCAGCTCTCTCCGGTCGGTGGTGCGCCAGTGACCGGAGCGGAATCGCAGGTAGTAGGCGACAGACACCATCGCAAGGTAGACCAGCAGGAAATTCCAGATAGCCACCAGGTTGTTGCCGAAAAAATGGACCACCAGGAAGATGCCCGGAATAAAAAAGAGCATGTCGAAGAACAATGCGGTTTTCAGGAAAAAGGAGGTGTCGCCCAGGCCGCGCAGGGCCTGTTTGAAACAGTGGAGGGTGCCGAAGAGGAAGTTGAAGGCGATCAGGTAGCGCAGCACCAGTGTTCCCTGCGGCAGGATGAGTTCAAAAGGGATGCCGGCTGCCCCGGCCTCGCGTTGACGAAACAGATAGAGCAGCTTCTCGGGGAATAAGAAATAAAAGCACGCAAGCACAGTCGCAGCGCTGAGGAGCACCTTGGCACCTAACAGAGCCACCCGCTCGGCATCGGCAGGTCTTCCGGCTCCGATGAACTGGGCGGTCAGGGTCATGACTCCCAGGACCAGACCGTGGGTGTAAAGAGTCAGGAAATCATTGAGACTCCAGGCGATGTTGTTGGCGGCAAGAGATTCGGGCAAAGTGCGGCCCATGAACATGAAAAACAGGCCCATGCTCAGCATGTGCATCATATCCTGCAGGCCGAGAGGAGCCCCGGTGCGCAGCAGCCTCCTGATCAGGTCTCCCCGAGGGCGATACTGGCGCCGGGTCTGGTAATCGCGCTGATAACGTTTTGACAGAAACAGACCGAACATGATCGCCGGCGGGATCAGCGAGGAGAAGGTGGTGGCCAGGGCTGCGCCCAGAATCCCCAGCCGTGGGGCTCCGAGATGCCCAAAAATCAACACCCAATCCAATACTATGTTAAGCGCGTTGCCGATCAGGTTGGCGGTCATCGTTATATGGGTCCGTCCCCGCCCGGTAAAAAAGCCTGCCAGTACGTTGTTTAACATCCACATCAGGCTGGCGAACATAATCACCGTGAAATAAGTCTTCTCCAACCGGGCGATCTCCGGCCGGTGGCCGAAAAGGTCGAACACCATCCTGAAAGCCGGGACCAGAGCCAGCACAATGAGGTAAGCACTAATGGAATAATAAATCCCCTGCCAGACTGTGGCAGCGCACATTTTTTTGTTCTGTGCCCCATAGTATTGAGCCACGAACACATTGATAAAGGTGCTGATAGAATAAAAAAAAGAGGTTACCGCCCAGCAAAGAAAAATCGCCGGCCAGACCGCGCTGATCTCATTGGTGCCGTACCAGGAAAGAAACATCCTGTCGCAGAAAAGCATCAGGATCACCGCTCCGTGGTTGAGGATCAGGGGCAGGCTGAGGCGGGATAGTCTGCGCAAGGACGAATCCCCCAGGTGATCCGTCTCGATCGGTGGTGGGGAAGGCGTGGGAATGCTTTCGGTGTATTCTCGCAACAGAGGATCCTTGATTTTGCTTCCGGTGCATAAAAAAAGGCCCATCCGCTTAAACGTCCGCGGAAGCGGGCTTAATCGAACGAAAGAGGAGTGTTTTCTCTCCGGCGCCGGTAACTTCCATTACGGCTTGCGGCTGATTACCATTTTCGGCACAGGAAGCACGTCGAAAACCACCCCGGCTTCCCGGAAAAGATCCGGGAAATTTTCATCTGCATACTTGGTAAACGAGACCATGCGCTTGATACCGGCGTTTACGATCATCTTGGCACAGATGAAACAGGGCGAATGGGTGCAGTAGATGGTGGAGTTCACGATGGAGACTCCGTGCAGGCCCGCCTGGATGATCGCATTCTGCTCGGCGTGGATCGCGCGGCAGACCTCCTGCCGGGTGCCGCTGGGAATATTTTTCTGGTCGCGCAGGCATCCCAGTTCAAGGCAGTCGACCGTCCCCTTGGGCGCGCCGTTGTAGCCTGTGGTCAGCACCCGCTTGTCTCGCACGATTACCGCCCCCACGTGATGGCGCCGGCAGGTGGAACGCTCGGCTGCCAGCAGCGCCATTTTGAGGAAGTAATTATCCCAGTTTGGTCGTTTCACAGCAGTTCCTCCATTTTCCGGTAAAGCTCTTCCAGGCTGCCGTCGTTTATCAGTACCCGGTCGCTCATCGCCAAACAGGCATCCAGTTGCTGCTGATGGGTCGTACCTGCGAGTTCGGCCTGTTCCTGAGCCGTGAACTCCTCGAACGATCCCGGGTCTCCCGGGCGGCCTCGATCACGAGCCCGTTCCCAGCGAAGCTCGAGCGGTGCATCCACTCCCACCAGGATGAAATCCTCACGCTGCCGCAGAACTTCGACCTCGCCGGGATTGCGTATACTGACCACCACAGCCCGCTTCACCTTTTCCAGTGCTTTGAAAGCGAGTTCGGCCAGCGCTCCGGGACCGTGTTTTTCTCTCAAAGAGTTGCCGAGTTTGTACAGGCTTTCCCGGGTGATCGACAGGTTGCGTCGGCTCAGCTCGCTGCGAAGGATGTCTGAAAGGCTGAAATAGCTGAAACCCCGTTGTTCGACCAGGTAGCGGGCCACTTCGTCTTTGCCGGCCGCGTTGCGCGATGTCAGTCCGATTACCAACAATCCTCCTGTAAGACTAGTGTTGTGTCAAGTTAAAAATGAATAGCAACTTGCACGAATGAAATTCTGAGATTTTCGAGACTGTTAAAAATAGACTATAGGCTGTAGGCTGTGGGCTGTAGGTCTCCACACCCCGCCGATGGGACGCAAAAGAACGTGGTAGTTGGGCAGAGCGGCCCTATAGCCTGCCGCCTACAGCCTTTATCCTCACAGCCTGTTAATCATGAAATCAACGGGGATAACAACTCTACCCCGCGAACCAAACTTGACAGAGCACTAGAGACGACGGGCCACCCGGAAACCGATGTCCGTGCGCCGAACGTTCGGCCGGCAATAAGCGCGACAGTTCAATCGTAAGTAGTTAACCTCGCTGAGCCATCCGCCTCCCCGGACCACGCGAAACAAGCCGGAATCGGGGCCTGTTGGATTACTGACCGGACTGTTGCGATAGTAATCCTCGCTGAACCAGTCGTGACACCATTCCCAGACATTAACATGCATATCGTACAGACCCCAGGCGTTCGGCTCCTTCTGACCCACGATACACGTGCTTTGACCACTGTTTTTACTGTACCAGGCGGCCCGGGCCAGCTCGCTCACTGTATCCCCGGTATAAAACCTGGTTATAGTTCCCGCGCTGGCGGCATACATCCATTCAGCCTCTGTGGGCAGGCGGAAACCGTTCTTGGTGAAATCGCACTTCCAGGTCGCCGGGTTATAACACGGCGCCAGGCGGGCTATCTTGCTTAGCCTGTTGCAGAAAATCACTGCGCCGTACCACTGTACCTGATCCACCGGCAGGTTCTCGTTACCCAAAAAATGGGATGGGTTGGCTGAACTCATGACCAACTCGTACTGAGCCTGGGTGATCTCGTAAGCGCTTATCTGGAAAGAATCGAGAGCCACCTGATGCATTGGCTGCTCGTAGAAAAAGGTCAGTTTATTTCTCTCGGGATTATCCTCATCCGCCCTCAACTCGGTTCCCATCATGAAATTACCTGCCGGAATAGTAGTCATGACCAGGCCCGGAATAACCTTGGCGGAGCTTTCAGCTCCGGACAATCTGCACGCTACACATATTAAAAATAATACAATTGCAATGCGTTTCACCGGGGACTCCTGTTATACATTTTGAAACCTACTCGCTTATGTTGCTTCCGGATGATTTTTCTCAAGAAGACAGCCTTGCTAAATTGTCAAGATAAGAGTAAGGCTGCAGAGAGTATTAACATAAGTTTGTTTCCCCGGTGCCCCGCCCGGTTTTACGGCAGGGTTCGGAAAATGGGAGTCACCTTTCGGCTTAAAGAGGTGCGGCTGGAAGGAATTTTTGAAAGAGCTTTGCCGGTAAGTTGGTAAATTTATGCACCCGGGGTGAAATTACGGTTTACCCGGGCTCCGGCAAAGATATCTCGTCGGCTCAGCAGAACTCGGATTTCAATCAATCATGAAATTGAGCAATCGCACCACGGTTTTTTTCATCTCTTTGCGCGGCACCACCAGGTCCAGCATACCGTGCTCGAGCAGGAATTCGGAGCGCTGGAAACCCTCGGGCAGGTCCTGACGGATTGTCTGCTTGATCACTCGCGGTCCGGCGAAACCTATGAGTGCCCCGGGTTCGGCAATGTTTATATCGCCCAGCATGGAGAAACTGGCGGTGACTCCCCCGGTGGTCGGGTTGACCAGGATGGAGATATAGGGCAGTCCCAGTTCATGCATTCTACCCAGGAAAGCGCTGGTTTTTGCCATCTGCATCAGCGAGAATATGCCCTCCATCATCCGCGCACCGCCGCTGCGCGAGATAATGATCAACGGCTGTCGTTTATCGGTGGACCGGCGGATGGCTCGAGCGATTTTCTCACCCACCACCGAACCCATGCTGCCGCCGATGAACGAGAAGTCCATCGCACCGAACTGCACCTCGAAACTATCGCCGATCACTCCCTCACCGACCACCATCGCCTCGTTCCTCCCGGTCTTCTTGATCGCATTCTCCAGACGTTCGGAGTATTTCATCCGGTCGACGAATTTCAGCGGGTCCTTACTTTTAAGCCCCGTATCGTGCTCTATAAAAGTGTCCTTATCGAGCAGAAGATCAATATATTGATCCGGCGATAGTCCGTAATGGTAATCGCAGCGGGGACAGACCAGGGTATTTTTTTCCAGTTCCTTTTTATAGAGGATCTCGCCACAGCTGTCGCATTTGATCCACAGATTGTCCGGGATCACTTTTTTCGGCTGGACTTTGGGACCGCGCTTTTCTTTTCTGAACCAGGACACACCAAATCTCCATTAAATGGCATATTAAATCCCCGCTATCGGTGGTCAGGCCGGCGGTAATGGTCCGCAGAAACTACCTGACTTGTCCGCGGGGTTCCGGTTAATTTAACTTCAAACAAGAGATTGAGTCAAGTAATTGCTTTCCCGAGCCTTGACCGAGGACTTAGGTGGATGGATCGGCTAACCCAGGTCGAGTTTCATGATCAGCGCGTCCTCTACCGGCTGCGTGTAGTATTCGCGTCGCAAGCCGATTTTTGAGAAACCGAAAAATTCGTACAGCTCGATCGCCTTTCGGTTGGAGGTACGCACCTCGAGAAAGATGGCTGCCACTTTCCGGCGGCGATAGACCTCGATCGTCTCTTTCAGGAGCTTGCTGCCCACTGAGCGGCACTGGTAGTCGGGATCTACAGCGAGATTGCCCAGCTCGGCCGATTCAATCATGATCCAACAGCAACTGTAGCCGATTACCCGGCCCTCGGCCAGGGCAACCAGACAGACCGAGTCCGGTTTATCAAGGAGCCTGATAAAGTCCTCCTTGCTCCAGGGCTGGGAGAAGCATCGCTTTTCGATCTCCATTACCCGTGGAAGGTGAACCGCTTCCAGTTGCACCAGTTCGACACTCAGGCTTTGCTTTTCGCTTTGGGCTTTGGTTTTCATACCTTGAGTCGCAACTGAGCTCTGCTGCTTCGGACATAGAACGGCTCAAAGCGGAAGATGTCTTCCACCCGGTATCGTTCGAGACCGGTGAATACCAGCTCACCTACCAGTGCGGCATCCGGCAGGTCATAACGCGAAGGGACTTGTTCGAGCCTTTGTCCCAGGCAGGCTGTTAGTTCTTTTTCCAGGGCGCGGAAACCCTCTCCCAGGCAGATTACCCGCTTGAAACCGGTCAGCTCGGCGCAGAGTCTGTCCAGGGCAAAAGCACCCGGGGCAACAATTTCCTGTATGGGGCCCTCGGGTTCAGAACGGGAATAGACGCCTGCATAAAACTCTTCCTGTCCGGCATTGAAAATAGCACAGACCGGCACCTTCCAGGCGGCCGGGCCGAAAGCCAGGGCTTCGAGGGAACCGACGGCGAAAAGCGGGACTCCCGCGCTCCAGGCCAGGGTCTTACCGGCGCTGACTGCAACCCTCAGACCAGTGAACGAACCCGGCCCTGCCGCCACCGCAACACCCCGCAGGTCAGCCGGCCGCTGGTGGCACTCATCCAGCAGTAGTTTCACTGTCAGGAACAGCTCCTTCGCATGCGGCGCGGGGTCGGCCCGACAAGATCGGGCCAGCACACCCTTTCGGTTCACCAGAGCCACCGAACCTGCCGCGGTCGAGGTTTCCAGACATAACAACGCTTTGTCTTTTAAACGGGAGGGTTTATTTGTTCGAGTCGGATTTGAGTTGCCGGCCATAGAGGGTCTTGAGGGTTAAATGTTTTCTCGCACTTGCAGGTTACACAATCGGGAAATAAGGGGAAAATTTTCTGTTATACGGGATCCTGGCACCTGAGACAAATTACTCTCACCGATTTTCAGCCCAGCTATCCAACCAATGATCCAGCTCGGGCCAGAGATCGGCGAACAGGAGTACCCGGACACTTCTTTTTTCCGGAGTTTCATAACCGAGCCGCAGTTCCATCCGGCGCCGGGGTAAAAGGTCCTCTACATGTTCCGACCACTCCATGCACACCAGGTAGGGCCTGGAGAGCCATTCCTCCAGCCCGATATCGTAAAACTCCTCCGGCTTCTCGATGCGGTAGCAGTCCACGTGAAGCAGCGGCAGTTGCCCGCCCTGGTGGTGGTTGACAAACGTGTAAGTGGGGCTCAAGATCGGGACGGACACTCCCATGCCGGCGCCGATAGCCTGGATCAGCGTGGTCTTGCCGCTGCCGAGCTCACCGAAAAAAGCGATCAGTCCGGGAGATTGAATGCGGCCTCCCAGTTCCCTGCCGAAAGCCTGGGTGGTCTCGAGGCGGTCAAACGAAAACGACCATTGCGCCCGCAGTGTTGTCGTACTCATTGCTGTGCGTTACTTGTGAATGATTACCCGGGTAAGTTCTTCTTTTTTTAAAAAAAGTAAGGGTTAGCAATATAAAAAGCAAGGAGGCAGTGAGTTTTATGTGCCGGTCGTGCCTTGAGATAACAAAAGACCAGGCCCTTTTTCCGGCAAAGAAAAAAGGCCTGGTCTTTTAAGCGGTGTTTGAACGGGTCAGGCTCTATTCTTTTACCTGACGTGACCGGTGAATTTCGAGTTGGGCCTTGCTCTGATTAACCGCTTCGATTACCCTGAGCCAGTTGCGGAACACGAGGGCGTCGAAGTAGGAGATGGCCAGGTCACGGGAGTTGAGGTCGATGTTGTGGTCGAACAGATATACCGCGGCAACGGGTTTCTGTCTGATATAGGCCACCCGATCGAAAAACCTCGGCGAGATGGCTACAATATCGATGGGCTTGTATTCCTGGCCGTAGTTATAGATTACCAGCTCGTGAGGCTCGTAGCGCACTTCCTGGCCCAGGGCGCGGAAATTAACCAGAAACGGAATGGCACGATTAGGATCATCGGGGTTATAGTTCATATTGTCCGCTAAGTGTTCCTGGATAAGGTTATGCAGGTAATCGCGCATCTCTTTAGTGGCGTAGCGCAGGATACTTTCATCCATTACGGTAACCGAGATTTCCAGGTCGCCTCCGCGCATGGTCGCCGTGATATCGGCCTTGACCAGGAGTCCATCGAAGTCTTCCGGGATATCCTTCTCCTGGGCACCCACCGGCGAGGCAATCAAAAGATAGACTAACAGAAATGGAAGATAAAGATATCCGCGTTTCATGCTGAACTCCTTGAGCGCTCTGAAAGGTTTCGAAAGGTTTTCTTACTTATTTCTGGTTTGCCGATATGTTGGACGAGAAAGGGGGGTCGGGTATTCAAAAATTGTCGCAACTGTCTGTAATTGAAATAATGGTTGGTAATGACCGAACTGTCAAGTAATTTCCCGACCGAAAGTTTTTCAGACAGCGCTTTTGTATCCACTCAATAATTTCCCGGTGTGACTGTCCCGGCACTCGGCCACTTTCTCCGGCGGTCCCTGCGCCACCACCTCACCCCCGGCCTCACCGCCCTCGGGTCCCAGGTCGATTATCCAGTCGGCGTGGGCGATCACCTCGGGATGATGTTCCACCACCACTACTGTATTGCCGGCCTCGATCAGACGGTCGAGTACGCGGAGCAGCTTGCGAACTTCCACGGTGTGCAGGCCGGTGGTCGGCTCATCCAGGATATAGAGCTTGCCCTGTCGGCGGGCGCGGGCTGCTTCCGCCAGTTGACGGGCTATTTTCAGCCGCTGGCTCTCGCCGCCGGAGAGTGTGGTAGCGCTCTGGCCCAGTTTCAGGTAACCCAGACCCACCGATTGCAGCAGCCAGAGGGTTTTGCCGATTCTATTGTTTTCGCTGAAAAACTTAATCGCCTGGTTGACTGTCATCTCCAGCACCTCGTCGATCGAGCGGTTGCGGTAACGAAAACTTAGCGCGGAAGATTTGAACCGGCGGCCCTGGCAGGCTTCGCAGGGGACAAAAATGTCCGCCATGAAATGCATCTCAATCCGCTCGGAGCCGGCCCCCTTGCAGCGCTCGCAGCGACCGCCGGCGGTATTGAACGAAAAGAGGCTCGGCCCGAGACCCAGGCGCCGGGCCGCCGGAGTATCCGCAAACAACCGGCGGATCTCATCAAAAGCCTTGATATAAGTAACCGGGTTCGAACGGGGGGTCTTGCCGATGGGAGACTGGTCGATCAGCACCACGGCGCTTAAGGACCGGTAACCCTCGATTTCTCCACATCTATCGGGGATCACACGGCTTGCCGGGTGCCGACAGATGGTACTTTCGAGCCCGGGATGGATGACCCCGGTAACCAGTGAACTTTTACCGCTGCCGCTTACCCCGCTGATAACCGTGAAACATCTGAGCGGTATCTCCACATCGATTTTTTTCAGGTTGTGAAATCTGGCACCTCTGATCCGCAAGATACACGGCGGCTTCCTTGTTTTACGCGGTTTCGGGCGGGATCGTTCGGACAGCCAGTTGGCGGTAGGAGTATCGGCTGAAGCAAACTCCGGCGACGAACCGCTGAACATTACCCGGCCTCCTTGCTCGCCGGAGCCCGGTCCCAGCTCGACCACATGATCGGCGGCGCTGATTACCTCCCGGTCGTGTTCAACCACCAGCAGGCTGTTGCCCGAGTCAACCAGGCGCCGCATTATTCGGATCAGGCGTTCGGTGTCGCGTTGGTGCAGGCCGATAGTGGGCTCATCGAGCACGAAAAGGGTATCGGTCAGTTTGCTGCCCAACAGCCGGGTGAGCATTATTCGCTGGTATTCTCCACCTGAGAGAGTTTTTGTCATGCGGTTCAGGGTCAGGTACCCCAGGCCGATATCTCTCAGGCAGGCGAGACGGCTGCCGATTTCGCGTAAAGGCTCTTCGCCCGCTTGCATCTGCCATGAGGATAGTTCCTGCGGCAAACCGTCCAGCCAGCGGCTCAAGGACTCGATACTCAGTGCGGTCAGCTCGCCGATGGATCGGTCGGCCAGGCGGACACTGCCGGCCTCGGCGCGTAGGCGGCTGCCGGAGCAATCCGGACAGAGACGTTCGCTCTGGTACCTTCTGAGAAAAAAGCGGATGTACTGTTTGTATTTCTTTCGTTCCAGTCGGCGCAGGAAAGGCAGAACCCCCTCGAATCCGGCTTCACCTTCCAGAAGCATTTCACGGTGCTCGGCCGGCAGTTCCGCCCAGGCTGTGTGCATGTCGATCCCGACCCAGCGGCAGTGTTCCTTGAGCATCGACCTGCGGTTTTCATAGCGAGGCTTGGTCCACGGGTCCAGGGCTCCCTGGTCGAGGTCAAGCGTGGCATCCGGCACGATCAGCGCAGGGTCGTAATCGAGCAGGTTGCCGAAACCGCGGCAGGTGGGGCAGGCGCCGTACGGGCTGTTGAAAGAAAACAGGTTGGGCGAGGGTTCGGGGAAGTTCCGGTCACAGCCGGCGCAGTTGAAGCGGCTGGAAAAGTTCCGCGGCTCGCCGCCCTCGGGATAAACCCGCAGCTCTCCTTCACCATGCTGGAAGGCTTCTCTCAGGCTGTCGGCCAGGCGGCTGGCTTGATCAGGCTCCAAAGATAGGCGGTCGATAACCACGTAGAATTTTTCCCGGTGTTTAAGCCTTTTCAGCGAGCTGTCCTCATCCAGCCGGTAGGCCGCACCGTCGGAGTCGGAGATAATCCGCAGGAAACCGAGTGAAAGGAGGCTGTCGCGTACTGTATCGGGGGAAACAGTGTTCGAACGCGGTGGGGCGAAAGCTACACTCACCCGGCGGCCGGGGAAAGATTCGAACAGTTCGCGGCTGACTGCCTCCGGTGTATCGGGAACAACGCTGCGTCCGCACTCCGGGCAAACGGTCACCCCGATGCGGGCGAAAATCACTCTGAGGTAGTCGTAGATTTCAGTGAGCGTGCCCACCGTACTGCGGGAAGTGTGCACAGGGTTGCGCTGCTCGAGGGCCACCGCCGGGCTCAAGCCTTCTATAAAATCGAAATCGGGCCGGGGCACGCGTTCCATGAACTGCAGCACATAGGTCGGCAGGGTTTCAAAGAAGCGCCGGCGGCTTTCCTGGTACACGGTGTCGAAAACCAGCGAGCTTTTTCCCGAGCCGGACAGACCGCTCACCACCACCAGGCAATTTCGCGGCAGTTCGAGGTCGATATTTTTCAGGTTATGCTGGCGGGCGCCTTTGATTATGATTCGTTCCACGAAGGCCGGGTACTCGCGGTGATTAGTACTTAAAATGAAAATACAGTGATTTTTTATCCACAGATTACGCAGATTTAGTTGTAGGGGCGGGTTTCAACCGAAGCGCAGCGGAGATTCGCGCTTTCCGACAACCCGCCCTATCAGGATTCAGAATAAAAAAGGCACAAAGGCACAGCCGCAGACTTGCGCGGCTTTACGCGCAACAAGCGACAGAGGCACAAAGGGCCCCGCCCCAAAACCTGTAGGGACATGGCGTGCCGTGCCCTAAACCATAAGGATATTCTCATCCTTTGTTGTGGCCGCTGGCGAGGCCATGCGGGTTTAGAAAAAGAAGTCAGACAAAGTTCGCTTTATTTGTGGCGGATACGCCATCCCTCAGTTATCAGGGTTTTTTCCTGAAGAGCGAAAGCCGCATAACCTGATAAATGGAGAATTTTTAAAACAAGGTCGAAACGACCGGGCTGTCCCGGCTTCCAGGCATGGTAGATCATCATTTGTTATTCAGATGTTTCCCACTTTGACAAGATAAAATTTATTTTATCTTCTACTAGAATTCTAGCATCACTCCTATCATATCCTTTAGCAATAAGTAAATCATATTCTGTCTCAGCGTGACGAAGATGAGCGATTACTGCAATTCGAACTATATGAGCATCATAATTTTTTGCAGATGATGTACGGCCGACCCGACAGCTATATTTAAGGCAGGCATGTTCTGCAATAATCATTTCTCTACCCTTTGGGCATCCAGGAAAAAACTCTCGAATACGCATCGCAAACTTCTTCACATATTGATGATCTATATCTGCACGACGCTCCTTTTCCCGTTGCTTGCGTCTATCCCTGACATCATGGTCAGCTAAACATTCACGTTCGGCTTGTTCGAGAGCATGTTCTT
>Ga0114922_10004733_pt1 | contig 12623 bp, 11 predicted proteins | sample AartaG_FD_100975 | JGI IMG/M metagenome (GOLD analysis project Ga0114922, IMG submission 100975) | Deep subsurface microbial communities from Aarhus Bay to uncover new lineages of life (NeLLi) - Aarhus_00045 metaG | ecosystem: Environmental > Aquatic > Marine > Oceanic > Sediment | place... | reverse complement strand
GGTGACGAAGGTCCTTGAGGGTGTGAAGTTTGAAGACGGGATCGAGGTCACGCGGAAGAAGAACCAGACCGAAAGAGACGCTGCTTGAAAAAACAATTTACACAACTCTTGACAGGAACTCGACACCTTGACCACCCTTCCAATTCCTGGTTTCCGTGATGGGTTTGTGATCTGGATTCTGAGTTTGTTTACATTACTTCCAACATCTACGATACCAAGAATGTCACCGCGGTTCTGATATAACTTGCTTTCTTTTAAGTAGCTTAGGGTCTCGTCTTCGAGGTTAGAGGACGTAACCTTAGAGATTTCTCCGGTTTTGCTGTAAAGCGAGCCGATGTTTTGCTGAGGTACGTCTCTTAGCAAACGCACATTTGCCCAGTTCTTTCTATCGAGGAAGAAGATATTGAGAACCAATCCAAAGAGGTCGCGTGACTCTTCTCGTTTTAGGTGAACTCGAATCAAGTCGCCAGCCTTAAGATTGACGCCTTCTCCGATCTCGCAGTGAATCACATCAGGGCTTCTGGAGCTGACAACAGTGGCTATTGATTGTTGTGAGCGTTTTCCTAAGATGAGATTGAGAAAGGCTTCAAACTTAGACCCTATTCCAAGAGGCTCCCAGATCATTATAAATGCCCAAATCAAAAGAAAGCCAAAATGTGTTCCTTGCAGAGCCTCCGCTCCGTGGAATTCCAGAATCCCGTAAAAGAACATGGCCGAAAAGATGACACGCGCGTTGCCGAGCGTCCTAACGGCCTTACTAAGGTATGAGTTGAACCGTGATATCCTTCCCGACACAACTGCCGGGCTTGTCATTATCAAGATGTTGACCAGAGTTAAAAGCAGGATAGACCCCGCGTACACCATGATTGCCGTCTTTAATTCGCCGTATTGCTCCGGGCGTAGTGCAACGAGGCTCGTAATAACAGCAATGGTGTTTACAACTATGTCTCGCTGTTTCGTGAAGTGGCGCTCAATCAGAAAGAAACCCACCAGCATCAAGATTATGCCGTGCGTCAGGAAGAAAGCCCTGTTCTGAAGGATATCAAGATTACCGAAGTCGAAATAGTATAGTGCAAGCGACCCTATCAGCAATACAATCAGGCTAATTACTTGTGTTCTTATCCCCATTGCGCTCCCCCCTCAAGCCACATTGTGACCTTCTTGAAATCTGGTGTGTGCAAATACACGGCTGACAAATTCCCTGTGACCACTTTGTGACCACTTTCTTTCCAAGTCAATACAAAAACTGTCCAAAGTGATACTCTTACTAATTAAGCCTGTTCTATGCCTGTGTGGAAGTTAGATACAGTCAGAAGCGAGTGCAAGGGGGATTTTGGGCTGAGCAGCAGAAACCCACCCCAAAGGGGGATGGGCCACCCGTATCGGTCGGAATCGCGTTCAGGGCGCGGCCGTAGCCACGAGCTTGCCGGCCTCATATTGCTCCTGGAGAGCCACCAGGCCCATTTCATCCCAGGTCGTCCAGAGGCCGTCTTTTTCGCCGTTCTTGTAAAGGCCCTCCACCCATCGCAAGCCACTCTCGCGCCATGTAGTATGGCGACCGTCCAGCAGGTCATTCTTGAAATCCGACTCCTGCGTCTTCTGCCCTGTAGGCAGCCACGTGATCCAGGTGCCATGCCGTTCGCCGTTGAGGTAGGTTCCCTCTTCCTGCAGCATCCCGTTTTCGTGCCAATTGCGCCACTGTCCTTCCCGCTCACCGCGGACGTACCTGCCTTCGTGTTTCTTGTTTCGGTTGAGGTAGTAGCTGACCGAAAGGCCGTGCAGTTCGCCGTCCTGGTACTCGTGCCATTCCATCAACAGCCCGTTCTCGTACTTGGTAGTCCACAAACCGGTCTCGCGTCCATGGTGGTACTCTCCCGCAGTCTGTTGCCGGCCACTCTGATACCAGGAAAGGTAGGCCCCGTGGCGAACGTAGGAGCCGGTTGTGTCTTTGATCTCGGTCCATTGTTCCTTCGTCTGCCTGTCGGAGTAGTACTCCTTTTTCTGCCTGATCGTGGCTGAACAGGCTGCAACGATCAGCATGATGCAGCAGGCAATAGCAACGGGACTCCACAGGCGTTTCATATTCCGACTGTCTCCTCACTTAAAACGACTATTCTACAATCGTTATCGGCAACTTTCGATCATGTCTGAGGCGCCGAGACGCGGGCGTCATGGGAGCGGTTTCAGGACATGGCCAGGCAGGGCGAGCCGGATTGGACCAGCCGCGACATGCTTCGACTGCGCTCATGCATGACTGAAGATCCGTAGGGTGGGTCCGTCTTCGAACCCGCCTTTGTTGGCAGGTTTGAAGACAAACCTGCCCTACTATTGCTGCACGCAGCATGACATACCTGACGCGCGCAACGCGAAGGAAAGACTTGCAGGATGCCATGCGAAAAAAACCACATCGTGGGGTCAGGCGTGGAAGCGCAGCATCAGTTCCGCGGGATGTGGATTCAGATAGACCTGCTGTGCGGCCCACGTGATTTTATACTTGTCGATAAAGTGCTTGATCAGCGTCAGCGGCGTCAGAAGGGGGGCGTCACCGGTGCGGTAGTTATCTACGGCCCATCTGATGTCGCGCTCCTCGGCAGCGCTCAAATGGCCTCGCAATAGTCGTAGGAAACAGCGGAGGACTGCTGCGCTCTTTGCAGGGGTGGATTTGAACCGCAGCGCCTCCATGAACAACACGGCGTACTTGTCGCAGAGCTTTCGGGTGGAGACCGTCCCCGACGATGCAACAAGCTCATCCAGCATCCGGCAATACTTCGGGCTGTGCGACTGCAGTAGAGAGATGTGCGCAGCGTGGAAGACGTTGAGTCCTGCGCGAGAAGGACGACCCGCAAGAAGACCGCGCAACCGCCGGTATGCAAACAACCGCACGATGAAATTATCGCGCGTACGCACGTCATCGAGGATGCGTTCGTCCTCTACCGGGAGAAGCGGGTGGTGGTTCATCAGTGCCGCAGCGAACAGGCCGGTGGCCGCGCGCCTGACCCGGCCTGACGCGTCGTAGAGCTTGACGCGTACCTTCCCGCAACTCGGCGACTTCGTCTTGAGAACACAGCCGCAGACATTCGCCAGGTCGCGTCGCCGAACTCTGCTGCGGGCATAGCTGACCATTCTTCGTGTCCAGTCGCTGCTGGTCTCCATGCCGATCATGTGGGGCGAATCGACCGATCCCTCCAGCCTCACCTTCTCGCGAGGAACTCCCATGCCCAGTTCTACCTCCGGGCAAATCGCCACCAGCTTCACGTGCCTGGCCATGACGTCGGTAATGAACGGGTGCTTTTCGTGACGGGCGTCGAAGCGGAATCTTCTGCCCAGCAGGCAGGCGCTGACTCCGATGTGGATGGAAAGCGGCTCGCGCTTGTTCATAATGTCAGAGCGTCGTACGGTCGTCGGGCTGTTCTTCCCGGGTGCGGTCGTGGCTGGTGACTGCCCGACATTCCACAGAACCGCTACATGCCCAGCCGTGAAACCAGGTACTGCGGGTTGAGGTCTTCCCCGGTTCCACGCAGCAGGAGTTCGCGCCAGCCATAACGACTTCCAAAACGCAGGTAGTTCTGTGTCAGGAAGGAGCCGGACGTATTTCTGTCCGTGAAGCCGCCGTAGGTTTTCTCAAGGTAGGCGACGGTCTGGGCCGCCACCACGGTCCCGAAGAGATGGTTTTGAAGGTACCCGGGGTGGGTGATGTAATGACTGACCGCCGCCCACGGTTTGATCTCATCGTGGCGCGGAAGCTGCATGTACCGTTCAAAAAGATCCCAGTAGATTTTGTTCAGGTCGGCGTTGGAGTTGGCGTAAGCCTGATGTTCAAACATCAACCTTGTCAGCATGAGGCGCAACGAGATTATCTCCTGCTCTCGCCTGGCCTTGAGGTAGCGACTGATCAATTCCGGCGGCAGGTGAGCGTATTTCTCCAACCACGTGGAATCCTCACAGAGGGCCGCAAACGTCTGAGCCACGCCCTCAGACCAGCTACCGTCGAGGAGGCGTACAAAAGGGGGGCAGCTCTCGGACACGTGAGACGAGTGGAGAGCGTGGCCGATCTCGTGCATGAGCACCCGTGTACTGTACAGACCACCGGAGAGGTTGGCCAGGACCCTGATATCGTGCGGTGGTTTAACGGCAAAAGCATACGCAAACTGTGATTTACTCGGTCGCGACTCAAGGTCGAGATAGATAGGGAGCTTGTCCAGATCATACCCTAAGGCCATGAGGCTGCGTTTGATGTACGCCAGTTGAGAATCGACGGGGAAATACCAGTCGACCTCCCGGTTCACATCGGCATAGCCAAAAGCGATGTCCCAAATCTCAAGCTGCGACAGGCTCAGTTTCCGCCGCACCACCTGCAGGATGATTCGGTAGCGTTCACTGCTGAGTGAGTCCAGCCGGTGCAGCAGGTCAAGGTACTCCCTGGAATCTATCCCCTGGGCCTTGAAGGTCGCGGCCAGGTAGTTGTTGTAACCCTCGCGGCCTGCCTGCTGGTTGCGGAGCCGGATCAAGCGCTGCAGGCCGTCGGCTGACTCGTGGCCGATCGCGCGCCAGGCCCGGTAGGCCATTTCACGCCGGACCCGATTCCGGTCGCTTCTGTAGGTGACATACAGGAAGTTGGCGTGGCGCGGTTCCCCCTCGAATTCAGCCCGGTAAGCAATGTTAAGCGCCGAGAGTGAATCGCGCAGATGCACGATATCGGGCCGGGATTCCACACGTCCCAACAGAACGGCACCGTATAACAACTCATATCGCCGCTGGTCTATCTCGCCGGTCAGATATGGTTTTGCCTTTTCCAGTATATCGAAATTGCGGTTGTCGCCAACGACGTGATTGTACAGCCGGTTGTAGAACCAATTCGAGTCCGAGTAGCCCTGGGTATGGTGCCGCCAACCTTCCAGAGCCAGGCGATAGTCCAGCCATTCCAGCTTGTGTTCCAGCGAATCCAGCACCAGCTCCGCATCGGCAGCCGATACCTGCCTCTCCTGACAGGACGCGACCAGCATCATGCAGACCAGACCGATTACCAGGATCACTGTCGCTCTTGAGATCATTTGCTGCCTTTCTTCATGTCGGCGAAGTAGGAAAGGGCCATGGCATAACCGTAGAAGCCGAACCCGACCAGATAACCCCTGCACACGGGCGCGATTACGGACTTGTGGCGGAACTCCTCGCGGCCGTAGACGTTGGACATGTGGACTTCGATGCTCTCTATATCCACCGCCGCGATGGCGTCGCGCAGGGCGTAACTGTAGTGCGTAAAGGCGCCGGGATTGATTATCAGCCCGTCCGCCCTGAACCCTTCCTCGTGCAGGTAGTCGATCAGTTCGCTTTCCGAGTTGGACTGAAAGAACGACACCTCGATACCCATCTCCCCGGCCATGTCGGCCAGACGACCATTAAGTTCATCCAGCGTCTTTGTTCCGTACACTTCCGGTTCCCGTTTGCCCAGAAGGTTGAGATTGGGTCCGTTGACAACCAGAATCCTAAGCATCGGCGCCTCCAGTGACGGCATACACACGCAACATCGCCCTTACAGCCTCTTTTACAATACTCGGTCGAACCGCAGCAGAAATAAAGGGTCTCCCCGGACGCTCAAGCAAGACATAATTGTGGCCACGGCTGGAGCGCTTCTTGTCGATCCTGACAGCTTCAAGCAACCTGTCGGCATCGATCTTAAGCTTTGGCACAGATCGCATGAGTCCTTCAATGAGGTCACGGTACCCGGACAGGCTGTCGCGCCGGGCGGGTTTGGTCAGGCAACTCAGTTCCACCGCACCCCATAATCCCAGCAGTACCGCCTCCCCGTGCAGGAGTCTCCCGTAGCCGAGGCTGCTCTCGATAGCGTGGCCGAACGTATGACCTAAGTTGAGCAACATCCGCTCCGACTGCTCGCGTTCGTCCCTGGCGACGATACCCGCCTTGCAGGCAGCCGACAAGCTGACCAACCGGGTCAAACGGCGACCCTGATACAAGTCACCGCGGACCAGGTACGACTCCAGCGGAGTCAGCATTTTCTCGCCCATCAGCCCCGCATACTTCACAACTTCTCCCAGACCGGCCACAAGGTGCCGGACTGCCAGCGTGCCCAGGAAGTCGGTGTCGCAGAATACGAACCGCGGCTGCCAGAAAGCACCGACCAGGTTCTTGCCCGCCTGGTGGTTTATGCCGGTCTTGCCACCGATGCCGGCATCCACCATACCCAGCAAAGTTGTCGGCACCACTCCCCACCGGATACCGCGCAGGGTCGTCGCCGCGGCGTAACCGACCAGATCGCTGGTTACTCCACCGCCGATCGCAACGATGAAATCGTCGCGACTGATCTTCTCATCAAGCAGAAAGCTGTAGATGCGATTGAGAACCGACGCCGATTTCGATTTCTCACCGCCGGGGATGACCAACTCAGTCGCACGCCGGTCGATCCGCTTCAACTGCGATTGCATACGTAGGCCGTGCAGGGCGAAAAACTGCGCATCGTAGAATACGAAGAGACGACCGCCGTCAACATTCCGCGCAACCAGCGCCGGCAACCGCCGCGCAATACCGGAGCCGACAACGATCGGATACCGGCCGGATTTCAACTTGACGGTGATCTCAGGCATTGTACTCGACTACCATCCGGTAGAGGCGGTCTACCGTTTCCCGAACGCTCCTTGCGCTTGTGGACAGCCTGCGGTCGGCCGTCATGTAATGGGCGAGGCGCTTGTCCAGCATGTTTCGGATTCTCTCGATGGTGGCCTGGCGGCGGCTGGGGCCACCCACAGGCGCAACGCGCAGCAGGGGACGATCCTGTTTGTCCTTCATTCGCCGGTATATCTCTGCTACCGAGCAGCTCAGGTAAATCACCATGCCGGTTCGTTTGACCAGACGGCGGTTGTCACGACGCTGAAGAGCCCCGCCTCCCAAAGCCACCACTATTGAGCCTCTCCTCTCGGCAAGTTCCCGGATAACCTCCTGCTCCATACCGCGGAATACCCGCTCCCCGCGTTCTCTGAATAACTCGTCGATCGTCACACCACAGCGGCTTTCAATAATTGAATCGGTGTCATAGAATGCGACCTTTAGTAGCCGCGCGAGCTTTGACCCAACCGTCGACTTCCCGGAACCTGAGAAGCCCACAAGATAAACATTCCCCGATACAAGTGCCCGCGCCATGCCTCTCTCACCCGCCCCTCTTACCAAACACCCGGCGATATACCGGATCGAAGGCGACCTCTTCCCCGGTCCATAGAAAAAACGATCGCGTTGCCTGCCAAATCAGCATGGCGGAACCGTCGATTGCCGTCAAGCCCATTTCCTGCGCCTGTTTTATCATTCTGTTGTTTTCATTGTAGTTTGCGTCATAGTAGATGGCCCCACGAGGCCAGGTGAAATGGTCCGGCAGAGGTGAGGTCTCGGGATGATTCCAGCCGCCCAGGGGGGTACCGTTGACGATTATGTCCCACGCATCACTCCGCCCGTCATCCGCAACGGGATGGCAGGCCGTTTCGATGTGGACGTCCTCATGCCGTTGTCCGGCGCCGGTTGCAAACGTTTCGAGCCGCTCTGGGGTTCGTCCCACAATAGTAAGACGGCGAATGCCAAAGTCATGGCACAGGCTGTGGACAATCGCACCGGCCACACCGCCGCATCCGAGGATCAGAGCCGACCCCCCGTTCAGTTTCTCACGGTATTCTCGCAAAGGCATCGCGAAACCGTAACAGTCGGTGTTGTACCCGAAGGTATTGCTCCCGTCGATCTTTATCGAGTTCACCGCGCCCAATGATGCGGCAACCGGGTCTACCCGGCTGAGGAAGTCGACGACCTTCTTCTTGTACGGGATTGTCACCGACAAGCCGTCGATGCCCGATTTCACCAGTCGCGGAAAACGGGCGACGAACTCGTCCGGTGGGATGTCGAAAACGTCGCACGTACCGCCGACACCCTTGATGTCGAAGATGGCCTGAAACAACTCAGGTGACTTCGAATACGATATGCCGTGACCGAGGACTCCGAAACGGAACTGATCCTTCATTGGACAATCTGATCCAGCAGTTCATAGAAACCGGGGCACGAGACCGCAACCACGGCATCATCGTCAATTGTCGATGGCCCCACCAGGAACAACGATGCGATCGAGAACGCCATCGCGATCCGATGATCGCCATGGCTGAAGAAGTCGGCCCCAGAGAGGTCCCTCCCGCCATCGATAGCCAGGCCGTCCTCCAGAAGACCACACTTGACGCCCATCAGCCGCAAGTTCTCCGATATGGCTGTCAGACGGTCGGACTCCTTCACGCGAAGCTCCCCGGCGTCGCGGATAATGGTTGTACCCGTGGCGAAAGCAGCCATGACGGCCACGATCGGAATCTCATCAATGAGAGCTACCGTTGTCTCACCGGTTATCCGACGCGACTTGAGCGCTCCGCCTGTGACCGTGACCGTGCCACGTGGTTCCCGGGAGATCATCCTCTTGTCAGTGATCTCTACCGCACAACCGATCGCCTTGAGGTGGCTAAGCATCCCGGTGCGGGTCGGGTTAAGGCCCATGTTCTCGATCGTGAGCGAAAGGCCGGAGATCGCCGCCGTGGCCATGAAGAATGCGCCGGTTGAAATATCTCCTGGGATGTCCACCGAACCACCGGTAATTTTTGCATCAGCGGACAAGGAAATCTCCCGCTTGAACGGTTCCGACATCTGCACGCGGTGTTTCCGGGGATCGTCCTGATCGGCAACCACCACCCGCTTGACATCGCGGACGGATATACCGTCGCCGAGTTCTCTTACCATTGTCTCGGTATGGTCTCGCGTGATCCTGTTTTCACGTATCGTCACCGCGCTTGAAGATGCCAGACCGGCCAGAAGAAGGGCCGACTTCACCTGCGCTGACGCTACCGGCATGCGGTACTCAAGAGGCAGGAGCTTCGTCCCCCTGATTCGCATTGGAAGCCTGCCTTCGTCCGCAAACAGTTCCGCCCCCATCTCCGTCAGGGGATCGATAATTCGCTTCATGGGTCGGCGCCGCAGCGAGTCGTCTCCGGTCAGAGTACCTTCCACCTGCGATCCCGCCAGAATACCGGAAAGCAGTCTTGCCGTCGTTCCGGAGTTGCCGCAATCTATCATGGTATCCGGGTCGTGCTTCAGGCGCTCCGGCGGAGTCAGGACGAAATCCTCTCCGGCCATTTCCACCTTCACGCCCAGTGCCCGGGCCGCTTCCAGTGACCTGAGGCAGTCGGCGTTATTCGGGAAGTTTTTTACCGTGATCGGCGCTTTTGCAATGATCGAGAAGAGCGCCGCCCGATGAGCAATGGACTTGTCCCCGGGGAGCGTGATACTCCCGCCGATATTGCGAGCCGGCCTAAGTGTTCTCTTCATTGACTGTCCTACCCAGAACGGAACCGATGGCGCGAACCTCGCCGATCAGATCGTCAAACGCGTCGGGCGTGATGGACTGCGGGCCGTCGGAGAGAGCGTTGGCCGGGTCGTGATGAACCTCTATCAGCAACCCGTCGGCGCCGGCCGCAATGGCCGCCCGAGAGAGAGGAAGTATCTTGTGCCGTTTGCCGGTTCCGTGGCTGGGATCGACGATTATCGGCAAGTGGCTGGTGCGCTTCACAAACGGGACCGCCGACAGGTCCAGCGTGTTGCGCGTGTGGTCAGCAAAAGTACGGACTCCCCGTTCGCACAGTATGATGTTGCGGTTCCCCTCGTTCATGATGTACTCAGCCGCCATGAGAAATTCCTCGAGAGTGGCCGACATACCACGCTTGAGGAGAATCGGCTTCGGCTGCCGGCCGGCCTTTTTCAGAAGCGAGAAGTTCTGCATATTGCGCGCGCCGATCTGAATCAGGTCGGCATACTCGGTTACGACATCAAGTATCTCCGTATCGATGGCCTCGGTTACGATCCGCAGGCCGTACTTCTCCCGGACCTCGGCCAGTATCTTGAGGCCCTCCTCTCCGAGACCCTGGAAGCTGTACGGCGAGGTACGCGGTTTGTAGGCGCCGCCGCGAAACAACTTCGCCCCCGATCGCACAACATGCTCGGCAATAATCAGGCACTGCTCCCGGCTCTCAACAGCGCACGGACCGGCCATCACAACCAGTTCCCGACCACCGACCAGAACCCCGTTGACATCAACTACCGTATTGTCAGGATAGAACTCACGACTGACCAGCTTGAACGGCTTGGTCACATGAATGATATCCTTGACGCCCTCCTGGGCGAGTATCCTGTCGGCGTCGATCTGTTCCTTGTTTCCGGTGACGCCAATCGCAGTCCGGATGGAACCGGGGATGGGGTGAGCCTTGAGGCCCGCTGCCTCGATCTCGTCACAAATGCGCTTCACCATCTCCTTCGTGGCCCTGGTTTCCATGACAATCAGCATTCATCTCTCCTGAGTTCAAGCATAGTGTCTGTATACCGGCTCGTCCGAGACGTTTCCGTTTTCCTGTCAAGGGCGGGCATCCTTATCGTGGTCATTACATCTCCTCGGGCGCCTCAAGTCCCAGCAACAGTAAGCCTTCCTTGATGACCGTCCGTACCGCCTTCACAAGAGCCATCCGCGCAGCGGAACGCTCTGTGTCGTCTGAGATGATTCTGTCGATTCTCCCCTTGTCATCCTTGCGCTGATACACCTTGTTGAAAGCACCCGCCAGGCGCAGCAGATAGACGGCGACGGCATGCGGATCGTACGCCCGCGCCGCATCGGCCACCGCGTCCGGAAAATCAGCCAGAAGCTCCACTACGCGTCGTTCCTCGGCGTGGTCCAGAAGGGCCGGATCGATTTCGGGGCTGATGCTCCCGCCATAGTTGCGCTCAAGCGAACAGAGCCGGGCGTGTGTGTACTGAAGGTACGGCCCGGTTTCTCCTTCGAAATTGAGGACGTCTTCCCAGATAAAATTGACGTCCTTATGTCTTTTGACCGACAACTGCCCGAAAATCACCGCTCCCACACCGATCATCCGGGCCGTCGCGTCTATCGCCTTCAACTCCGGGTTCTTCTCGATGATTTTTTCTCGTGCGAGGGTGACCGCCCGATCGATGACATCTTCGAGAAAGATGATGTTCCCCCGCCGGGTGGACATCGTCTTGTCACCAAACTTCACCCAGCCGAACTCAACATGCTTCACGCGACCGGTCATGCGGTCTGCGTCGGGAAGCTTCTCGGCCTCCTCCATCATCGCAACCACCCGCTGCACCTGTTTGAAATGATCCGCCTGGGCGGAACCGACAACGTACAGGGATTCATGGAAGCGGTACTTATCCCAGCGGTAGATCAGGCTCGCCAGCTCACGCGTGGCATAGAGCGTACCGCCGTCCGCCTTTTTGAGCAGACAGGGCGGAAGTCGGGAGTCATGGAGATCCACCACCAAGGCCCCGTCTGAAATTCTGGTGAGGTCATCCTTCTGCAGCCGCTTAATTACCGGTTCCATCTTGTCGTTGAGAAAGGCTTCACCCGTGACCCAGTCGAACTCAACCCCGAGCATCTTGTGGATTCGCTCGAACTCGGCCATCGAAACAGCCTTGAACTTTTCCCATAGCTCGGTGATTTCAGGATCGCCCTCTTCCAGCTTCCTGAAAGCCAGACGGGCTTCCTCGTTCAGGGAGTCATCCTCCCCGACGGCGTCATGAAAACGCACGTAGAGATCAAGCAGCGGTTTCACCGCGTTACCGTCAAGAGGGGTGCCTTCGCCCCACCTGCGGTAAGCGACAATCATTTTGCCGAACTGCGTCCCCCAGTCACCCAGGTAGTTGATACCGACTACGCTGTAGCCGAGCTTGCGATATATCCTGCGTAGCGAGTTGCCTATGACCGTAGAGCGCAGATGCCCGATCCCCATCGGCTTGGCGATATTGGCCGAGCAGTACTCCACCAGGAAATTCCGGCTTTGGCCTTCATCCGAATCGCCGTAGCGCGGCCCGTGTGTGAGCACCTCGCGCAGTATCTCCAGGGTCAGAACCGAATGGTTTGCCTGCGCATTCAGAAATCCCGCTACGGCCGAAGACCGTGTCAGTGTCGGGCCGGCAGCAGCTTCAGTCAGTGCATTGGTCTCGGCGGCCACTTTCGCAGCGATCTCGGGTGGCTTGCCCTTGAGCAGACGCACAAAGCGAAAGACCGGCAGCGAGAACCATCCCAACTTCGGGTCTTTGGGGGTTTCGAGATTGTCATAAACGAAGTCCGGGTCGAAAACCTGTTCGTCCCCGGTGGCTTTGTACACCTCCGGGTAGACTCGTTTGAAGGCCTCTGCCGTGGATGCCGCGAACTGCTGCTTGAATTTGTCCTTGCTCATGGCTCAGGCGGCAGTATAGCGTACCGGCATCCCAAAAACAGCAAAAAAGTTCTACGGCTTGGTTTGAGGGCATATTCGTGAGGGAGAACCGGTACACCGGAGAAATGTTCTCACCGACCGGGTGCCCCACCATATTATGGTGGGAAAAAACCTGATTGACTTCAGCAGTTTGTGGGGCTCTGATCCAGTTGTGACTAAGTCAACCAATTGGTGTGCGACATATACAGGTACAGACCCAGGACATAGGTAACAGTGTAGACCCACGACATAGGTAACAGTTATGCTACGGCACAAGCTAAGGAGGTGTAGCCGTGCCGTGGAAGGAGACCTGTGTTATGGACGAGCGCTTACGTT
>Ga0114922_10004732_pt1 | contig 12624 bp, 10 predicted proteins | sample AartaG_FD_100975 | JGI IMG/M metagenome (GOLD analysis project Ga0114922, IMG submission 100975) | Deep subsurface microbial communities from Aarhus Bay to uncover new lineages of life (NeLLi) - Aarhus_00045 metaG | ecosystem: Environmental > Aquatic > Marine > Oceanic > Sediment | place... | reverse complement strand
GAAAAGGCATACCTTGACAGGGGCCAGCTTGAGATGGCCCTTGCCGAGCAGAATCTCAAGCATCGGCGCCTGGGACAGATTTTGCTTGAGCTTGGCTACATTACACAAGCCCAGTTAAATGAGGCACTTGCGCTTCAGGTTGGCATAGTAAAGGTGGATTTGGTTGACGTTTCGGTCAGTCCCGATGTAATTGCCCTGGTCCCTGCCGAGCTGGTGAGCAAGCACAACATTATGCCGCTCTGGTTCGAAGATGGACGATTGGCAGTGGCGATGGTGGACCCGTTTCAGCCCCAGGTGTTCGAGGATTTGCGACTGGTCAGCGGGCGTTCGGTCCGCAGATATTACGCCGAGCCTGCGCAAATGGAAGGCGCCATACTCAAGTTCTACGGCAGCAATGTCGCCAGGATGCTTGACGACCTCGTACCGGCTGAGACGCGGCAGGACGCGGAATTTGATAACGGCGACTATTCGCCCGCGAAACTGCACGAACTGGCGAGGGAGCCATCTTTGGTCAACCTGGTGAACCTGATAGTGCTCGAGGCCATCGAGGCCCGGGCAAGCGATGTCCATATAGAGCCCTTCCATCAGGAGGTGAAAATCAAATACAGGATTGACGGGATGCTTCTTGAAAAGACCCCGTCATCGAAACGCCTGCAGGCGGCGATTGTGTCTCGAATAAAGATTATGGCCAATATGAACATCGCCGAGCGCTTTGTCCCTCAGGACGGACATATTGAGTTTGCAGGCAAGAACGGCAAAGTGGACATCCGTGTCTCTACGGTACCGACCATATTCGGCGAGTCGGTGACGCTGCGAATCCTTGACAGGTCAGCATCTCTGCTGGGGCTCGAGGACCTGGGCATGAGCAAGCAGTGTCTTTCGGGTTTCGACCGCTGTCTGCATAAGGCTCACGGGATTGTACTTGTCACCGGTCCTACCGGCAGCGGCAAGACCACGACGCTTTACGCGGCATTGAACAGGATTTACTCGCCGAGCTTTAAGATAATTACCATCGAGGACCCGGTAGAGTATCAGCTCGACGGCGTCATCCAGATGCCGGTTAATCCGAAAAGGGGTCTTACTTTTGCAACGGGCCTGCGGCATATCCTGCGGCAGGACCCCGATATTGTGATGGTTGGAGAGATACGCGACAAGGAAACGGCCGACATTGCCATTCGTGCGGCGTTAACAGGCCATTTGGTATTCTCGACGCTTCATACCAACGATGCGCCGGGAGCGGTCACGAGATTGATTGATATGGAGGTTGAGCCGTTTCTATTGGCCAGTTCCCTTGAGGCGGTCCTGGCGCAAAGACTCGTTCGGAAGATATGCGCCAGTTGTAAGGAGCCGTACAAGCCGGATGAGAATCTAATCAGGAACCTCAACAGTTCAGTCGAGATTAAGCCCGACCGGAAGTTGTACCGCGGCACCGGTTGCAGCGAGTGTATGCAGAGTGGTATGCGCGGCAGAACGGGCATTTTCGAGCTATTGAGAGTTACCGATTCGCTGCGTGAGTTGATAGCATCCAGACCGACTACCGAACAGATAATAAAGGCTGCGCCCCCGGACCATATTGGTATGCGGTACGACGGCATAGCCAAGATACTCGATGGCGTAACGACGCCTGAAGAGGTGCTCAGGGTGACACAGGGTATCGGTGAAGAAGAGTGAATTACAGGGCCTGGATTTTAGATGTGCGTATCGGCCGAGGAGGGTCTTGATGTTCTGCAGGTTGCAGGCAGGAAAGTTGTTGTTCTGGTGTGTCTTGTGTGTGGGCGCATTCGGCGTTTCGGGCGGCTGTGGCACCGGTCATTACAAAGCTCAGGCTGATAAGGAAGTGTACGACATAATCGACGCTAAATGGCAGCAGGACTTTGGCGAGAAGGCAAATTACACAATTGCCGGTGTTGAGCCTTCGCCGAATGACGTTCGGATAGAGCACCTTATGGCGGAGTCAGGCGTGATGTGCCTCGCAGATGTGGTGGCCATAGCTACGGCACAGAATCGTGAGTACCAGAGACAGAAAGAGTTGCTCTACCTGGTGAGCCTTGACCTGACGCTGGAAAGGCACCAGGTTGCGCGACAGTGGTTTGGGACGATTGATAGCGCTTATGTCAAAGGCACCGAGGACGGCAGTTACGAAGAGTCGGTCGGTTCGGATGGTAAACTGGGATTCGACCAACTGCTGGCCGGCGGCGCGGTAGTCAGTACAAATATCGCGCTCGACTGGTCTCGTTTCCTGACCGGCGACCCCCGAACCTCGTTGGGCTCGGTGCTCAGTGCGAGTCTGACGCAGCCCTTACTGCGGGGCCGCGGCAGGAGAATTGTCCAGGAGAAGCTGACCCAGGCTGAGCGAAATGCTTTGTATCAGATACGTATGTTCAGCCGTTTTCGAAAGACATTCGTCGTGTCGATTGTGACCGACTATTACCGCGTCTTGCAGCTCAGGGACGCGGTGGATAATGCGTGGAGTAATTACGAGAGAAGGCTGGAGTCGAAGAAACGGCTCAAGCTCGAGGCTGAGGTCGGCCGCAGACCACTTTTCGAACTCGACCAGGCCGAGCAAAATGTCTTTAGGGCCAGGGATGCCTGCGTAAGGGCCGGACAGAAGTACGAACAGCAATTGGACGAGTTCAAGATGAGGCTGGCTCTGCCGGCGGATGTCAATGTGACGCTTGACCAGAATGAAGTGGAGGCGTTGAGAGAGGTCGGAGTCGCTCAGCCGGACTACTTGCTTCACGCCGCGGTTGAGACGGCATTGTTGAGGCGTCTGGATTTGGCTAACAGTTGGAACAAGATTGATGATGCGGCTCGTAAGGTCATAGTTGCCGCCGATGGTCTGGGCGCCGAGTTGAATCTGATTGGCAGCGCGACGGTGCATTCGACCGAGAGGACCGAGTTTGACCGGCTCCGGTTTCACCGGGGCAGTTACGCGCTGGGTCTCGAGGCTGATTTGCCTCTCGACCGCAAAGCCGAACGAAACGCGTACCGTGAATCCCTGATAGCTTTGGAGCAGGCCTGGCGCGAATACGAGAACGATGCCGACCAGACCGAATTGGATGTGCGTGAGGCGTATCGCGGGCTTGGCGAGGCGGCGGAGCGCTACCAGATACAGAACAACAGCCTTGAATTGGCATCGAGGCGCGTTGAGAGCACGTCCTTGCTTTTGGAAGAAGGGCGTGCAAGCACACGCGATTTGTTGGAAGCGCAGGACGCCCTGATAAGGGCGCAGGATGATGTGACGGCGGCCCTTGTGGACCATGCGGTTGCCAAGCTGAGCTTTTTCAGGGACATTGGTGTGCTGGAGGTAAGGCCGGACGGAATGCCGGCACACAGCAATAGAACGGCGTTCGAGACATCACAATGAGAAACAACAACAAAAAAATGCGAGCAGGGAACTCGGCCGGAAAGTCGAAGCTTGCAGGTAAGCTTCGATGGATTCTGCTCCTGGTTGTTGTGGGTGGGGGCGTGGCGATGTTTCTCTTCTCGCGCAGTCGTGTAAGCGGGTCGGATGATTCGGAGAAGGATTCCACGATATTTGCAGCAACCCGAGGCGACCTGACTATCAGCGTGACCGAAAGCGGGGACATTAAGGCGATGAAGTCGGTTGATATACTGAGCAAGGTCGAAGGAAAAACCACAATAATAAGCATTGTTGATGAGGGTACGTATATAACGCCTGAGGATGTCAATAACGGCAAAGTGCTGGTTGAGCTTGATTCTTCGGAGATAAAGCAGAAGCTGACTCAGCAGGAGATTACATATCTGGGTGTTCAGGCCAGTTATACCGAGGCCAGGGAGTCGCTTGAGATACAAAAGAAACAGAACGACAGCGACATTCAGGCAGGGGGGATGACCGCCAGGTTTGCATTGATGGATTTCCGGAAGTATCTGGGTGAGGTTCTGTCTGGGAAGTTTATATCGCAAGTATCGGCTGCGGGTTCGGAGCACGAAGCAATTGCTGCGATTGTGGATGACCCCAATGATGAGCGGAACCTTGGCGGCGAGGCCCTGCAGAAGCTCCGTGAGCTGGACGACAACATTACGCTGGCCAAGGAGAAGCTTGCCAGGGCCAGAAATCAATTGAAGGGGACGCAGAGGCTTTACGATGCCAATTATGTATCAGCTATCGAGCTTGAGGGAGATAAATTGGAGGCGAAAAGCCTTGATATCCAGGAGCGGCGAGCCAAGACGGCCAAGGACTTGTTCGTCAGGTATGAGTTTCCCAAGGAGGTCGAACGGCTGTTCAGTGATTACCGCGAAGCGAATCGCGAGCTGGACCGTACCAAGGCTCGGGCACGCTCGAAACTGGCCCAGGCGGAGGCGAAACTCAGGAGCGAGGAGGCCAGGTATCTGCTTGAGAAAGAGCGTCTGGAGAAGTGGCGAAAACAGCTTGAAGCCTGTGTTATAAAGGCGCCGGCGCCGGGGCAGGTCGTATATGCATCAAGTACCGACCGCTGGGCAAGCCGGCGCGGCAGGATGATTGAAATTGGGGCCGAGGTGCAGGAACGCCAGCGGATTATATCGATACCCGACACTTCGCAAATGAAGGTGGAAATCAAGATTCATGAGACCTGGGTGGACAAAGTCCAGGTTGGACAAGAGGCGACTATTACCGTCGCGGCATTTCCGGACGAGGCTTTTACGGGCAAAGTGTTGAAGAAGGCGCCTTTGGCGGACCCTGAAGAGTGGCTCAATCCCGACCTTAAGGTGTACTCGACGGATGTGAACATCGCCGGGACGCACGAGTCCATCAAGACCGGTATGACGGCCAAGGTGGAAGTGATAATCGAAAAGCTGCACGACGTGCTTAGCGTTCCGATACAGGCCGTTACAAGCGTGCAGGGCTCGAAGGTCTGTTATGTTCTTACCGGGGCCGGCCCGCAGAAACGCCAGGTCGAGACGGGATTATTTAATGACAATTTCGTTGAGATAAAAAGCGGTCTTTCCGAGGGCGAGAAGGTGCTTCTCAGTCCCCAGCGGTTGGCTAAACAATCTGAATGAGCTTGTGGTCTGAGGCGCCCGGCAGTGTCAGGGACGCTGGTGTGTCCGGGTGTTTTTTTGCTGTGGTATAAGGCAGGTTTGTTATGGCTATTGTGGCCACTGAGAATTTGTGCAAGGTGTACAACATCGGCTCTTTCGAGGTCTTTGCTCTTCGCGACCTGGACCTGACCGTTGAGCAGGGTGAGTACATGGCAATTATGGGCCCGAGCGGGTCGGGCAAGTCGACTCTGCTCAATGTTATCGGGTGTCTTGATACGCCCAGCAGCGGCACGTATCGGCTTGGCGATGAGGACGTTTCCGAGCTTGCCGATGACGAGCTTTCGACAATACGCGGCGCTCGTATAGGTTTTATTTTTCAGTCGTACAATCTGATTGCTCAGCTTAACGTGATAGAGAACATCGAGGTGCCGATGTATTATCAGGGTTTTCCCGAAAATCAAAGCGCCGAGCGAGCAGAAGAGCTCGCCAATGCGGTAGGCCTTGGCGACAGGCTCCGGCATCGGCCTTGCGAATTAAGCGGTGGTCAGCAGCAGCGGGCGGCAATTGCCCGTGCGCTGGCGAATGACCCCCTGATGATTCTGGCTGATGAGCCCACCGGCAATCTGGATTCTGAAAGCGGCAGCGAGATTCTCCTTCTGCTCGACCGTTTGCATCAGCAGGGCAAGACGCTCATCATTGTCACCCACGATGACGGCATCGCCGAGCGGGCCGAACGGGTCGTATACCTGCTGGACGGGTGCGTAAAGAGCCAGCAGTACAATAGGCGGTAATAACGTATGGTTTTATTCAGATTTAAGCAAACGGTTAAACTGGGCGTCAAGAGCCTTTGGATGCACCGGCTGCGCTCGACGTTAACGATGCTTGGCATCGTTTTTGGCGTGTGCTCGGTGATTGCTATGCTGGCGATAGGGGAAGGCGCCAGCCGGGAAATCAGGGCGGCTATTGCGCGGCTCGGCAGCTCCAATCTCATCATCGAAACGGTAAAACCGCCGCAGGAGCAGACCGGCAGCGGCACGGTGGAGACCGTCAGCAATTATGGTCTGACCTATACCGACGCCGAAGCCATTCGCAGCACGATACCAAATGTTGAGATTGTGGTGCCAAACCGCGAGATAGAACAGCAAGCCAGGTTTCGTAATCGCAACGCGGCCATCAGAATAAAGGGCACCACGCCGTGGCAACGCGAGGTTGAATCTATTAAGTTGAAGCGGGGGCGCTTTTTGAGCAGTATAGACCTGCGGCGTCAGTTGTCGGTCTGTGTGCCTGACGAACAGGTAGCACGAAAGCTTTTTGCTTTCGATGACCCTCTGGGCCGTGATTTGAGAATTCGGGGCAGTTTCTACCGTGTGGTTGGGATAGTATCGCCTGCGTTGCATACAACCGGCGGTTCTGATTCTGAAAACGGCGCCGAAGCAACAACAGGTGGTGGTGTCGTCGGTGACGTGTATCTTCCATTGACCACTGCAAAGCAGAGGTTCGGCGAGTTGAACTACAGCTTCAGCGGCGGTTCCCGAAGTGCCGAAAGGGTGGAGCTTCAGAAAATCATCGTGCAGGTGAATCCTGAACGAGTTTCGAGTCTGGCTGAGATGCTGGATATACGTGCGGCTATCGGTTCACTGTTGGACCGGCTGCACGACAAAGAGGACTATCGGATAGTTGTGCCTCTGGAGCTGCTGCGGCAGGCGGCGCATACGAAACGCATTTTCAGTATTGTTCTGGGCTCGATTGCGGCCATTTCGCTGGTGGTTGGCGGCATAGGGATAATGAACATTATGCTGGCTACGGTGAGCGAGCGTACGCGGGAAATAGGCATCCGCAGGGCCTTGGGCGCCAGACAGCGGGATATTATTCTGCAGTTTCTCTCCGAGACACTGCTGCTGACGTTCACCGGCGGTATCCTCGGCATTGTGCTTGGTTCGCTGATACCGTATCTGGTGACTTACTTTGGTAATATGCCTACGGTGATTACGGGCGGTTCGCTGGTACTGGCCTTCGGCATCAGCGGACTGGTAGGGGTAGTCTTCGGGCTGTATCCGGCATATCGCGCCGCCGGTATGGACCCGATTGAATCTTTAAGGCACGAGTAAACTGGTTGTGCAGGTTTGAGGGCAATAGTTTGGGACAGTTTGCCTACAAGGCGGTTAACCGAACGGGCATGCACATTACAGGGATGGTCGAGGCGCCCGACCGCAGAAGCGCGGTAGCGACCCTCGCGGATAAGGACCAGTTCGTGATAGAGCTGGCACGGTCCGCTGAGGCGCCGGCAGTGAGCGGACCTGAGCGGTTGATACGGCAGTTGCTGGGTTTTCTCAGGTTTGGTTCACGACGAATCAGCGGTAAGGACATACTGGCTATGACCAGCCAGTTAAGCGCGGCTTTGCGCGCAGGCCTGCCGCTGCTCAACTCGCTTGAGATTATTCGCGACCAGCAGCACAAAGCGGCAATGAAGGAATTGCTCGCCAAACTCGTCAGGTCTGTCAGCAGCGGCGAGTCGCTGTCGGATGCTATGTCGGCACAGCAAGGGGTGTTCAGCCCGCTTTGCATTTCGATGGTGAGAGTCGGAGAGACAGGCGGGATTCTCGACCAGACGACGAGCCAGTTGGCCCAAATCCTGACCAGGGATGAGAAGATAAAGACAGGTATGAAAAATGCGTCGGCCTATCCGATTTTTGTTCTGGGCCTCGGGCTGGTCTCAACGGTTATCGTGATAACGTTCGTGCTGCCGACGGTGATGGAGACGATAGTAGGCGGCGTTGAGATGCTGCCGCTGCCCACAAAGATACTGCTGGCCCTGAGCGATTTTATCAGGGCGTATGGCTGGCTGGTCTTAATTGCCGCGGTCGCGGGAGGCATTGTCCTGAGAAAATGGACCAAGACCGCTGGCAGGCTCAGATGGGACGGGATTAAGTGAAGGTGCCTATTCTGGGTTTTGTCCTGAGAACGATAGCGGTAGGCAGGTTCGCAAGGACCTTAGGGGCCCTGACCAAAGGCGGTGTGACGATTCTGGAGGCGCTCAGCGTGGTCCGTGATACTCTTGGCAACGAGCTGCTGGCGGGGAAAATTGACGATGTTGCTGAAAAGGTCAAGACCGGCGCATCTCTGGCGGCTCCGTTGGGTTCTTCCGGGCTTTTCCCACCTTTGCTGGTGCAGATAGTATCGATAGGTGAGCAGACAGGAAAGCTCGACGAGATGCTTCTCGATGCGGCTGATACCTTCGACGGCGAGGCGGACGCGGCGATAGCGAGGTTTATGGCAATATTCCCGGCGGTGCTGGTGTTGCTGCTGGCTCTTGTGATAGGTTTTATAATCGCGGCTACCCTGCTGCCAATAGTGTTTATGATACTTGGCGAAGGCGCGTTGTAAGGCGCCTTGCAGCCGAGAGTTTTTGACTGAATAAAGGTTTTTGGCTTGAAGTTGCTGATTGTAGGGAAAGGTGTCCAAATGAAACGAACCGAACGGAAACAGAAGGCATTTACGCTTGTCGAGCTGCTTGTGGTCATTCTGATTATATCGATGCTTGCCGTATTTGTTGCTCCTCGGATGTTCAGAGGCCTGGGCAGGACCAAAAGGAGCTTGGCGAAGGCCCAGATGGCGATTTTGGAGCAGCAAGTCAGCAGGTTTTATCTTGATTGCGGCCGATATCCGGAGGTGCTGGATGAGTTGGTTGACGAGCCGGAGGGCCTTGAGGAAAAATGGAACGGGCCTTATCTGAAGCTCAGCGAACTGCTCGACCCCTGGCACAATCCGTATATCTACGTGCCGGAGGGCGAGATTAATCCGGGTTATATTGATTTGATAAGCTGCGCCGCCGACGGTGAAAAGGGCGGAGAAGGCGACAATGAGGATATATATAATGATTAGAGCCGAGCTTATGTATTGTTGTGGGATTCTGTGGATATGCCGATGCGGTATTGCAAATCGATAATTCGAACGCCCAGCACAGCTCATCGGGGCTTTACGATTGTGGAGCTCTTGATGGTGTGCATTATTATCGCGATGATTGCGGGCATCGGCGGGGCCTTTTATGTTTCAACTTATAAGAGGATGCTGGTCGAGAAAGCCGCACGTGATTTTGTCCTGGGCGCGAAGTACGCAAGGATAAAAGCTATCGAGCGGCAGAGCCCGTGCATAATGCAGCTCAATACGCAGGAGCACGGCTTTGTGCTGATGGTGTATGCATCGCAGGAGGGCACGGATGGAACCAGCCTTGTGCCGCTGCGGGATTCGTACTTCAGAAAGCCTGTCCAGTTTCCGGGCGAAGTGAAGTTCGAAAGGGTCCAGATAACAACGGTGGGCGGCTCGCCTTCGGCACAGGCCGACGACCAGACGCGTATAGTCTTCGCGCCGGACGGCACGGCGCAGTCGGTGGTGATTCAGATAGGTGACGGCAAGAATCATTATTCCGCAAGTATTGGCGCGGCGACGGGTAAGGTGAAAATGCAGTTCGGACTGGCTCAGACAGTTCAAAATGAGACGATTGACCTGGACCGCCAGCAGGCGGATTTGACCAGATGGTGAAAGGGCCGAGGAGCAAAATGATGCAGCCGGCAAGGCATAAGAATGGTTTCACGCTGGTCGAGACGCTGGTGGCGACTGTCATCCTATGCAGTTCCGTCCTGGTGCTGGGAGCGGTCGGCACGCGATGTCTTGCCCAGGCCAGGCTTAACAGGCAATACGACCTTGCCGCGGCCCTGGCCGACAGGCAGTTGAGTTTTATCGACTATCTTGGCGTCGGGCAGTTCATCGAGATGGGCCAGACGCAGGGCAGGTTTGACGAGTTTGAACCGGGCTATGCGTGGTATGCAATCACGGAATCGCAGGGCGTTGATAATCTTTACAAGGTGACGATAACGGTATCCTGGATTGAGCGAGGCAACGGGCACAGTATTTCGGTTGACACTATGTTGGACGGGATGGCTATGCTCACTGTTCCGGCAAGTGAAACGAGGTAATGGTTTGAAGTCAGACCGGCAAATTCCGAGTGCGGCGATGCAGTGCAGCGACAGGCCGAACATGACGCGTTCCGAAAGGAGCGGATTTACGTTGGTGGAGGTGCTGGTGGCCTCGGTGATAGGCGCCTTTATCGCCGTGGTGGCGGTTGGTGCGCTCAGAGCGGTTTCGGCCGGTTCGGAGAGGCTCGACGGCAATATCGACACTGCCGCGGAAGTGCGATTCGCCGCGAGTATTATCGCGAGGGATTTGAACAATCTCTATCGCGACGAGGATGTGAATAATATGAAGCTGGTCGGTCTGCTCGGACAGTCCGGAGCAAGGCCTGCAAGCCGTCTGGTTCTGTACACGGTCGGAAGGACAAAGGCAAGAGCCGGCCAGCCGGAAGGCGACGTATACGAAGTTGAATACTGTCTCAAGGAAAGCCGCAAAGAGAACAAAACAGTGTTGCTCAGACGCTTATGGCCCAATCCGGATAAGGAAGTTGAGCCGGGGGGAATGCTTACCGTAATTGCCGAGAACATTGACGTTTTCCAGGTGAGGTACTTTGACGGAGAGCAATGGCAGCTCGAATGGTCTGAGCAGCTCGAGTCTATTCCTGTCCTGGTAGAGGTAAACATAGCCGCAAGGCAGGCCGACGGCAAAGATACCGTTATGGAGACTTTTATGGTGAACTTTCCCCGTTCCGGCTGGGGACAGGGTAAGGCGAAAAAGCAGGGCGAAGACGAAGAAGAAAACGAAGAACAGGAAAAAGGCGAAGAAAAGGGACAACGATGAGGCCTGTGAATAAACAAAGCGGTCTGGTGCTTATAGCCGTGTTGTGGGTGGTGGTCGTGCTCATTGTAATTGCCGCGACCGTAGGCCGGAAAAGCCGGCTCGACAGCGCGGTATGTCTTGCCGGCACCGAGCAGCTTCGCTGCAACTGGGCCTGTCGTGCGGGAATGGAGACTGCCATCGCGGTGTTGAACGAGGACGACAGAACAAGTGACAGTCTGACGGACCTGTGGAGTGACAACGAGGCTGATTTCAATGACATTCCGCTTGAAAGATGCAGCTTTACGGTGAAGGTCGTTGATGAAGCGAGCAAACTCAATATCAATACAGCAACGAAAGAGCAACTGATGCAGTTGGACTATATGACCGAGGAGATAGCCGATGCCATAAAGGATTGGCGCGACAAAGATGATGAGCCGACCTCCGGCGGCGCCGAGGAGGGTTACTACCGAAATCTGCCCTATGGTTATTCTATCCGAAACGGACCTTTCAAGACAATTCGCGAGCTGCTTTTGGTCAAGGACGTGACGGAACAGTTGTTGTACGGTGAGGACACCAATTTTAACGATAAGCTGGATTTCAACGAGAATGACGGCGACAAAAGCCCGCCGCCGGATGACGCCGATGATGTGCTGGACAAAGGCTGGATTGCATATCTGACCTGTTATTCCTACGACAGGAATGTAGATGCAATCGGTAACGAGAGGCTCAACATCAACAGCGCCGACGAGGAGAAACTTCAGCAATCCCTGGATATAAGCCCGCCTCACGCCAAATGGATTGTCGAAAACCGCAAGGATGATGGGTACAAGAGTATTGCTGATTTGATAAACGATAACAGCCCCAAAAAAGCGTCAACGAATCCGAACAAGTCAAAGGATTCAAGAGAAGATTCTGAGCAAGCTGTGGCTTTGGACCTGCAGACCTTTTCGCAGATAGCCGACAAGATAACAACAGACAAGCAGCAGCAAGTACCGGGGAAAATCAATATCAACACGGCCTCAAAGGTCGTATTGACTGCTTTGATGGGCGAGGATGAATCGGCTCAAAGTGTAGCCGAGGCGATAGTGGCCTATCGGGAGAGTCTGCTGTTCGGGATGGAGAGTATTGCCGACGTGCTCAAGGCCGAATCGGTCGGAATCAGTCAGTTCAAGAAGATTGCGCCTTTTATTACCACGCGTTCGGATGTCTTCATAATCCGCTGCCTCTCGACGGCGGACAGGGGCCCGGTTCGGGGCACGACGCTCCAGAGAGAGGTGGTGGTGGACCGCAATTCCATGCCCCCCAAAATACTCTACCAGTATCAGGGAGCCCCGCCGTACCTGGCGACGGCCAACAGAAACACTAATGGCGAGTGATTGGAAAAGATGAGCGAGAAGCTAATAGGTCAATCAAGAGAGGCGGGCGTTATTGCGATAGCGCAGGAGCAGGGCAAACTCAGAGCCGTTAAGCTCACAAGGCGCGGCAGGTCCGTCGAAGTCGAGTGGACAAGAAGCACCGAAGGCGACCAGGCCCAGCTTGGCGGATTCGCGGGCGAGTGCGGCCTTTCCGATGCTGCCGGGGCAGAGACCGCCGACGGGGTCGTAGCTGTGGTTGGTTTCGATTCGTCGGGTATGGTTTTTCACCATATCGATGTGCCGGCAGTGAGGCAGCAGGAGCTCGACGCAATAGTAAGGCTCCAGGCCGAGACACGACTTCCGCTGCCGGCTGAACAGATGGAGTTGGCCTGGCGAGCAGGCGAAGTCCGGGATGGCCGGGTCGGTGTGACAATAGCTGCGGCCAGGAAAGAGCAACTCCGCGATTTTGCCGACAATTTGCAGGGATTCGAACCTGCCGGGATACTGCTCAACTGTGAGGGTTTGGTAAAGGCCTGGAGGACATTTTTCGCCGGGACCG
>Ga0114922_10004731_pt1 | contig 12625 bp, 8 predicted proteins | sample AartaG_FD_100975 | JGI IMG/M metagenome (GOLD analysis project Ga0114922, IMG submission 100975) | Deep subsurface microbial communities from Aarhus Bay to uncover new lineages of life (NeLLi) - Aarhus_00045 metaG | ecosystem: Environmental > Aquatic > Marine > Oceanic > Sediment | place: Aarhus... | reverse complement strand
GTTATCATTAGAGCCCAACGTCCATAGAGAAGCGTCCTTCAACGGACGAGTTTGACCCAAGGCCAATCGTTATGAGTATCGCGAGTACAGGTGAAACCACACGGCGACCCCAAGCCCAGTCCGGACCGGGCCTGAAAGCACGTGATAACACCACGAATTTCATCTACATCGCCCAAGTCTACCTGATCATGATTGGCTCCATCGCAGCCACGATTTGGAGTTATTCAGCGGTGGCTGATGCTGGTCTTGCTTGGTGGTGGAATATCCCCGCGACGTTTGTTGCGATTTTAATCATCGGCGCCTCCCAGCATCAGCTCGGCGGCATCATCCACGAAGGCACCCATTACATCCTATTCGCGGATCGAAAGCTCAATGAGCTGGCTTCCGATTGGCTCGGCGCATTTCCAATTTACACGTCGACCCACGCCTTCCGCCTGCACCACCTGTCACATCATCAGTTCGTTAACGATCCGACGCGTGATCCGAACATGGAACAGGGCCACGCATCCGGACATTGGCTGGACTTCCCGATCGCACACATCGATTTTCTCGCTGCGATCCTCAAGCAGCTCAACCCGCTTCGTCTCATCAGTTACATCGTGGCTCGCGCTAAGTATTCAGCGCTCGGCGCCGGTTCCAACCCGTATACCAATCCCGACAGGCCAGGATCGCCGTGGGCGATCCGTTGGGGCGTCCTGTTCATGGTCTTGATGCCGTTCGTCCAGGTTGTTTTGATTGCCCTCGGTGTGCTCGGCTATGCCGATCGGGGTCTCATGACCGGAATCGCGCTCGCCGTACTTGTCGCCGGCTGGGCGGCAGCGACGGTCTATTATTTGGTGATCCCGGACGAAGCCTATGCCGAGAGCCGCATCGACTCGGTTATCTCGCACCGCGTAACGACCATAAGCCGCATCACCTACCTAACGATCCTATTTGGCGCGCTGACGTTGACGGAATACTACACGCAGGCGCCCGTCTGGGGCTATTATGGCCTATTGTGGGTCTTGCCGCTGTTCTTGACGTTCCCACTGTTCATGGTCTTGCGCGAATGGATACAGCACGGGAATGCGGATCGTGGCCGTTATACGAATTCGCGCATCTTCATCGTCAATCCAGTCCTGCGTTACGCTGTGTTCCCCTTCGGTATGGACTACCACCTGCCACATCACATCAACGCATCGGTTCCCCACTATCGGCTCAAGGACTTCCATGCCTACCTGATGGACCGAGACAAAAAGTACGCCGCTCAGGCTTTGGTCGTTGAAGGATGGAAGCAGGACGAAGACGAGTTGGGTCCGCCAGGGATTGTCGATGTGCTCGGCCCAAAATACACCCCACGGGGGAACAAAGTGCATATCGACAACGACACGCTGATTGAAGCCGACGTCAACGACAAGGCAGCAATCGCCGCGCACGTTGAAGCTTCGCGCGCAGACGGCACGCAGGACTCGAACGAATCTTCCAAATAACATCACGTCAGTGCAGCCCGTTCGCTCGGGCCGCCCTTTCCTCCAAGCGCTTTATCATCGAACGAGAACCGTCCCGGGCGGAAACGTAGCGAATTTGAAATTGGCTGGCAGGTCGTCGTCTTGGACGACGGATTGGAAGCCATCGCCGCCGCCCACAGGTCCGTTGCCCCGCAAAAGACTGGAATGCCGCGACATCAAACGTCGCCGGACACTTGAGTGGCGCGCAAAGAGTTTCTGTGGAGCTTAAAGCCGTCTATCGGATGCCAGTGATTAACATCACGATGCGGATTGACGCGTTTTCAATATCAATCCCGCGGTCTGTACTGCGCGTCGGAACGTGCGACTCAAAGCCATTTACTCAGCGTTTTCGCGAGAAACGAGGGACAATGCGGGCTGTATCGGTTTTCTGATAACTTGTTTTGCTCGATATTAGGAATTGCAAGGTGTCCCTGCGTTAGAATGACTTAGACTGAACCAAGTACTTACGGTCATGCCGCAGCATTCTTTCGATATTCTTGCCCTGGTGGAGCCCTTTTCCCGGCTCGATCCAGCTACGCGCGCAACCATTGCCGAGCGATTTGAACTCATCCACATCCCGCGCGGCGTCATGCTTGTGCGCCAGGGCGAATTCTCCGACCGACTCTACATCGTGGTCACGGGTCGCTTTGCGGTCCTGCGTGGCGTCGCTGCGAAACCGGTTGCCGAGATCGGAGCCGGGCAGCCCGTCGGCGAGATCGCCTTTTTCGCCGGTGGACCGCGCACGGCAAGCGTCCGCGCTGAGCGCGACAGCGTTGTTCTGGCCCTCTCACGTGATGAATTCGATCGCTTGGCCGCCCGGTTGCCGGATCTTTGGCCCAGCGTCACGAGCAGGCTCGCCAAGAGACTGGCGGATACAACCGCAGGGCGTTGCGGCGGCGGCTTCGTGCCGCCCAAGACGCTCGCATTGTGCCGTGCCGGGCAACGCCCGCTTCACAGTGGATTTGTTGAGGAATTTAAACGCTATTGCGCGATGCTGGCGGGAACGCTGTTCCTCGACTCGTCATCCGCGAAGACGCACGCTGACCTGAGTGAGGCCGACGCGCCCAGACAGGCCGTCCACTTCAACAACTTGGAGAAGCGTTACGACCAGGTTGTTTACCTGTGCGATGACGGGCCAACCAATTGGACGCAAAAAGCGTTGCGCCAAGCCGACCAGGTGCTGCTTATCGCCGATGCTGAAGCCACCGGGACGACCATAGGCGATCTCGCTCCCAACGCGCTTGAGGAGCTCGCCGCCACCCTGCACGAGCAAAAAAACACCCGGCTTGTCCTTCTGCACGCGAGGTATGCGCCGGTGGTTGCCGGAACCGGCCGCTGGCTCGATCAGCGCCCCTATGTCGGCCCGCATCACCATGTTGCACTGGGCTGCAGAAACGATCTCAACCGACTGATACGCTTCATAAGAGGTCAGGCGCTGGGCGTTGTCGCCAGCGGCGGCGGCGCCTTCACAGCGGCGCATATCGGCATGCTGCAGGCGCTGCAGGAAGCCGGTTACGAATTCGACGCCTATGGCGGGACCAGTGGTGGCGCGGCGATGGCAGCCGCGTTTGCATGCGCCGTCGGGGCGGAAGTCATCGATCGCCGCACCCACGAAATGTTCGTCACGCGTAAAGCCATGGGACGGTGGACCTGGCCCCGTTACAGCTTGCTCGACCATGCCGTCTTCGACGCGTCATTGGCGGAATTGTATCCCGCCCAGGACATTGCTGATTTGTGGGTGCCCTTTTTTGCTGCCGCCACCAACCTATCGCGCAACGAGCTGGTGACCCTCCGCCGTGGACCGTTGTGGAAAGCAATCCGCGCCTCCGCCGCGATCCCCGCCCTGTTTCCGCCAGTCTTTCAAAATGGAGATATGCTGGTTGACGGTTGCCTCATCGACAACGTGCCGCTGCGGTCAATGCGTGAGCTCAAAAGCGGCCCCAACGTTATATTGGATCTGCAGGTCCCCGACCTTGGCCGGTACGACATTGACACCGCCAAATTGCCGACCCGGGCCGGCTTGCTACGCCGGGTGTTCTCCCTCAGCAGAGCCACTACTCCAGAAGCGCCGGGCCCTCAAGCAGTGCTTCTGAGAAGTCTGTTGCGCGAAAGGCGGGACGTATCGAGTGAACTGAGAGCAGGAGACCTGCTCTTATCCTTTCCGGTGCCGGAGGCCGCAAACGTGCTCGACTGGTCAAACCACCGCGAGTTGCGCTGGTCGGCATACGACTTTACCCGCGCCCAGCTTGCGAACTCAGATATCTAAATCGGTCGCGAATGCCGCGTTGTCTTGGATGAAACGGAAACGGGCTTCCGGCTTCGAACCCATCAGCGCATTGACTGCATCGGTGATCTCACTGCGTTCAACATCGCCAACCTCAACCCGCAACAGCGTCCGAGTTACAGGGGACATGGTGGTTTCCTTGAGCTGCGCCGCGCTCATCTCACCGAGCCCTTTGAAGCGGCTGAGCTCGACCTTTGCATTGGCCTTGAACTCGGAGGCCATCAGTTCCTCCTTGTGGGCATCGTCTCGCGCATAAACAGACTTTGCCCCATGCGTCAGCTTGTACAGCGGCGGCACGGCCAGATAGAGGTGTCCGTTGTCGATCAGTTCCGGCATTTTCTGGTAAAAGAATGTGATCAGCAGGGATGCGATATGCGCGCCGTCGACATCGGCGTCAGTCATGATGATCACACGCTCGTAACGCAAATCAGCATTGTTGTAATGCTTGCCGATTCCCGCCCCGAGGGCCTGAACTAGGTCCGACAGCAGTTGGTTTGCCGATAGCTTCGCCGCCGAAGCGTTGGCAACGTTGAGAATCTTGCCGCGCAACGGCAGCACAGCCTGCGTATCACGCTTGCGCGCGCTTTTCGCCGAACCGCCCGCCGAGTCGCCTTCGACGATAAAAATCTCGGTACCCTGCGCCGAACGAATTGTGCAGTCGGAAAGCTTGCCTGGGAGCCGCAGCTTGCGCGTTGCCGATTGCCGGCTGACTTCCTTTTCACGGCGTCGCCGCAGCCGGTCTTCCGCCTGCTCGATGGCCCATTCCATGAGTTTGGTGGCTTGTTGTGGACGATCGGCCAGCCAATGGTCGAAGGCGTCGCGAACCGTATTCTCGACAATCCTTGCCGCTTCAACGGTCGCCAGCCTGTCCTTGGTTTGCCCCTGAAACTCAGGTTCTCTAATGAAGACGGACAGCATCCCCGCCGCCGTGCTCATCGTGTCCTCGGCAGTGATCTGCGAAACTTTCTTATTACCGACGAGTTCCCCATAAGCGCGCAACCCCTTGGTCAGCGCCTGCCTCAAGCCATTCTCGTGAGTGCCACCGTCGGCGGTGGGAATGGTGTTGCAGTAGGAGCGGGTAAATCCGTCGGCATTGCTGATCCAGGTGACGGCCCATTCCACCGAACCATGCCCACCTTCTTTTTCGACGCGGCCGGTGAACATATCGGCCGTCACCTGTGTGTGCCCGTTGAGGCTCTCGGTGAGGTAGTCCTTCAAACCGCCGGGGAAATGGAACACCGCTTCGGCCGGAGTGTCGCCCGTGATCAGCGAAGGATCACACGACCATCGGATCTCAACACCACCAAACAGATACGCTTTTGAGCGCGCCATGGTGAAAAGCCGCGCCGGTTTGAACGCCACGTCCTTCCCGAAGATCTTCGAGTCCGGAAAGAAACGCACCTTGGTGCCGCGCCGGTTTTTGATCGCTCCGAGTTTCTGGAGCTTTCCAACGGGAAGGCCACGCGCGAAATTCATGCGATAAAGCTGCTGGCCGCGCGCGACTTCGACCTCAAGGTCTTCCGACAGCGCATTGACCACTGAAACGCCGACGCCATGAAGACCGCCCGAGGTTTGATAGGCCTTGCCATCGAATTTGCCGCCGGCGTGCAGCGTCGTCATGATGACTTCCAGCGCCGACTTCGTTTTGAACTTGGGATGTGGATCGACTGGAATGCCGCGCCCGTTGTCGGCAACCGTTAGGTAGCCGTCGGCATCAAGATGCACCTCGATCCAACTCGCGTGCCCAGCCACCGCCTCATCCATCGAGTTATCGATGACCTCGGCAAACAGATGGTGCATCGCTTTCTCATCGGTGCCACCAATGAACATGCCAGGTCGGCGCCGGACAGGTTCCAGGCCTTCCAGAACCTCGATGTCGGCGGCGGTGTACGCGTCGGCTGCGTCAACCGGCTTGCGCCCGCGTGGGGATGATTTTGTGCTCAAGCTCTTCTCTGGACTCGCGAAAAGATCGCTGCCTTGCGGTTTTGCCATGTCGTGTTGGTCCCGCTGTAATTCACCCTGTATGCCAGCCGACGCGGGACAACTGTAGCTGGGCCGTGAGCGAATCTCTTAAAGTGTTTCTGGCTGTCTGGGTGCCACGGGGCCAGGCCGTTTGGCAAGGACCTCAACGTCACGGTCGGCCTCAGATAATGTTTACTTGCCGTCTGCCCCAGTCGACCAGCGCACCGCAAACGCCGCGATTCCGGCCACTGCCCCGACCAAAGCGGCGCCAATCAGGTTCAACGCCGTTGCATCCGAATAGTCATTTGTCCACCACGACCTAGCAAAGATGTAGGCAATTCCGAACAGCGCTCCAGTGATTCCGCCGTGGACGATGTTTTCCTGATCAAGCTTCATTCTTCATCAAGCTCCCTGCTTCATGCTGCCCCTTCACAATACCACGCCGACGTTGTCGATCAGGCGGGTTCGCCCAAGCCAGGCGGCCCCCAGCACCCGCCCCGGCCGGCCGGCCTCAAGTTCGAACGGCTGCAGCGATTCCGCGTCGAGCACGTCGATGTAATCGACCTTTTCAAATCCTAGCGTCAGTAGCCGGACCTTCGCGGCGGCTCTCAAATGCGCGATGCTGGCGCCGTGGGCGGCGGCTTCCGCTACTTCTTTCAACACAAGATTGAGATTAGGGGCGACACCCCGCTCCGCGTCGCTGAGGTAGGCATTGCGTGATGATAGAGCCAGTTCGTCCTTCTCACGCACGGTCGCCACAGGTACGATTTCAAGCCCCATGTCGAGATCCCGGGCGAGTTGCTTGACGACAATGAGCTGTTGGTAATCCTTCTCACCGAACACCGCGAAATGGGGCCGCACCTGGTTGAAGAGTTTGGCCACCACGGTTGCCACTCCACTAAAGAAATGCGGGCGGAAATCACTTTCCAGCCCCTTTGAAGCACTCCCGGGCGCCACCCTGGTTGAAAATCCATCAGGATACATCTGGGCAACAGTCGGCGCCCATACCAGGTCGACTCCGAGGTCGGACAGCCGTTTCAGGTCGCTTGCCTCGTCACGCGGATAGCGGTCCAGGTCTTCATTTGGGGCGAACTGGGTCGGATTGACAAATACTGAAACAATCACCCGGTCGGCGGTGGCTTTGGCCTTCTCCACCAGCGCGAAATGACCGGCATGCAAGGCCCCCATCGTCGGTACCAAAGCGAGTTTTGCGCCGTTTAAACGCCAAGGTGCTGTCGCCTCGCGCAGCTCGGATCCCGTCCGGGCGACCACAAGCTGTTTCGCGTCTGCCACAGCAGCCGCTGGTTTCTTCGCCCGTGCTACCGGTTTTCGGGCCGTTGCTGGCTTGGCCGGCTTTGCGGCCCGCTTTTTTGCCCGTGCAGGGCGCTTGGCCTTGCTCGCAGGACGGTTTTTGTCATTACTGAGCGCTGCCGTCTTCGGTTGGGCGCTCTTACCCCTGGGTTTTTCCGGCGTTTCAGCCACTTGTAGGTCTCCTCTCGTGCGAGGTCCGAGAAGCCCGCTCCCGAATTTGTGAGCCTGGCCAGGGCGAACTTCTCAACTGAGAAACGCGTTCGCGACTCGCCAAGCTGCCGATGGTTAATAGTATGATATTTAACAACGAGTCTTTGAGTCGTCTGTTTGATGCCAAAACCCAGGGGACGACATGGCTGCGGTCAGCGGGACTGAGCTGGAAGATTTTGATCCATTCATTCGTGGCCTGGATGCAGGTCCGCCGCGTGATGAGTTCGGTTCGTATCACCTTATGGAAGAAGGCCGCCTTGTTGCCGGCCTGATCGAGCGCGCTGTCTATAGTGAGGCCGAACGCCGACGTACGGCCGAAGTCGCCCGCCAATTAATACACGCCGCACGCAACAATCGCCATGAATATGCCGGCGTCGACGCCTTCATGCGCGAATATGACCTTTCCACCGAGGAAGGCGTCATCCTCATGTGCTTGGCCGAGTCGCTGCTTCGTGTCCCCGATACAGAGACCGCCGACCAGCTCATCGCCGAAAAGATCGGTCAGGGGGAATGGAACCGCCACTTGGGCCATTCCGATAGCCTTTTCGTCAACGCCTCGACCTGGGGCCTGCTGCTCACCGGCCGCATCGTCAAGTTGAACATTCCCGGCAAGGTCGGTGCATTCGACGCCTTGAAGCGACTGGTGGTGCGCTCCGGCGAGCCGGTCATCCGCCAGGCCATGCGTCAGGCGATCCGTGTCCTCGGCGACCAGTTTGTCTTCGGACGCACAATTCAGGACGCGTTGAAGCGCGCGGAAGCCTACGAGAAGCGCGGCTATTCGATATCCTACGACATGCTCGGCGAGGCCGCGCGCACCCACGCCGATGCCGACCGTTACGCCACTCGCTACATGAACGCGTTGTTGTCGATTGCGCGCTCGGCTGGTCCGTTGATGACCCAGCACCCAGACGCCTTGATGCGCCGTCCGGGGCTTTCCATCAAGCTATCCGCCTTGCACCCGCGCGTTGAGCCCGGCAAGGAGTTCCGCCTCGCCAGCGAGTTAATGCCGACGCTGACCAAGCTTTTACGCGCCGCTGCCGCGCAGGGCATCCCTGTGACCATCGACGCCGAAGAGCAAGATCGTCTGGATCTGCAGGCCGCCGTTTTTGCGCATGCCTACATGAATCCCGCGCTCAACAATTGGCACGGGCTTGGCATCGCCGTGCAGGCCTACTCGAAGCGCGCGATCCCGATGCTCCGGTGGCTGCGCCGGCTTGCCGAACGGAAGGGCAAGCGTATCCCGGTGCGCCTGGTCAAGGGCGCGTATTGGGACAGCGAGATCAAGTGGGCTCAAGAGCGCGGCTTGGAGGATTATCCAGTCTTCACCCGCAAGCTGCACACCGATGTCTCGTTCTTAGCCTGTGTTCGTCTCCTGCAGGCCGACCGTAGGGCTTTCTTCCCCCAGTACGCATCGCACAACGCCCACACTCTCGCCGCCGTATATGTTGCCGCTGGCAACCACGCTTATGAGTTCCAGCGCCTTCATGGCATGGGTGAAGCGCTTTATGAGGAGATTGTGGGCCCCGACAAACTCGGCACGCCGTGCCGTATCTACGCTCCAGTCGGCGGACATGAAGAACTGCTGCCCTATCTGGTTCGCCGCTTGCTGGAGAATGGCGCCAATACATCCTTCGTCAATCGCCTGGCGCACGACGACAGCCCCGTTGCCGAACTCGTTCACGATCCGATCGAAACCGTTGAGCATCAACGGTTGGTTGGCTCGGCTCCAGCGACCCTACCCCGGCCGCGGGAAATCTATTTACCGGAGCGGCGCGGCAGCGCTGGGTTGGCGCTGTCCGAAGCCGATGTGCGCGCGGCCCTTTATCCGGCCATGGACGAGGCGTTGGCTGAGCCTATCACTGCAGGCCCAATCCTGAGTGGCGAGGCGCGTATCGATGCCGACGGCGGTGACATCACGATTTGCCCGCACGACCGCCGCCAGCGCATCGGAAAGGTGACGGCCAGCACGCCTGAGGACGTAAAGACGGCGCTTGCCGCAGCTACCGTTTATGCCCGCGAATGGGAGGCCACACCCGTTGAGGAGCGTGCGGCAGTACTCGAGCGCGCGGCCGAACTCTTCGAGCGCGACAATGCCCGCCTGATGGCGATTATCATTCGCGAAGGTGGCAAGACGCTAACTGCGGCCCATGACGAGGTGCGCGAGGCAGTCGACTTCTTGCGCTATCACGCATCAGAGGCCAGACGGCTGTTTTCTGGCCCCGTCAAGTTGCCCGGACCCACCGGCGAAACGAATACGCTCACACTGCGCGGGCGCGGTGTATTCGCCTCGATCTGTCCTTGGAACTTCCCGCTGGCGATTTTTACCGGCCAGGCCGCCGCTGCCATTGCAGCCGGCAATCCCGTGATTGCCAAACCCGCCGAACAAACGCCGCTGACGGCTTTTGTCGCGGTCGAGCTGATGTTGGAGGCCGGGTTGCCAGGCCCTGTTCTCCAGCTGTTGCCCGGCGCTGGAGTGATTGGCGACACACTGATCCGCGATCACCGCATAGCCGGAGTGGTTTTCACCGGCTCCAATGAAACCGCATGGAGCATACAACGCACTTTAGCCGAGCGCCGTGGTCCCATTGTTCCGTTCATTGCCGAGACCGCGGGCCTCAACGCCATGATTGCCGACTCGACCGCATTGCCCGAGCAGGTCATACGCGACGTGGTGCGCTCGGCATACGACAGTGCCGGTCAGCGCTGCTCGGCCGCCCGCATTCTGTTCCTGCAAGAGGAAATTGCCACCCCCACGATCTCCATGCTGGCCGGTGCGGTGACGGCGCTCGAGATCGGCGATCCTATGGACTTCGCGACCGACATAGGCCCGGTCATCGACGAGGTCTCCCAGGATCAGCTCGACGCCCATAAGTTGGCAATGAACCGCACCAGCCGCGAGATCGTCGACTGCCCACTGCCCGAGTTTTGCCGGAACGGCTCCTACGTGACCCCAGCCGCCTACGAAATCGAGTCGATCGACTCGCTGAAACGAGAAACTTTCGGGCCCGTTCTGCATGTCGTCCGCTATGCGCCGGGCCGCCTCGACAGCGTTATCGATGCCATCAACGCCAAGGGTTACGGGCTGACACTGGGATTGCACAGCCGCATGGTCAGCGTCGCCGATCACATCGCCAAGCGCGCTCGGGTTGGCAACTTCTACGTCAACCGCAACCAGGTCGGCGCCGTTGTTGGAGTACAGCCCTTCGGAGGCGAAGGCTTGTCAGGCACCGGACCCAAGGCCGGTGGCCCGAATTATCTGACCCGCTTTGCCACCGAACGCGTTTGCACCACCGACATCACGGCAACCGGCGGCAACCTCGAGCTTCTGCGCTCCACCGTTGAGGAGACTTCCAAGCCCAATACGGACAAGCCAACAACGGACGTGTAGACTCCGGCGGCGCGGTAGCCTGGCCCGGTTGCACGGCGCCGAGACAAGCGCCATCTCCTCCACAGTTCAAGGATTCACGTCGCCGGAGGTGACGGATGACGACCAAAAAGACTGATAAAACCGAGACCCCGATGACGCCGGGTGTGCGTTCTGGTGAGGCGCGCCAAACCCCTGCGCCGCAATCCCAGCAGACGCTGGACGCACAACGTTCGACGGACAACGAAATCGCGGACTTTTTAAACAAGGTCAAAACCCACTCACCCCAGGTAGGTGCTGGCAACGGCCGTTTGATCTTCGCCATGGACGCCACCATGAGCCGCCAGCCAACCTGGGACATGGCCCTATCGCTGCAGTCGGAAATGTTCGCTGCCGTGCGCGATGTCGGCGGCCTCGACGTGCAGTTGATCTATTTCCGTGGCTTCGGCGAATGCCGCGCCTCGAAATGGGTTTCGGATCCGATGGCGCTACAGCGGTTGATGACCGGTATCACTGTTCTCGGTGGTCACACTCAAATTGGCAAGGTCCTCAAGCATGCGCGAAATCAGGTCGAGAAAGGCCGGGTGGACGCGCTCGTTTTCGTCGGCGATGCGATGGAGGAGAATGTCGATGACCTGTGCGCCCATGCCGGCGAACTCGGTCTCCTTGGCGTGCCGATGTTTCTATTTCAGGAGGGCCGCAACCCTGCGGTGGAGCGAGCCTTCAAGCAACTCGCAAAGCTGACCAAAGGGGCTTGGTGTCCGTTCGATACTGGGTCCGCGGCGCAGCTGAAGGAACTGCTGACGGCGGTCGCCGTCTATGCAGCCGGCGGCCGCCAGGCCCTGAAACGGCTTGGCGGCGGACGCGGGACGCAGCTACTTTTGGAGCAACTCGAGAGGCCTTGATCGGGACAATCAGCACCCTGGTGCTAACGGCCCGAATGTGGATAAGTTACCGCTGCCCAACAAGCCGGACCCGCGGCGGTCCCGGCAACGAGTCGACGCACGAAACATGCACTACTTCTTGATTGGCCTGGCGCTGCTTGCTGTCGTGCTCCTCACAGTACACGGCTTTAAGAACGTAAACCCAGCTCGTTTGGCCCGCATATTGAGATTGGCTGGTGGCGGCTTGCTGCTGCTGACGTCGGGTCTGCTCATGATGCGTGGAGCCGCCGCCATTGCAGCGCCGCTAGCCGTGCTGGGCATATGGCTCATGACGGCCGCGTCGTTCCCTCAGTCCAACAAGTCGCAGGGTCAGACTTCCGAAGTGAAGACGGAATACCTGGAGATGCAACTCGACCACGATTCGGGTGAAATCCGTGGGGAGGTCATCAAAGGCATCTTCACAGGCCGTCGTATCGAGCGGTTGAAACCAGCCGAACTGGCCTTGCTTTGGCAAGACGTTCGCATCGACGATGCGGCCTCCGCGCAGCTGATCGAGGCCTATCTCGACCGCACCCATCCCACTTGGCGCGAAGACATGGAACGCGGCGAGAAGGAGATGTCAGGGCCGGATGGCCGCATGAGCAAGCAGGAGGCCTACGAGATCTTGGGGCTCAAGCCGGGCGCTGGAGCCGACGAAATACGCCGCGCCCACAAAGAACTGATATTGAAGTTGCACCCGGATCGAGGTGGCTCAACCTACTTGGCTTCAAAAATCAACGAAGCCAAGGATGTCTTGTTGGGTGCCGGGTAGCTCGTTGCACAGGTGTGAGAACACCACGGCGCGTTCGGCTGAGGCGGAATTCCCAATCGTTTTCTGACGCGCTCGGAGTTTTGATTTGAGAGAGTGTTTCACGTTCTCTGGAGCAGCATTGCTGCTTCCACCTCGAACGATCGAATCCTAGGGACGGGCGACGAAGCAATCGATCGACCGGCGGCGTAATTCGGTGCAGGTCGCCGTGGCACCGTTTGAATCAAAGCCGGCGAAGCGAGCCCGGTAGACCGTCCGTGATCGGCTCGACACCTTCACAGTTACCCTGACGGCCCGCTGGGAATAGCCGTAAAG
>Ga0114922_10004730_pt1 | contig 12625 bp, 8 predicted proteins | sample AartaG_FD_100975 | JGI IMG/M metagenome (GOLD analysis project Ga0114922, IMG submission 100975) | Deep subsurface microbial communities from Aarhus Bay to uncover new lineages of life (NeLLi) - Aarhus_00045 metaG | ecosystem: Environmental > Aquatic > Marine > Oceanic > Sediment | place: Aarhus... | reverse complement strand
GGACCCACGTAGATCGTTTTCTGGTTTGTGATATCTGGCTCGGCACCGCAGGCGGTCAGGGTGGCTCCTACCAGCATAAAAAGTGCTGCAAGTAAGATCAGGATATGACTTGATTTACCCATCGAAAGGTATCTTTTCATGTTATCTCAAGCAGCTTACTTTTATTCAAGTATTAAGCTTGCCTTTGGTTCTTCAACTCAAACTGTTTACAAGATGTGAATTTTAACATAGAGTCCCATAAGACGTCAAAGCGTCTCGATAGTATAATTTGAAATAGGAAATAATTAGCTGTCTGCCAGTATTACCAGGGATGTCATTGGGGAGCACAGCATGCGTTTTTTGCTTGCCGACTGCAGCAATCTCATCTTTAGCGGGAGAGATTGGGCATCCAAAATACGAATGCGGCATCCAAAATACGAATGCGGCATCCAAAATACGGATGCTTAACGCTGCCTCGCTGACACTTTTTGTGTTAGTGCCAGGTGGTTAAAGAAAACGCAGTATCCTTAAGAAAAATGAATTGGATTACCCCCATATCTAAGCAGCGATCAGATTGTATGTTGGCGAAATAAAAAACAGCAACCCGCACAAATGGGGAAAGATTTATGCTCATTAAGCGTCTCTCTAAACGCCACCATCCTATCCCCATTCCAAATTTCCCAGAAGCTATTATCGTGCAGACTGCCTAAAACGATATCGTCACACATGCGTATTGTACCGTCTTGAAAAACGATGGCCCACATCCAGGGACACTTTAAGCTGCGGTTATTAACGAACTTCATTGGATCCGTGTACCAGTCACACATTTCATGTGTGGAGAACGCTGGGTATATCGATACATAAAGCCGATTCTTTTTTACCCTTCCCAGCACACTGTCCAACACATTGAAGTCGATATCAATAAGTGACTCATCAATCCAACCATCACCTACACAAAACTCGGGAAAGAGTTGGTTATGCAAAGCGGCTCTATCCGGCGGTCGGGTCCATAGAACCTGAATGTTCATGCCATCAACCCCAGCCACCTCGGCCTCATCCACCAATTGGTCAAAATGGGCGTAACTGTCAGCTTGTATGATGGCGTTAATAAAAACCAACGGTCGGTCCTCATAACGCATAACTTCTCCTATACCTTCCATCGCTCTGCGGTAAGCGCCGTCTTTGCCGCGGATCCTGTCGTGGACCTGCTCGGGACCATCTATAGAAACAACCAGAAGATCCAAACCGCTGTTCACGATATCTGCCGCATGTTCAGCCAGAAACCAGCCATTCGTTGTCAGGGAGGAGCACAGCTCATATTCGTTTGCGTACCACAGGATTTTGGTTAAATCAGGATGCAACAATGTTTCGCCTCCTGTGAGCACGATCAGCGGCTTTTGGTAATGTACCTCATCGAGAACATTTTTGTAAACATTGAAGGGAAGCATTTCCCCATGATCAAAATATCCGGCGTTGAGATAATTACACATCTTGCAGTTCATGTTACACAGACTGGTTAACTTGAATGTAATCGATTTTGGCGGGTGGCTCGTGCCGTTAGAAAAGTGATAATCGAATTGACAGGTAGCATTTCTCCAAGCAACGCGCCCGGCAATTTTTATAACTGGGGGTTACGTATGATCGCATCCGAAATAAAAACCAATTCTTTCTTCATTCGGTTACCTCCATCCTTACTGTAAGCATGGAAAAACCCATAAGAATTGAATATCTTTACTCATCCGTCGAATATGGAGTATCAAGCCGGTATATTGTCACAGCATCAGGATAATTATTGGTGGCTAGGTTGCCCTGAAGCCAACGCTCGCGGTTGAGTTCAAAGGATGTCACTTTAATTATGTCGAACAAATCGGTGTTGGAGAAACCCATCAGATCAACGAAATCGTAATAAACATTCTCCGATGCGCCTGCGCGCCCAGGTAACACCAGACATGATGCACCAGATTGAAGCAAATAGCGGTCAAAGGCTCCATCCAAGTACCATTGAACCACGTTGGGATCAACCAAGCCACCAAGGTCCACGATTGGACGTCGGCTGAAGAAGCGTAAGGCACCAATATCAAAAGCTGCACACATCTCATCTTGCGAGAAATTATCGCCCACAAAATGCGCTGCCGGGATGCGGACATCTTGCATGAATTCCAGGTTTGCGTCGTACACTTTGTTCCAATACATTGTGTTTGCTAAAACAATAACAGTCAATCCACCAGCCAACCACAGAAGGAGACGAGGTCGGTTGACAAACCTCAAAAAACCAATTGTCAGAACCAACCACAAACCAATTAAGTTCAAAGCGGCATAGCGACTGGCTGTTCCTATGGAGGGCATGAATACTGAATAGATCAGGTTATGTAACACAACCCATACGATGAAAGCAATCAAAGGTCTACGATTACTGTCTTGGATCCAATCTGTCAAATACCACACCGGACCGATCCTTCTAATTGCCGATACTATCAAAGGCAAGATCACTGCTGCCCAACCGATTACAGCCCAAAGCGACACAGTGTAATAAGGAATACCAATAAATGAACCTATTGATAAATACGGCGGCGGTAAAGCAACACCACCGAGCACAAATTCGAGTAAATAAGAAACCATGAGACCGAGATAGATTAAGGGAGGAAAGTAACTAAGCACTGCCAACAACTTATTTCTTTCACCAATTGAGTGGATTCCTATAAGGAAACTATCTCTTTTTGCGATAGCGCTGGTAGGCAGAATATAACCTGTCCGCCACAGCAAATAGGCGTACCACGGACCACAAATTAATGCGCAAACAACCCCGCTTATGATGATGCCAGACTGGATCCCTCTCCAACGCCACACTTCCACACACCCGATGGCTATTGCAAGGGCTACTCCCTCTGGGCGAGTCAAGATCAACAGTCCAAGCACGACGCCCAAACACACCCATCGCTCGCTGCGGTAAACCAATAGCGCCAGCACACCCAACGCCAGAAACATCATGGTCTCCATCCCGCTGAGGGTGAACCAAAGCATATTACCTGACAACACAACCAGAAGTGTTGCGGAGAGACTACCAATAAAAAGCAGGATTGGATTCAGCAATAGATACAATCCCAAACCTGTTATCAGGAGTGAAACTATTCCCAATATTTTCGCCAATAAGTGTATAGAAACGCCTACTGAATGCCCGGCTGCCAATAACAGCACCCATAAAGGACTCGTAGTGCCAACCCCTCTCTCGCCTGCAAAATTAAACTTCCACGAACCGTTCTCCGCCAGATTCTGTGCATAAACAAAGTGGATGTAAGTGTCGTCCAAGGGAAACTCCAGCGGCGCCGGCCAGAGGAACCACAACGAAGCGATCAAGATGGCTGTTAAAAGGGAAAACAGCACAATCCAGAACGGGTACGAGGCAAAACCCAAATTGCGGTCTACAAGGTACGAAGAATAATTATCCTTCCATTGAGACAATGATCTGCTTGATGACATTATTGTAGAATCTCGAGTTGTTTAGAACATATTCATGAAACAAAACTCTCAAGCCCCGCCAACATGCCATCAAGGATTCCCAGCACCTCCATCACCTCCTCTTCCTGGATGATCAAGGGTGGTAGGATCTGAACCACAGAAGGATCATTGTTAGCAAAGATCGCCAACAAGCCTGCGTCGAAACCAATGCGGGTCATAAGAGGTCCCAAGTTCTCATTAGCCAGTTTGAGACCCATCATAAGCCCGCGCTGGCGCGCCTCCACCATCACACCTGGGTGGTTCTCCGCCAGCCTGGCAAAACCCTGCTCGAAAAGCGCTGCCATCTCCCGCACGTGCTCCAGGAATCCGGGTTCTTCTAGGATGTTCAGCACCTCCAGCGCCGGGTAACAGCCCACTTCCGCGCCGCCGAAGGTAGAGATATGGATAAAGGGGTTTTCGTGTATGAATGGGTTGAGAAATTCGCGGTATAGGGTGGCTGTGATGGGGTAAATGCCGCCCGAAAGCCCCTTGCCGCTAACAATAATGTCCGGCACCACATCGTAAGTGTCTATACCCCACACCGCACCGCAACGCCCCAGCCCGGTCTGCACTTCGTCCTGGATCATAACCACGCCGAAATGGTCGCACAAACGGCGCACCCCGGCGAAGAAATCCTCCGGCGGGGTGGTTATACCAAACGTGGCGGGTATGGTCTCGAAAATGACTGCGGCTGTATCTTCTCCCATAGCGGCTTCTAAGGCATCTAGATCGCCGAACAACAACTGGATGAAACCCGGTGATAATGGCTCGAATGGTTTACGATATTGCTCATCACCTGCAGCGAGAGCCAGACCGGTATGACCGTGGTAACCACCAAGGGCAGAAATGATCTTCGGTCTGCGGGTGTGGGCTCGGGCTAGTTTGATCGCCATATCGATAGCCTCGCCTCCCGATACCCCGAAGATAACCCGGTTGATATCTCCCGGACAGGCAGCAACCAACCGCTCAGCCAGGACTGCGCGCGCCTCGCTAATCAGGTGATGGTTGCCGATATCCAGTTCCTCCAGGGCGCGCTGTAATGCGGCGATAACCCACGGATTGCGGTGACCGAGATTGAAGACACCACCATTACAGTGGCAGTTGATCAGGCGCAGCCCATCCAAATCCCAGAGGTAAATTCCTTCACGCCTTCCGCTGACGAAGTCGATCCCGGCTTGGGTGAAAAACTCAGCCTTACCACTGGAAACGTGGCGTGAAAATCTTTTAATAATCACATCTTTAGAGTCCTGACCGATAAATGTCATGTTTGGCTCCTTTGAAGACAATTTTAATATTGGAAGTTAACAACCTGCTCTACGAAACGCTACCGCTTTATCTTCCCCGGAAGAATATATGGGTATTCACGACGCAGCACATTGTGATGCAGGAATCGATCAAGCCGGCGGGCTGACAAATAGAGTGACCAGATAAATGCATCCTCCCGATAGTAAGCACGCACCTCATCCTCGTGGATTGGCTCAACCTCCAGGTCGGCTGCCTCACCGGCAAAAAAGTCGTTGGTGATTATTATCAGGTCGGGGATTAGCTCGGTTTTTTGTTCCTTGTAAAAGTTAGCGAGCAGATCGATGACCACCAGGCGAAAGTCGTAATAGCGATCTACCACATCCTGCATGAAGATAAGGCGAAGGATCCAAGCGAGGAAAGACGGGGCTGCTCTCAACAATAGCTCCATGTCCATTTGCTCGACCCCATTGATACGCATCATTGGTGTGCTTGTGTCAACATACAGAAGACAAACATCCTCATCCAAGCACGGATCTTGTGGATTGAAATCGTCAATCACCCAGTTTGATATCTGACCATCTATGCCCATTTCACAACGGTCATGCTGGCAGTTGAATCTCCAGACTTTACTCAGCTCTCTCAGAACACATTGAAATAGGATCACTATATCTGTACGATCTAGCAAATGCAGCGCCTTACTGCCGATCGACGGCGCGGGCAACTTTCGCTGGATGATGTAAAAAATCGGGCGACCGGTCTCGTTGACGAAGGCAGCATATCCATGAGATGGTAGGTGCACCCCGACATCCTCTTCCAGGGCGCGGTTGTATTCTATGTACGTACCCAGGTATTCACCCATCTCTTGGGGTTCTTCAAATATGGACATGCGCTTGAACGCCAGCCCCTCCATTTTTTCGACATCGATTTCAAAGACCGTGCTGATCTCCCCGTAACCAAGGACGCGGCATGGTATTTGGCAGCTTTGCGGGGATAGGGGGTCCAGGCATGATTCGAACTCCTGCAACACATCAAAGTCGATCGAATAGCCAGCCGGGTTCTGGTATTTAGTATTAAATGTGCTTTTCGTAGTAATCATTTTTTGATTCATGGTATTTCCTCCTTCAGCACTTAATTTGTTGAATCGGAAATGTAGAACTGCTTGATTCCCACTTGAGCATCCAACTTATTTTGATGCAGGCGGAGTAACGATCAGCGACAAACCCGCTGCCATGACCGCTGTAGCAGCCAGCACGGCTGGAAAACTGAACATGCCGATAGAGATTATGTTCAAAAACATCCACAGGAAAACAAAGCCGTATCTCAAGAGCAAGAAGCCAAAGAAATAGATCAGGGCATACACCATCAAGCCACCCAGAAGGAAAAGGAAGATATCGAGCAATTTACCGATTCCCTTTCGGAGTCGGATCAGGAACCATAGCAGCACAGGAACTAAGAACAAAAGCGAGAAAGGATTGGCGATCACGATGTAAACACCCACCAATCCAATAAACAGGAAAGCCAGGCTCTTTGTTTCCAAAAATTCAGGGACTGCTCCAGCATATTTACGAACCAATCGCCGTCCTATCCAAAAGAATAACCCCAGTCCGAGCAGGAACAGGATCACTGCCGGCCAGCGCGGGTTCAACATGGCCGGATCCTTGGTAGTGGCTGGATAGAGGTGGTATTTATCCATGATGCCCACTTCTACAAACAGGTACAGCAGCAGGATCGTAGCCACTAACGGCAGCCACAATCCCAGATAATGGGGCAGCGCCTCAAGCCAGCCGATTCTTTTCTTCTGAATTGTGCGAGTTCCAATGAAGTAGCTACCCATGAAAAACAAGCCCACGAAAGCGATGAAAATCAGGTACAAGGGCGCGCCGCGCAGCACCTGCTGGTCCTCATCGAAATACAAGTATGGTCCCGACTCCTCGGGAAAAGTTTCCATAGACAACAGCTGGCGGATCCAGGCTTCGATGATTAACCCTGATTGCTCAAGCGCCTCGGGAGTTTGGTTTTCCATATTGTCATCCGGACCGTGCCACAGTCTGTAATGCTCATCGGCGTAATCAGATTGATAACCGGCGCCAAAGCCGAGCGCCGGTACGCCCGCAGCGACCATTGGTCCCTGATCTGTCAGCGAGATCGGCACCGCCTGATCCAAAGCCTGGTCAAAAGGCGCTTTAAGTTTGACCTCCCATAAATTGCCTGCTGCCCGAGCGGCCTCTCTGGTTGTTAAAGCTATCCAGATCGGCCCGTAGCCGCTAAATTGACCCACGGACTCCAAGATCATGCTGTCGTAGTAATACCTGCCCAGGTTATCGAGGGAGAGACCGGCGATTATGTTGTCCGTATCAGGATGGGTCTGGATGTAGCGCCGGCTGCCGATCATGCCGTATTCCTCGGCATCGTCAGCCACAAAAACCAGAGTGTATTTGGGTGGACCTTCCGAAGCAAAAATCTCCGCCAGATGAAGCAGGATGGCAATCCCTGAACCGTCGTTATCCGCGCCCTCGATGGTGGTGGAAGCCTGGTCGTGGTGGGCTAGCACCAGGATCTCACGCGGATCATTCGCATCCTCACCAGGCAGCCGGCATACTACGTTCCTTAAAGGAACAGGCTGGCTGTAGTTGATGATCTCCCAATCATCCATTTCGCAGGTCCATCCAGCGGCAGTGAATTGTTCCCATAACCACTCAGTTGCCATTTGACTCTGGTCGGTTCCACTGTGCCGGTTGGTGAATGTGGTGACAAATTCATCTTCAATAGCGAAAGCACGTTCGCCGGAAAAACTCAACTCCTGTGGATCGTATGAAATACTTGGAGCAGACGTCTCTTTGCAGGCAGTCGAAATCGCGCTCAATAATAATATAAGCATGATTATCCAGATTTTGCGGGTCATTGAACCTCTCCTTTTTTTACGCTCTATAACTTTAAAGCGGTACTTGCTTGAACGGTGTTTTCCGCCAGTTGCACGAGATTTTGGATCTTAAGCATTATCCCGTCTGTTAACTCTCGCAGGGAGCAATAACTCTGATCTCGATATGATGCCAAATCCAGATTCCAGGGTTCACCAATCTGGATGAAGCATCTTCCTCTCATCTGCCAGCGTCCATCAATCTCTCGATCATTATTCGAGAGCCGTATCCTACGGGTAAATTCGGATGGTACATAAAAGCCAACCGGAACTAAGGGCGCGCCGCTTTTTAGAGCCAGCAATGCTGCTCCGGCGCCTGCCCTTCGGAGAGCCTTCCCGTGGCTCAAGTGCCCTTCAGGAAAAATGGCCACCGAATGACCTTCTGCGAGTTTTACACACGCCTCACCCAACGCTTCTCGACCTCGTCCCGCAACGACTGGTATCTGATCGGCCAATTTGAGCAACCTTCCAATTATTGTGATGTTGAGAGTTTTCTCCTCGATGAGAAAATGCAGCTTCTCAGGAAAGATAAACGGCAGGAAGAAAGCATCCGTGGCATTCGGATGGTTGGCTACTATGATTTTAGGTCCGGGTTCGATGTTTTCCTTCCCCTGAACGTCGAACCCCACGACAAAAAATGTCAAGTAGGTACGCACGATACCTTTCGCGATGTTGTACCAAAATTCCATGATAATTTCCTCACATCCAACTCTAGCATATAGGATTTAAACCGCCAAAACAAGAGCATGAACTGCCAAAAAGTGCCAACTTGTTAAGATTAATTACAACTAAGTACTATTGATCTCTAAAGATTGATAAAGAACCTCGTGTTTGTCTATCGACTTGACGATAGAATGCTCCTGCGCCAATGCTCTGCTAGCCCGCCCCATCTCTTTTGCTCGATCAGGTGACATTAATATTCTTTGTATCTGTTCGCTCATTTGCTCTACTTCACCTGGCTGTGATAAATAGCCGTTGACGTTCTCTTGTACCAGTTCTGGTATGCAGGTCGCATCTATAGCGACAACGGGTAACCCACTTGCCATGGCTTCAAGGATGACCAGTCCCTGGGTTTCGATTTCCGAAGCGGTTACAAATACTGCTGCTAATCTATACAATCCTGGCAGATCTCCGCTCGTTTCTACAGATCCGGGGAAGTGACAAATTTTTCCAATACCAAAATTAGCGCATAATTCGAATAACTCCTCGCGCTGGCGACCATCCCCGACGATTAATAGTTGAGCATCACCTCGATTGATTGCTTGTGCTGAAGCTCGAATGACCAAGTTTACTTGTTTATCCAAATCCAGCCTACCGACATGCAGGACAACCGGCAGATCATGGTCGAGTCCATATCTCAAGCATAAAGTCTCACGTTCACCAGGATCAGGTGGATCGGGATTGAAGGTATGCAAATCTATACCATTGCTGATCACATTTGGACGTTGAATATCATGAGAATGAATTTCTTCAGCGATGGCGTGACTGGGGACGATGACTTTTTCACACTGCTGTAGAAACCACCTGCCGTAAGACCATAGCCCAGACTCAACGGTGTTTTGCAGAGCAGGTACATCCGGTAAATAGGCGCTCACAAAGCGGGGCACCTGGTGGAGAGTTAATGCTGCAGGAATCTGCAACCTTCGAGCAGTTAGCAAACCTGCCATGCCTAAATTGAGGGGATCGTGTAAATGCAAAATATGGGGTTTGAATTTCTTGAATTCGGCGGAGATTTTATTTCGATCCCATATTGAGAAGCTCTGGTCAACGCGCAGAGGATTCTGGAAGGCACGCAATCGTCTCACTTTGAGATTGTTAAACTCTTCGGTATATGCCTCTCCCCTTTCGCTGGCTGTCATCACCAAAACGACATGACCACGCGCAGCCATTCCTTCTGCCAGGCGTTGAACAGCAAGCGACGCCCCGCTGATCATGGGAGGGTAAGATTGGCATATATATGCAATTCTCATTTGCTACCTCAATAAAAGAAATATAGGTCAGCCAGTGAGATAACGCTTAAGGTCATCCAAAAGGATACGAGACATCCCACTCTAACATATAGAATCAAAACCGCCAAAACAAGAGCATGAACTGCCAAAAAGTGCCAACTTTTTCAAGTATAAGCATCATAAAAGTCTCAAATGCAGTAAAGGAAGAATTGGCATATAGTTTTTCCCTCCTGTTGAAGGAAAATTTAAACCCGCACGTACCCAGTTACATGGGCAATTGCGGGCTCAGGTGAATGCATTACTGATCTTGTGCGATCAGCTCAGGACCGCTTCCATTTCCTGCAGCACACGCGTCACCGATTGGATTGCCGAACGGCGGGTGCGGTTGAAAGTGCCTTCAGAAATATATAACTGCGACATGATGTCACGGTTGGGTCTATCTTTTATATATGCGCCATGCAAGATCAGGTAAGGATGCCACTCGCGGGGTGCGAGTTCTCCAGGATAAACGGTCTCTGGTCGCAATTTTTCTAACGCCTCTCCGATGATGCTGTATACCGCCTTACCGCGATCTAAGTGAGTGACACTACCATCGGGAATCCGGGAGTGGATCAGTTTTAATTCCGCGAGAGATATGTCTCCAAGATAAGCGAAATCATACATATTGCGGAGAGCGTCTGCGACAACTTCGACAGAAATTTGTCCGCTGTACGAGAGAGATATGACCTCTTCCGGGAGCGCGCCCTGGAGGACGTCTGCTATTTTATCGCTGGGATAAAGCAGCTGTTCTACATCAGCTATAGAATATCGAGTCCCATTTTCCGGTATTCCAAAAACAATGGCGCCAATCTGTTCTATCTCTATGTATAGCGGGATCAGCAATACCGCTTCAACGAACGGATAAGGGAGTTGACCAAGTTCGAGGTGAAGTACGTCATCGGCAACCAAGTCTGTTGGAGATAGAGATGCAACGCCAGCATGCCATCGGTAAGCAGCAATTTGACGAAGATTATCAGCCTCAAACAAAAGAATCATACCGTAAGTTGCCCGTACAGAGGAGCACATCATATCAAGGGCTAATGCGAGATTCTCCTCCTGGTCCTGTTCCCCAACTATGCTTGACAGTCTACGAAGGTTAAGTCTTAGATCACGCTCTTTGTTGTGGAAGTAGAACGAATCTAGTTTTCGGCGGGAAATGTCAATCACAGTATGTGAAATAATGGCACCAATAACCAAAAAAATGTAGGCAACAGCGGGTACATTGAAAACCTGGACTGAAACCCAGGTGACCCCCAAATATAGGAATGCGACAAAACCGATAGATACAGCGCTGTAAATAAAATCGCGCCTCATCGTGCGACCTTCCATTAAAGCGCTGTAGCGAGCCACTCCAAAACCGATTAAAACCATAGCCACCCCGAGAAGCAGTGCAAGCGATACTCTTGGTATGGTTATTTCAAAAGCCGCAGCTACCATACCGACGGGAGCGGTTAGTCCTGCGACCAAGGTAGCAAATGCCAGGATTAAGAATTGCTTACGGGGCATTTCGAATGGGGTTGCGTGAGCCGAGTAAGATAAATTAAAAATGCACACCACTGTAAATACTATTAAAATCCCTACGAACAGCGAGTACAGCGGTCCGGGCTTTAGCGCATTGAGATAAAGAGGATCGCCAGAAACTGAAGAGAACATAAACGGGGTATAGAGGAAGACCAAGATGGCTACTACTACAATGACGTAGGCGACAAGCACCCGTATCCAGCGCCAAGGGTTCATTTTTCTCGGTCGCAACAAAGTCGTTGCATGATGCCAGAACGCAATGGCGGGTATCACCAACCAGCCTTGAAGCCACAAGCTCCGATCGCTTGAGAGTGTCCCAGCTGGCCAGAACGGTAAAAACAGTGGTGCCCAATCGGGAGAATTTTCTAAATATGGTGGTGGGGTAAGTACCAGCAGTAAATTAAGAAATAGTCCCGCTATCGACCATAAAGTTAGTCCCGTCAACCAGGCGACAAGGCTGCGCGGGCTGCGGGTCACCAGGTAAACACCAAGCCAAACTGCTACGACCAGGAATACAAAATTGACAATAACGGTTAGTGAATAAAGCATCTCTGTCTTCCAAGAAAGGAGAGCTAGATTGAGATTCGCTCTTTTCAGAAACAAAGACCACCGACACGCGGCCGGCGGTTTTAATAAATGCCTAGGTGTTATTCAGACCACAAACCAGCCTGACCCCTAGACAGTGATTATATCGATGTTGGGTGACGAGTGGTTGTTCTCATTATACATTAATTGTAGTAAGTTGGTCAACTGGATTAACTTTCAAAATTTGCCGGTCAGATCGTTAACGAATTTTGAAAACCGGTCCATTGTTTGCCCCCCTATAGCGTATTCGGTGGAACAGGAGTTTCTAAACCAATAGTGATAAATTGACATCCGGATAAGATGTTTGTACAATAATGTGACAAACGTGATAATTAAACTACCTACCTGACACTTTGGGTAAAATTCTTTTTTGGACACGGATAAATACAGATTTTTAGGATTTTTTTTACTTCACCAAATTATCTTTGTTATTCCGTGTTCAACCGTGTACAAAATTAAAACTGTCGGGTGTCTAGTAATTAAAGTTGTTTCAAAAATCCAACAATCATGAAAACAGTGTCCGATAGCATTCGAGCGATATTAATTCTCGGATTTGTATTATTACTTTCGGTATACCAATCCGCTTGCAGCGTAATACCAGAAACATTCTCGCTCCAAGGGGCAACTCCTACATCCCTCCAAAAAGAGCGTATTATGAAGGACATAACAACCATGCCAGAAACGCCAGCCCAGAAACCAGGACCTGCAAACACGGCCTCCGAAACAGAAAAACTCGCGCCGAAGGCTTCTGTAACTACTCCCCTATCAAAGAGCCCGTTGACCATTACCATCGTCTTCGACAATAATCCCTACGATGAGCGCCTGAGAACATCCTGGGGGTTTGCCGCACTGGTAGAACACCAAGACCAGATCCTGCTTTTCGATACGGGAGGCG
>Ga0114922_10004729_pt1 | contig 12628 bp, 16 predicted proteins | sample AartaG_FD_100975 | JGI IMG/M metagenome (GOLD analysis project Ga0114922, IMG submission 100975) | Deep subsurface microbial communities from Aarhus Bay to uncover new lineages of life (NeLLi) - Aarhus_00045 metaG | ecosystem: Environmental > Aquatic > Marine > Oceanic > Sediment | place... | reverse complement strand
CACCACATCCGATAGATTCTATTGGTCAACCGAACCTATGGGAAATGCGAGACCCGCCGTTATTTGTTCACTCTCCGACAAACAGGATAGGAAAAGACACAGAATTTATCCTGAAAGTATTTGCAGAATTAGAAAAAAAGATTAACTTTGAGGTGCGATTGATTGAGGGGGTGAGTTTTGATGAGGCAGTAGAAATGCGCAAAGAGGCAACGATATTCTTCGATCAGTTCAGGGTGGGTTTTTATGGGAATAGTGCTATTGAGGCTATGCAGTTTGGGATTCCAGTTAGTGCATTTATTCCGACAAATGAAAAATATTTATCGCCTCAGACAATAGTAATAGGATGGATAAATAAGAATGTGATTGATTGGGCAGATATTATTTCAGGCATTATTAAGCGCGGATTCTTAAATAATGTGAGTGTAATAACTAAACAATATTGTGACGAAGTTCATTCTTATCAATCAATAGCAAAACTATGGGACGGGCTTTATAATTCGATATGATATTAGCTATTCACCAACCGAACTTTTTTCCCTGGTATCCGTATTTTCAGAAGATGCTACGTGCGGATGTATTTGTATTTCTTACATATTGCCAGTTTGAAAGGGGTAGTTATACAAATAGATTTCAGTTAAACGGATGGCATACAATGAGCGTATCGGCAAAGACCGAGGCCATCAAAGATAAAAAATATCTAAATCCCGATTATGATTGGATGAAAATTAAGAAGAGATTGTATAATTATAACCTCGGAATATTCGATAAATACATATCTGAAAGTCTGTCTGATACGAATATCGGCATCATAACAGAGATAGTCAAGAGACTGAAAATAAAAACAGAATTAATGATGGATACAGAAACATACCTAACAAACACCGAACGATTGATAGATATTTGCGAGACACATGGGGCAGATACCTACCTGTCCGGCCCCGGTGCGAGGCGGTACATGGATCTTGATTTATTTAAAAAGCACGATATAAAAGTAATATTTAATGAACACGATTTCGGAATACAAACAAATAATTCAATCATTCAGAGATTATAAGATCGTTTCGCGCATAACGGAACCGGAAGGGCAGTTGTTTATCCGCCATGACGTAGATTTCGATCTTGATCTTGCCGTTGAATTGGCTAAGATAGAATATAAAATGGGGGTAAGGGCTGTATATTTTGTAATGGTTACAAGTCCGTATTATAACATATTCAGCGAAGAGTTTGGTATTTTTGAAATACTGGAATTGGGACATGATGTATTATTACATTATGATCACAAGTTTGACTGGAAATTACAATTAGATATTTTCACGGATTTTATGGGTTATTGCCCCGATCTTATAAGCATGCATAGACCTCGAAATACAGATAAATTAGACGCCAATCCAATAAAAATTGAAAGCACCTATTCAGACAGGTATAGCAAAGATGCTAAATATTTCTCCGATGCTAATTGTCTTTGGCGATATGGATATCCGGAACCACAGGTGGGATTGAGAACGGTTCAGCTTATGACACACCCCGTATGGTGGATGATCGAGGGGGAGGGCGAGGCTGAGAAATGCGCGAATTTCATAAAATATCGGGAGGGGAAACTTAAAAAAGAATTACATAAATCACTCAGAACTTATGTATAAAAATGCCAAACCGATATTATCTGCAGATAAAGATTCAATAACCTGGCTTAAGGGTGATGATCCTGAATTGTTATACAAAACGAATGCAAGATATATTGTCTGTTTACCACATCTTGCGAAACTTGACATATCTGGGAAAATGCTCATTCCGGCAGAGAGCCCGAAACAGAAATTTATCGAACTGACGAAACATTTAGTTCCAGAAGCAGCTAAAATAGTAGTCGGTAATAATATTAAGATTAGTCCGGGTGTGGTATTGGGATCAGAGGGCTTCGGATACTCTGTGACAAAAAAGGGAATAGAAAAATTCCCACATTTCGGCGGTGTGGTAATTGGTGATAACGTAGATATCGGAGCAAATACATGTATAGACCGCGGTGCGCTTGGGGACACTATAATAGGAAGTGGGACAAAAATAGACAATTTAGTACATATAGCACACAACGCAGAGATAGGTAAGAATTGCCTTATAGTGGCACTTTCAGGTATTGGGGGTAGTTGTATTATTGGTGATGGTGTGTATATTGGTTTCGGGGCAACAATAAAGAACGGGGTAAGGATCGGAAGGGGGGCGACGGTAGGCATGGGGGCTGTTGTCCTGAAAAACATACCAGATAATGAAATATGGGTCGGCAATCCGGCAAGAAAATTATATTAACATGGGCTGTGTACATTGCGGTAAGCGCAAGAGGGATAAAAAAATAACAGAGACATTTCGGATACCGGTAGATAAGCGACTAACTCCTATCGAGCGCCGGAATATCGAGGAACAAATTAAAATATTAATCAAAAATGGGAAAGTGTAAGGGTTGTTCCCGGCAAAAGGAGTCGGTGGGTGGTAGGAAGCGCCGGCTGGAAAAAGAACGTATAAATGAAAAAAGCAATAGTAACCGGAGTAGCGGGATTCATAGGCAGTCATATAGCTGAACGGCTCATTGAAATGGGGGTCGAGGTTATTGGACTGGATGATCTGTCTGCGGGTCACGAAAGGAATATACCGGACATAAAGAAATTTATTAACATAGATATTTGCGATGTGGAACACGTGGTGCATCATTTCTATGGTGCGGATGTTGTTTTTCATAATGCCGCTTCTAAAAAGAACATCTGTCTGAAAGATCCAGCCCGCGACCTGCAGGTTAACGGATATGGCACATTGAAAATAGCCAAGCTCTGTTCTATGTGCGGGGCCAAGATGGTTCATGCATCAACGGGTTCGGTTTACGGCAATTATTATGATCAGGCAATGATCGAATGGGGGGGTAACTATCCGGTAAGTTACTATGGGGTTAGTAAATTAGCAGGGGAGAAATATATTCAGATGTTAGATTTAGATTGGACAATATTACGATATTTTCATGTTTATGGTCCGCGACAGGAAGTTGACCCCCTGATTGGTGGCGTTGTGGCTATCTTCCGGGACCGCATTTCCCGTGGTGAGTCAATAACCATACATGGCGATGGTTCGCAAGTCCGCTGTTTTACTCATGTGTCCGATGTGGTCGAGGCAAACATCCGGGCGGCAACATATCCGATTTCACGAAGTCAGATATACAATGTCGTCTCGGATGTACGTCTCACGGTAAGCGATCTGGCGGGTCGTTTAATGGATGTTTACGGTAAGGTCCCCATCGGGTATGAAGAGTCACTACCGGGAGATGTGAAAAATATTGTTGTTGACAACATGAAGGTAAAGAATGATCTTGGCATGGAATTTATGGATTTTACGGTTTATTAATGAACATAGTAATGTTATCCGTCCGTGATGCTTGTGCTTCTGGATTGAGGCTGTGCGAGGCGATTAATGAAAACACAAAACACACGATTAAGCTATATCAGTTCAGGGCAAACCCGTTTGATCATCCGAGAGGGGAATTTGTAACAAAAGATAACGTAAACCAGGTACAGAAAGAGATCAATCGAGCTGATATAATTCACGTAAAAGGAGATCATGCATGGTCTGGTTGTTATCCGGGGTTGAAGCATTATCCATGTGTAAGGATCAATCAAAAGCCGATAATATTAACCCTTACCGGAGATTTTACACGGGCAAAAAAGTTTGGCGGGCTTGGAAATAGACGATGTATGTATCCGGATGTCAAGATAGTAACAACGCATGAGGCGGGGTTAAACCACGACTGGGTGGATTTTATGACGTTTTACGCAATACGACAGACAGAAACAACATGGAAACAGAGCGATCCGCCGATATTACAACATATACCAAGCAGCAGGAGAACAAAAAAAACAGAATTTGTGCTTAAAATAGTTGATAAATTAAAAAAAAATGTTACCTTTGAGCTATTGGAGAATATACAGTTTGCAGAATGCCTTGAAGCAAAAAAACGGGCTACCCTTTATCTTGATCAGTTCCTATGCGGGTGGTATGGTAACTCAGGAGCCGAATCAATGAATTACGGCGTTCCGGTTGTCAACTGGATCTCCGATTTCTGCAAGCAATTTGTGGATACTCCCGTCATAACGACCAACGGGAATGCCAGTGAGTGGGCAGGGATGATCGATAGTATCCTTGATTCAGACATGAGTGAATTGAGCAGACAGACAAAGGAATATTGTAATAAATATCACAGTTACGAATCAGTTGCAAGGCAATGGGACAGGATTTACCGACAGATTTAAGTCCATATTCAACACCGGACACTTTCGGGATTAAGGACATAAGGGCTATACTGGAAAAGTATTGTACCGGAAAGCGATGTCTTGATATTGGCTGTGGCACATTACCGCGCCCAGCGTACATGATTGAAGAAACGGAATGGGCGGGCATAGACCCGCTGGATGGGGAAAGGGATTTTGAATTTGTACAATCAGATGCTGAAAATATCCCGTTTGAAGATAGTATTTTTGATGCCTGTTTATTCGCAACGAGCATAGATCATTTAAAAGACCCCGTACAAGCGATCAGGGAGGCACATAGAGTGTTAAAACCCGGTGGATATGTCATTATATGGTTAGGAATAAGACCCCGTCAGAAATACGCGAAATGGCTCAGAAAGGGGGGCTGGTATAACGAAAGACATCCCTGGGCATTCACAAAAGAATCTCTGATCGGGTTAATGAAGGAATTTGAGCTGATGGAAACAGTTAATATAAAATTTAACGATTATATATTCGTGTTTGGATGTACGGAATGAACATATCGTTTAAATCGGATATTGGCATTGGTGGGTTTTATGATGTCTTACCAAAAGAGCTAACCATTGATAAAATATTAGACAAGTTATATGATCGTTCATGTGATACGCTTTTTAAAGAAATAAAACTAAAGCCATACGAGGAGGACGCGGAAACAAAAAACCTGATCAATGAATTGTCGGAAATAAAACCGATTTTACATAAGGGTAATTGGCAGAATGTTATCTTTCGTAAGTTTTGTGATATTGTAGAGATGAACTTTGCCGATAATGCAGTTGTATCCCACTCGTCAGGATTTGATTCCCGAATGATTTCGCTGGCAATGGTAAAACGTGGATTAAAACCGATTGAATATTGCGAGGGGTACGGCGAATGGGATAGCTTCATACAGATAATGAAACTTCTTAAAATAAAAAATTACCGTATATTCAACAAAGAGGCAAAACCAGAAGAACATTCTTTGCCGTATATTACTGATCCCGTTAGCGGATTTGAGGGGGTTGTGGATTTACACCTGAATGTTTTTTATACACCTTATAATGAGAACATAACACAATTTTGTGGTGTCGGTGCGAATACACTCACGGAGGCCATGAAATTATATGACAATTATTTCTCAAAACAAGCAGGTATTAAACAGGGGATGAGCCCAGGACAAAGAATAAGAAAGGCACTGGATTGGATTTATTATACACAACTCAACAGATATAAAATAGCAGGTAGGCCAGCCACCCCGTTTAACAACTATGAATTTATCAAAACGATAGCAAAGATAAAGAATTGGCAGGTCAATAGGGAGCGGTTTTCAGAACAAATATTAAATGCTGTTAATCCCGATCTGGCAAGAATACCGCGAATAGAGCCACAGGAATTAACCAATCGTGGTTTTCGAAATGTCAGTCAGCGGATAATGAAAGACATAGAAGCAAGGTATAAAGATAGCTGGTATGGAAAGCACGTAAAGAGCAAGCCGACAGGCCAATTAGAATATCATCAATGGTGGGCTGATTGGGGGGCGAGCCAGATATGTGAATATTTAATTAAACAAGGTTATAATATTAAATTCATATTTTAAAAATTACAACTATGAATACATTCAAAATTCAAGTAAAATTAATAGGCGATCAATTTGACATCCTAATTAACAGAGATGATATTAATGAGGCGTGGAAAATATGGGAAAATCATGTTTTTAGTATTAATAAATTTTTTTTAATATATGGCAATGATGATGTTTTTGTTTTTAGAAAAAAGAAAGTCGAATCAATGGAAATAGTTAAATTAAAAGATTAATAAAATGGAAAAACTAAAAATTATTTATCAAACAACGCGCGGGCGCAGTGGTATTGACCGCAAACGCTACGAGGAGTATATCGTGGGTTTTAAGTTTGCCACCCCGGAAGAGCGCGAGACATTTAAAGAAGCTGTTAAAGAATGGTATTATGAAGGAAAAGAACCCGATGAAAAACCCACTGAAAAAACTAAGAAACCTGCTAAAAAAGCCGGAAGACCCAAAAAAGTCGTTATTAGTTAGGACGTATAAAGACCAGAACGGTCATATTTATTATCGGTTCAAAGATCCGCGAGAGATACCTGGCCCACGTCTCAGGATGGCTGAAAAATGTATGACCGAAGCAGATTTGTCCATAACGGCAGAAGATGGGATTGAATTAGTGGAACTTGCCATTAGTAAATTTGAACAAGCCGTAAGGTCTAAGAAATTTGAGGGATTTTCGGAGGGATTAGCCATATTGGTAGAGCTCGTAAGGAGATTTAGGGCATTAGCCGAAGAACACACATTCTTAAATTTAGCAACTGTTTATTTTACTATTGACGATGAAGATCCACTTTTTTATTTAAGTTCTTATCGACAGAAAAAGATTGATGCCTGGGAAATGGATGATAATGCTAAAAGTTTTTTTTTGTCGAGGGCCGCAGAACGCACCGGATTCTTTTCGAATATCTCCGATCTCGATATACTTACATATTTAAAAAAGGAGCAACCAAATCTGGAAAAGATAACAGATTATCTGTCGAAGCGCACGTTCGGAAATTTATGAGCGAAGTAAACAAATTGCATCGAATGGTAGGAAATGGTGATTTGTTACAGATTGAGAAATTAGAGGCCATGAATGCTGATGAATATTATTCAACTATTGACACATTTTTAGAAGAACATGAAAGCAGAGAAGATAAAAAAACCCCTACTTCTGGTTAAGTGGTTTGATACTTATTCAAATGATAGATGGAGAGATATTAATGAAGCAAAAGAATGGGGCAGTGAAAGATTAATAATTCACTCCGTTGGGTGGCTTATTGATGAATCCAAAGATCATATTTTACTTGCTGGCGGCATTCAAGATGATGAAGATATGGCGCATTTATTTATACATATTCCAAAGGCAAATATCATTCATAAGATAAAAATAAAGTTATAGATTTGCATAATTGATTTTTTTTTTGTAACTTTGTACGAATTATTTCGTATAAAGTAAAAAACCACACTCGACATAGCGGTTCTATGCACCTACCGCAGGTTGAAAGACGAAACTAAAAAAATCGTGGGATAAAGGTTCCATTGCACTCGCACTGAGTGACTGTCTCCCACACCCCCTCTTCGGAGGGGGTAAAATATGGTGAGGACTGTGTTGGTTCAGCGAAATGTCTCATAAGCATTTCTACGCAGGTTCGATTCCTGCCCTCGCAACTATTTTGAAGCTAACCACTTAAACGGTCAGAGGTAACGTCACCTAAAGGCGCAAATACTTATCTATGGCTGTTGAACAAATCATTTTAGACATCCGCGCGCAGGTAGAGAATGCGACAAAGGAAATTAAACAACTTAAAACCCAGGTTTCCGGCGTCAATAAAGAGGTATCAAAATCAGAGGGTTTATTTAAAAAGGCCGCCGGGGCAATGGCCGCATTGTTTTCCGTTGCGCTTATAAGCAGATTTGTAGGTAAAATAATCGAGGTACGTGCCGAGTTTGAGAAGTATAACGCCGTACTTAAAAACACCCTCGGATCTGCCGAGAAAGCCAATATTGAATTTGCCAAGATCCAGAAATTCGCCTCCGAAACCCCGTTTTCCGTTCGTGAGCTCACCAATGCCTTTGTTAAATTAGTAAATCAGGGATTTAAACCGACCACCGATCAGATGAAGCGGCTTGGTGATCTTGCTGCTTCTACTGGGAAATCCTTTGATCAGCTTACGGAGGCTATTATAGATGCCACTGTTGGAGAGTTTGAACGATTGAAGGAATTTGGCATACGGGCGCAGAAATCAGGTGATCAGGTTAAATTTACATTTAAAGAAGTAGAGACGCAGGTTGATTTTACTGCGAAATCTATTCGTGAATACATACTTTCACTTGGCGATTTACAGGGTGTCGAGGGGGCAATGGTTGAAATATCAAAAACGCTTGGTGGACAGATTTCCAACCTGGGGGATAGTTGGGATTCTCTTTTAGATACTCTGGGCGGAAGGACAAGCGGTGTATTTTCGTTTGTCATAAGGGCATTGAACTTTTTTATTTCCGCTGCTGAAAATGCCGCCAAATCTATCGAGGATATACGATCAGAGGTCAATCTGCTAAACAAAGACCAACAGGCCGCTGCTGATATTATGGAATTTCAGATATTTATCAATCGTATGCACGAACTTGGTATCGCTTATGAAAGCACAACAAAGGCGGCAGATGCCTTCCTGAAGAACTGGCAGGATGATTGGGATACACTTAATGAAGAACAAAAAGAACAGCGTGAGATATTTATAGCCAATATTTACGATTGGGCAAATGAGGAGGATGCGATAAGGTCAAAATTAAGGCTCGAACAACTTCAAAAAGAAATGAAGGCCAATGAGGAATGGCTAAAGAGTTATGAAAAAACATTTGATGAGATAATCAAAGAATCCGAGAAGTGGGTAAGTGATATGATTGCCGGGCAGGAATATTTAACAGACCGTGAAATAGACCAACTTGATAAATTAACAGAACATCACAAGAGATCATTGAGTAAGATCTCCAGTGTGGAAAAGATGAATACAAATCTATCAATGAGGGAGTTTAAAAAATGGGTAAAGGTGCAAGAAGAGGATTCCGAGGATCTTGCTAATTATAAAATTGCAATAAGGAGAATGGCCCGTGATGTAGAGCTTAATATTGCATTAGATCTTTTAGGTGCCATGACGAATATACTGGATGAGGAAAGTGCCCTATATAAAGCGGCAGTAATAGGACAGGCAACAATATCTGCCATTCAGGCAACTATTAATGCTTACAACTCCGCATCTGCAATTCCGATGGTTGGGTGGATATTGGGACCAATAGCAGCCACCGCCGCTGCTATATTTGGTGCAACGGCAGTTGCGCAGATAGCCGGGGTGTCATTTGAGGAGGGTGGTTTTACGGGAGCGGCAGAACATGGATTTAGGGACGCAAAAGGTAAAAAGGTCGCCGGGTTAGTACACGAAAATGAATTTGTTTTCGATGAAGAAAAAACCAGACAATTAAGACCATTTTTCGAAGATATACACAACGATAGAATAAGCGCAAGGGAGCTGGCGGAATTAACAAGGCGTGGTATTATTGTCCCGATAATAAATAATGATTTCAATTCTGAAATATTAGAGCGGGAGGTAGGAAAGATTTATCAGAAAATGCATGAGAAAGAGCCGCGGAGATATACAGAGATAACGCCGGATGGATTAAGAAAAATAATAGGCAATACGACAATAAATATAAGTAAAAATTGAGTCCTGAATATAAATATTATTTAACAATAGGCACAGAAAGGCTTTTTCCGATTATCCCGGAAATAGAAGTCAATCCCGGTGGAGATTGGGAATTGGAAATAAAATTGGCAGAAGAGGATTTTCCCTTTTGTAAGGATTATAGGATTAAATGCGGTGGTGAGTTTATATTTTCAGGGGAGGATTATGACAATATAATAAATGTCGATTGTTGTAATAAATTAGAATTGCGTATTACCTGCGATGGGAAGGACTATTGGATTGGATACTTTTCATGGCCTTTTGATCTGGAGGTCGATGAGGATTTATGTACCATAACGGGTACACCGAAGCCGCTTGATAAGTATTATTATTTCGATCAGTTTGCTGACGAACCAAATACAAGCCTTACGAGATCGACAACATTTCAGTATAATATGAATTTTCCCACACCACCGCCTGGTGATACATGGTATGGGGCCTGTTTGCCATGTGAATTATTGTGGGATGTTATAACAGAAATTGGCACGACCCTGCCATGCGAGCCATCGGGATTTACATATACGGTAAAGAGTACGTTTTTTCAGAATGATCTCTTTCCTGATGGAACAAATCCATATCCGACAGATAACTATGTTACCGGCTTTACTAATAAGCTAAATAACATAGTCATGGCAATGACACAGGATGTTTGTTCACAGGAGACGGTTGTTGCCGATTTGGAAGACATGCCCGAATGGTCATGGAACGATATAATGGAGATCCTGCATAATATGTTTAACGTGTGGTGGTATATTGACGAGGCCGGGGAGATAAGGATCGAGCATATATATTTCTGGGAGCTTTATTTCGGGTCTGCTTATGACCTGACGACTCTTGATGATGGTTATTGGCTCATGAATAGCAATAAATATTCATACCGAACCAATGAGATCCCGACAGTAGAACAATGGTTATTCAGCGATAACCAACATCTGACGAGGGCGCGTATTATATATAGCTGTATTACCCCTGGGATAGTATGGGTCGAGAAAGATTATTCACTTACAGATTTAACAACAAATATCGAATATATTGCCCCCGGAACAAATAACTTTGCCACATCGCCGTTACCCGATTGCTCTATAATCGAAAGTTCAGATTTTATGTTCATACGATGTATTTCAAGGGTGGATGCTGTAGCTGCCGGATATGCTCCGATAGTGGGGTGTCCCTGGTGCGCATGGTTTTCGAGAGATATAGAATCTGGCAATGATCATGTGAATGCTCACCTATGGGGGATTAACTTGTTGGTTAATTATTGGATGCACGACAGGCCGTTATGGCAGGGTAGCATTCAGGGAACCGGCGTTCCCACTGTAACATTCGAATCAGTGCAGAAAAATTTATTACAAAGAGATATTGTCTTTCCCACTTGTTGCGATTCGGAGGCAGAGCTGGTTATTAGCGGTATAGTGGGAACGCGTCCGAGATATTTATATGACTTTCACATCCCCGATGGTACAATAATTACACAATATGGTGATGGTGATGTATCGGATGGTACAATAAAAAACGGCATGTTCTCCGGTACGTTAATGTTTGAGGATACGTGTCTTGGTGGCGGTGAGCCAACAGAATGGTCGGATGCAAGTGAATTATAAATTATGATACAGGATTATTTAAAAACAAGTCTGGTTTTTTACGATGATATAAACAAACAGCATCGTTACAATGATTGTTGTCAAGAAAAAACGAACTGGGATAAGCTAAAATCCCCGACAGACCGCTTTTTACCTTTTCAGATTCGTATTCCCACAGATGATTGGGTTGGTGATATTAATTCAGTAACCCTTTACGATAATGGGAATAATGTCGTTGCAAACCTAATAACAGCATATGGAATAAGGCCGCTTCTTGATCTTGTAAGCAATTGTTCATGGTCAGACACTTATGTATGGATAATTTATAATGGTGGCACGCTTTCCGCTGCACTTCCGGTTGGTGAATATTACATAAAGATAACAGATGATGCCAGTAACGCATGGTATAGTGAATTATTCCTTGTATGTGATATGACGGCGGTTGAATTTGTTGATGATGATGAGATTATTTTGCGATGGATTAATGAATATCCTGCCCCGTGGGCCCCATTTGATACATTTTCATCTGATGATAATTATATAGTTTCGGCAATAAATACAGGTGGCGGCACCCAGGGGGCGCATTCAAATGCGATAGACGGTACAAATGGAGAGCGGTTTTATTATGAAATAGATTTCACAAGGGTCGTCGGTGCCGCGCAATGGAATATGTATTTAATGAATACAGATAATTTATTTGTGCCCGTAAGAAATCAGATTGCCCTGCCGCCAATTGTTATATCCACCGGTAAATTACAACCAACCGCCCCCGGTCCGTATTATTTAGTAGTATATGTCGGACTTGCCAATCAAACAGCCTCTATTGATGTGTCCCTGAAACGAATAATTAATGGTACTTATAATGGGATGATCGGGCTTGAATGGTATAATAAATGTGATTTCAATGGGATAATTTATCAGGACAAAGATACTTGGTATTCCTTTTTCCAGGGATTTAAAAACAGGCTTTATTTTGAGCGCAAACTTGAATCGCCGCGAACGGAGACAGTCCGCGATGAGGTTGAACGGGTGGGTGTGCGATTCACAAAGTCTATCGTGCAGAAAAAGTTTTATATGTTCAGTATTCTTGTGCCTGAATTTCTTTATAACGTGCTTCAGACATTGCAGCTTTATGCCAATGAAAGACGTAGCGCAGTTTATATTTATCTTGATAACGGAGATGTGGGCCGTATAAAAGAATTAAACGTTCTTGAAGAATGGATTGATGGTAATTGTTATTGTAAAATAACCATTGAGTTCCGCGAGGATGCCGTTGTCTGGACCAACTGTTGTGATAATTATGCACTGAGAGATGAGAGTTCTTGTAGTTAATTTATTGTTTTTTGTATTATTATGTGGCTGTAAAAAAGAACATAATATACTAATTGGTAATTGGCAGTTATATAAAGAATGCGACATAATCGAATTGGATACAACTTGTTTTAATTACCCATTGGAATATCGCATAAATTGGATATT
>Ga0114922_10004728_pt1 | contig 12629 bp, 15 predicted proteins | sample AartaG_FD_100975 | JGI IMG/M metagenome (GOLD analysis project Ga0114922, IMG submission 100975) | Deep subsurface microbial communities from Aarhus Bay to uncover new lineages of life (NeLLi) - Aarhus_00045 metaG | ecosystem: Environmental > Aquatic > Marine > Oceanic > Sediment | place... | reverse complement strand
CAGCACCTGAAGTTGTACTAATTATGACTTAACAAGTGGTATCATTATTGGGGGCAGGTGAAGTGGCCAGGCGCTGGATTGAGAGGAGGCAATGTGATGACGGAAGACTACCATACCAGCATACAAATACATTGCAGGTCACTATTAATGAATGCCGAATAAAGGAGGTGAAGCAGTAATGAAAGTTGAAGGTATTGATCATGTCAACATTCTGGTGAAAGACTTGGAAGCAGCGATGGATTTCTTCTGCGATGTTTTTGGATCCAAATTCATCGGCCCGATTGACCACCAACCCCAATTGCCAATAAGGATAGCGGTTGATAATGTGGGATTTGCATTGCAGTCTCCAACATCACGAGATCACCCATTTGCCAAGCAGATAGATGAACGTGGTGAGGGAGTGGGTAGTATTGCGGTGAAGGTGTCAGACATTGATGAGGGAGTCGCTGAACTCAAAGCCAAGGGACTTAGACTGGTGCGGATGCCACCTGAGCAACGCGAGATAGTAGAGCTGCCTAGTCTAAAATCGGCTCTATTTAGCGGGGAGAATGCCTTTGGAGTCCAGATTGAGCTGGTTCAGTATGATGCTCCACACCCGGCGGGCATTGGCAATCTGGGCATGCTGCCGAAATTACCATGGTTCAAGAAGACAGCTGAACCGATAATGCAGGTGGAAAGGATCGACCATATCCATGTTCTAGTGAAAGACATGGAAGCAGCGATGAGTTTTTTCTCGAGTGCTTTTGGTTCTCAATTCATCTTTGTTGATCATGGGCCTCATGGAGTGCCACTGAGAGTGGCATTCGACAATTTATTACGATTTGAATTGCAGTGTACAACAAATGGTTTCGCAGATTACAGCCAACAACTGGAGGAATGTGGAGAAGGGGTAGACCGGATTGGGTTCAATGTGTCTAACATCGAGGGGGTGGTTGCAGGACTTGTCGATAAGGGACTGAAAGCGGTATTTCCAGTCCCTCTGGCACGACTTGGCAAGCAGGTTGGGCAGGGCATGAGGGCATCTATATTCGCCGGGGAGAATGCCTTTGGGGTTCCCCTTGAGGTCGTTGAATTCGATACCGTACTGCCAGTGGCTATTGCTCATCTTGGTATGACATCTGAACTGCCATGGTTTAAGGGTTAGTTTGGTCAAGCGCCTAGTGGATAAGTCAGATGAGGTACTTACTCGGTTGCTGTGACGTATGTACGCTATCCCAGGCTTATGCTTGAACATTGTCAAAAGGAGGCACAGTGAGAGATGGCAGAACAGGAGCCAAGAGTGAAACTACCACCGGTGGACCAGATAGGAATTGTGGTGAAAGATATCGACAGGGCGATAGAGTATTACAGCTCTAACTTCGGATGGGGGCCCTTTAGGGTTCGAAAAAGAGAAATGAAGGGATTCACATATCGTGGTAAGAGAGGAAATTGCCGGTTGAAGATGGCTCTAGCTCGATCAGGCTCCATTGAAATCGAACTCATTCAGGTTCTGGAGGGTGAAACACCCCATACGGAGTTTCTCAGGGAAAAGGGGGAGGGGCTTCAGCATCTGCGTTGCTCCGTAGATGATATCGACAAAATTTTGGCTGAGCTGGCCAAGGAGGGCATCGAGCCTGTGTTTCACCAGAGTTTTCCCCAATTTGGAGTATCCTGGGCCTACCTGAACACCGACAAAGTCGGGGGCGTTATGTTGGAGCTAATTCAATGGCCGAAAAGTCAAAGGGTAAACAGTGGCAGTGATGCAAAATCGAAATTAACAGAAGGAGGATCATAAGATGGAGCAGAAGGATGAAGAATTCAAGTTTGTGGGGGATGGCCCGCATGTTTTTGAAATCAGCGTCGTAGTTGAGGACCTTGAGAAGAGCATGGAGCAGTTCCAGTCTCTTTTTGGGATGACACCTTACAAAAAAATGGAGTCGCCGATACCGAATTGCTACTTGCGCGGCAAGAAAGTCAAGGGTGCAGCAATGAAGCTGGCATATTACCGGGCTGGGCCAATCAGGTTTGAGTTGCTCCAGCCAATAGGCGATAGCATTTACACTGAGTTTCTGCGGAAGAAGGGGACTGCTGTGCAACACGTTGGTTGCCGTGTCTCGGATTTGGATAGCGAGCTTGCTGAGCTGGAGAAAAGAGGCATAGGCACTATAGCTGGCATGGAAGCGCCCCAAGCGGACTTGAAGATAGCCTATCTTGATTCCGAGGACATTGTGGGCTTTCACGTTGAGTTAGTACAAAGCCCAGGCTTACCCGGGGAAGAATAGGAAGATCTCAAGCCGAGATAGACGTCTGAAAGGATATGGTAGCATGGACAAGAAAGAAATTGGCAGGTCTAAGCAGGCTCTTGCAGAGGAGGCCCGGAAAAGGGCCAGAGACTATGAATCGCAGTACCACGGGTGCGGCCAGTGCACACTGCTTGCCCTTCAAGAAGTTCTAGGCCTGGAAGATGAGCAGGTCTTCAAGTCTGCCTCCAGTCTTTGCGGAGGAATAGCTTTTGAGAGGAAGTTATGTGGGGCCCTGACAACAGGGCTTATGGTTCTGGGCATGAAGTTCGGTCGTGCCAATATCCAGGAAGGGCTTCCCGGTATTTTAAAGGGCCTAATGCCGGCGCATAAAATGATGAGACGATTCGAGCAGGAGTTCGGAAGTACCGTTTGCGGCGAGATTATGGGAGGAGGGACAGATCAGCCCAGCGAAGAGCAGCTTAGGGCTATGATAGCCAACCCGGAGGCAGTGGAGGAAATGAGCCGTGAAATAATTGCGAAGTGCGCAGAGGTGGTAGGCAAGACGGCAGCGATGGTAGTAGAGATTATAAATGAGGAAAGTTAGAGGGCTGCAGTCAATGGGTCGATGTGTTCAGCAGTACGATCTGTTTAGCCGTGCTGTGAGCTATATTAGGCGTTGGAGATTTCTTTGCCATGAAGGCTATCTTGGTGGTGAGCGAGAATGAACATGGCGTACAGGCCACTTTAGAGAGAAGTTGCGGTTGTGACTGGTGCTGGCGTGGGACTGGGAGGCAGTTCGCAACAGCTCTGGGCACGGCGGGCGCGTCAAAGTTGACCGCAGAACTTGGTTAAGTTCCCACGCTCGTCCCGCCGGGATTAGTAGGGGAGTGACAAAGAATCACAGCCTTGCTCTCCAACACTCGTGCGGTACAATTTGGGCCTCAGGATTCATGGTTAATCCTTAACATAGAGCTTGAATCCTCCGATGAAGCCTCAACCTATCCTCAAACCTCACTGAAGCTGTTGACGGCTGTGATAGAATAGATGATAGATGCTCCCACCAATCTTACGGGCGAGATGCAGGTGGAAGATGACTGCAGGGCATCAGAATCGATGTTTTATGGTGGTTGCTGGTGCTTTTTTCGTTTTGCGTTATCCAAGCGTTTGAGGAAGGTAATGACTAATGAAGCAATTAGAGGAGGTGTAACATGAAGAACAGAGTGGTAAAGGGGAAAAGGATCGAGAGGGGAGAACTAAAAGACTATAGCGGGGAGTTTAGACCGGGTTTGAAGATGGAAGACTTCTCAAAAGAAGCGCTTGTGAAGCTTTGGCAATTAGGAGCTAAGCTCTATATAGGACTGGATGGGCTGTATTATTCCCTTAACAGGGAAAAATTTGGTGAAGACAAGGCTCGTGAGCTGGCTGTGGAGGTTTGGTTAAGAAAAGGATTTGCTGCCGATCAAGAGGTGCGTCGGGGTAGGGAGGCGATGAATATCTGGGGAGACGATGTGGCTAGTCTTTTTAAGTTTTTTCAGATTGACCCAGGATGTGCGGGAGTGATGCCGGATGTCAAGTATGAGTTGAAGGGCAAAAACCATGGCATATTTACCGTTAAGCGCTGCCTTTCTCTGGAGTATTTTGAGAAACACGGAGAAACCAGCTTACAGAAACATGCATGTGAAGATTTGGACATACTAGGCTTCCAACGAGCCGCTGAACTGTTCAATCCCAAGATTAAAGCGACTGCTGTAAAGTTGCCTCCCCGAAAAAATAGAGAGGAGATAGCGTGCCAGTGGGAGTTTAAGATCGAAGAATAGGTTGGGGCGGAAAGCTTAAACCAGAAGCGAGGAGGGGTGAAAGTGAACCCGTGCTTCCCATTCATGTGTTGATGTTAATCGCATCCTGCTGCATCTGGTGTGATTTCCTTTCATTGTATAGAGCGTTCTCCCTGAATGTATGCAGTTGATTTGAAGAAAATATATGTGTAGGTGTGCTTCCCACTCCTAACTCAGGCTCCACCCACGAACGAACTTGCTCAAAATATATTATTCATAATTAATGTAATAACTATACTTTACGCATAATAATAGGCCTTTATATTATTCATTTTGCTCTTAATTTGCCCTTGTTGGAGACGAATTTTCCCCAAAATTGTGTGAGGGTATTTCCATTTCTTCCCCTGTGTTGATATTTAATGCTATGGGTGGTGTTCTTATCTTCGGTGTGTTACTTGTACTAGTCTGTCTTGTACCACCCTCTATACACGCTATATTTTGGTAAGAAAATGATACAAGGTATTGACTTCCATCAGCTCTGGGAGTATCTTGGAAATGTGGGGATGTGGAGTAGGGGAGGGCAAATAGCAGGCTAGGCTACAATCGGATTAGCGCATTATCTGATGATTCTTAGGCGGTGAAGGAGGAACAAGTGAGATGAGACAGAATGCAAGGAAATTCGGGCTGAGTTTGGCGGCGCTGATACTGGCTGTGTTTCTTGTGGGGACGGCGGTTCTCGCTCCCTGCCTAGTCAGTGCTGAGGACGGCAGAGATGGTGTAACCATACGCGACACCAGCGGAATGGAGGGTTCGGGTGGAGGCGAACCTGTTGGCCCACCTTTGGCTTCGCCAGGAGGTGGCGACATAATCTTCGAGCAGCCACCTCTCGAACCGTGGATCGTAGCATATTGGAGTGACAGAGCCGAGGGGTATCTGTGCATGGATGACTTCTGGGGGCTCACCAAGAAAATAGGTGACATCCACTGGTACGGAATCTCACAGCAGTTGGCCCCTTTCTCGTTAGATTGTGACCCCACGGGGATGGAATTCCAGATTATATTCTACGAAGACTCCGGCGGTTATCCGGGTGAACCGGTAGCTACGTTTTCCAATGTCACCCCGGTAATCAGCTTATGTGGGGTTGGTCCATCGTACCGCTTCGACATAAACGCCCTAGAGGCGCCAGTCAGCCTGACCCAGGGCTGGGTATCTGTACAGAGCACATATAGCCCCAATGGCTGTTTCTTCGCGTGGATTACCTCACATACTGGCAACAATAACCTGATCCAAAATGGTATTCACGCCGGCGCTAACCTCGCATTTGCACTGACTGGAGCTCCACCACCACCGCCCAATGTTAAATACCTGCATTCCACAGGTGGCTTGTTTAATTTGACTGCGCCCATTGGCACCCAGTGGCATGAACTTTACCCAGTCTTTTGTAGACATTACCACCTCAGCTCCTGGAACGACACCAGTGGCGATGGCGTCCTGAGCTACTGCGACTGGATTGACATGTACGAGAAGCCCGACGGGGCAGTCAAACCCTACCACGTGGAGGAGGTCACCATCACCCTGTACCTCAGGCCGGAGCTGAACGAGCTGATACGCGATGGTTTTGGTCAGATATTCCTTGGCGAACCAATGTACATCGAGCTTGAAGGTGGCTATGACCCTGCTGCTCTCACAGACCCCATTGGCACCCAGTGGCACGAGGTTTACCCCAACTTCTGCACGTCATATAACCTCACTGCCTGGGACAATACCGGCAACTCTACGCTTGATTTTTGCGACTATATCTTGTTGATAGACAAAGAGTCTAGAAATGTGACCTCCTGGCATGTAGAAGATGTTGCTATCGACATCGTAGTCTGCAGAGAACCGCCGCCGGTGGGCGGCGAGGCTTACCCCGTAAATAGGGCTTCCCTCTTAGCGCCCTGGATTGCCGTGGGAGTGGTGTTAGCAGTCGGCATAAGCTGGTATATCTTGAGACGCCGTAGGGTTCAAAGCTAACACTTAAGCTGGATTGAAATAGGGGGCAGGCTCCAATGGGCTTGCCCCCTTGGTTTAGACGTAATTTGCAGACAAACCCCCAACCTATCCTCAAACTTCACTGACCTAGGCGGGAATCTCATACTAATTGTGTGAGGGTATTTCCCTTTCTTCCTCTATGTTGATATTAAATGCTATGGGTGGTGCACCTATCTTCGGTGTGTTATCTCTATTCTCAGCCTATTGTCCTTCTTGTTGTTCCGTTAGCTTCAAATTAAAGCTACAATCTTGCTAATAATTTGCTAATAGACGAAACGAAACGGGTTGTTACCAGTTGGCACTTTACGAACAAAAGAGGGTTTTGGTAACTAACACAAAGGTTCTATTTTATACGTAAAATGATGGGTTAGGACACCTGATGGCAAATTTCGAGAGCGGCACCATCAGCCACTCGGTCACCTCTCCCCGATTACAGAGCCAATTATATCATACGGAGCATCTTTGGCTGGACGATGCTTGGCGGGCTTCCCTCCTATGTAGTATGATTGCCTTACTTTGCCTGATTTCAGGAGCCACCTTTGATTTGGTTCAAGTTCGTTCTCTGCCTGGTTATTATCTTGTTCGCAGGAACAAAGCTGGCTCGGTATGGGGATGCTATCGCCGAGAAGACGGGGTTGGGGCGGTTATGGGTAGGGCTGGTGCTTCTTGCCGCTATCACCTCTATACCTGAACTGGTCACAGGTGTTAGCGCTGCTGCCGTAGTTCGCTTGCCTGATTTAGCCATGGGCACCCTCCTGGGAAGTTGTTCCCTTAACCTTGCCATCCTGGCTTTGCTGGATATCTTCCATCAGCGCACTCCGGTCTTGACCGAAGCAAGTCCAGGACACGTCATTTCAGCTGGCTGGGGAATATTGCTTATGGGCATTGCAGCGGGGACTATTTTTGCCGGAGAAAGGGTGTCTGGATTAGCTCTAGGGTGGTTGGGTATCCCGAGCATGGTCATTTTCGTAGCGTATTTAGTGGGAATGTGGTGGCTGTTCCGCTATGAACGTGGTCAGCAATTGCCTGTAGCTCCAGCCAGCTCTCCGAAATATGAGGAGTTCACTACAAGGACGGTGTACATCAGATTTGCTCTGGCAGCAGCAGCTGTCATTGCTGCTGGTATATGGCTATCGTTCATCGGCGATGAAATTGGTGAGACGACTGGTTGGAGCGCCACTTTTGTCGGTAGTTTGTTCCTGGCAATTACTACTTCCATGCCGGAGCTAGTAGTCACCATGTCGGCCCTGCGTCTGGGCGCCGTAGACATGGCTGTCGGAGACATATTGGGGAGTAATATGTTCAACATTGCTATCATTGCCCCAGTGGACCTTTCCTATACCCAGGGGCCTATTCTTTCTCTAGTGTCAGGCAGTCATCTTACCACTGCTGCAGTGGTGGTGGTGATGAATCTTCTGGTTATTGCTGGGCTCAGGTTTCGGCAAAGGCGCAAGGTTTTTAGGGTGCTTAGTTGGTATGCCCCCGTTTTAATCGTGATTTATGTTCTGGGCGCTTACGCCTTATTTTAGCTCAGGGGTAAGTTTGTGATAGACTATTAAGCATTGAGCAGCCCCTGTAGCTCAGAGGATAGAGCACTGGCCTCCGGAGCCAGGCGCAAGGGTTCGAGTCCCTTCAGGGGTAGTTATCGTGAAAGGAGGGGACAATCATGGCTGTTATTGGTAAGGAACTAGCAAGTGAAATTCTACAAAGACTTGGTTTTGCTGCCGGGAAAAATGTTAGGTCTTGCATAGACAGGATAAACCAGGAACTAGACAGCTCTCCTGACGAAGAAACCAGGCAGCTTTTGGAAGAATACAAGGAAGATTTTCGCGATCTACTGGTGCAGGCATATGCAATTATGGGCAAGCTTTCGGCCGATAGCGAAGACCCCAAAATCGCTCAGGGAATTGTTGGTATCACGAGGGAAATTTCTGGAGGAGCAGGATGATTAATCTAGATAGAGCAGCAAGCATAGCTAAAGATTTCCTTACCAGGACTTGCGGATTGGATATTTACGAGCTGGAAGAAATAGGTTTAGAAAGCGAAAGATGGGTAGTAATCTACAAGCCTCAGTATGGCGCTGGCTTGTACACAGTTGAAGTGGATAGGGGAAGCGGTGATATTCTGAATTTTAAGAAAAAGCCCTGAGCAGGAGGAATTCAAAAGTCTGAAATGGAGCTTCTTGAGGTAAGGTGGCATGGTAGAGGAGGGCTGGGGGCGGTAACTTCTGCAGAGTTAGTTGCCCGCGCTGCTATAGGCGAAGGAAAGTACGCTCAATCATTCCCCAGCTTTGGACCTGAAAGAAGAGGAGCACCGGTTCTGGCTTTTCTCAGGGTAAGCGACGACTTCATTAGAATCAGGACAGCTATCTATGAGCCTGATGTAATAGCTGTGCTCGATCCAGGGTTGTTGCATGCAGTTGATGTGACCTCTGGGCTTAAGGAGAATGGCAAAATCATAATTAATTCCAGGAAATCGCCCGGTGAGCTGAGGTCTGAGTTTGGGTATAAGTGGCCTGTAGCTGCGGTTAATGCCACAAAGATTGCCAGGGAAACGATCGGGCTGCCTATTAGTAATACTGCGATGATTGGTGCGCTATTGAAGGTTACTGAGATTGTGGAAATGGATTCTTTGGCAGAACAGTTGAAAGAGCGTTTTGGCCTACGAGCCAGGGGAAATATAGAAGCCATGAAGAGGGCCTACAGTGAAACTGTGATTAAGGAGTAGAGAATGGCGGACAAGCTAACCTGGAAGGATATGGAAGTTGGCAATATAGTAAAAGAAGCGGGAAGTGCGAGCTTTCGTAAGACTGGTGACTGGAGGACGGAAAGGCCCATACTGGATAATGAAAAGTGCATCAAATGCGCCTTATGCTGGATTTATTGCCCTGATGCCGCCATAAAGCCCGGTGAGGATGGATATTACGAGGCTGACCTTTACTACTGCAAAGGATGTGGTATTTGCGCCAGTATATGCCCTGTGGGAGCTATAAGCATGACAGAGGAGGAGGAAAAATGAGCAAAAGAGTCGCATTAGAGGCTTCGCATGCCGCTGCTGAAGCGGCTAGAATGGCTGATGTTGATGTAATTTCTGCCTATCCCATAACGCCACAGACGCACATCCCTGAAAGGCTTGCCGAGATGGTAGCCGATGGCGAGTTGAGCGCTGCTTATATTCCGGTTGAGTCGGAGCATTCGGCCATGAGCGCTTGCCTTGGAGCTGCAGCGGTGGGGGCCAGGACTTTCACGGCTACCGCCGGCCAGGGATTGGAACTCATGCATGAGGTCGTCTATATAGCTTCGTCCATGAGGTACCCCGTGGTCATGACGGTGTGCAACAGAGCTCTTTCTGCGCCCTTGAGCGTTTGGGGGGACCATTCCGATGCCATGGCTGTCAGGGATATTGGCTGGATACAGGTATTTTGCCAGAATAACCAGGAGGCGTTCGATCTGACCCTCTGGGCCTTTCGCGTTGGCGAGGACCCTAATGTTTTACTTCCGGTTATGGTCCATCTTGATGGGTTCACCTTAACACACGTAACAGAACCGGTGATTTTGCCGGAGCAGAGTGAGGTGGATAGCTTTCTCCCCAGATTCCAGTACTCCTTCGCCCTGAACCCCGATAAGCCAATGACCCACGGGGCTTTTGGGCCACCTGAAATATACTCGGAGACAAAGTTAGCCCAAGAAGTGGCATTCAGGAACTCCAGGGAGATAATACTTCAGGGGTGGAAGGAATTTGGAGACATTTTCGGCCGTTACTATCATCCTGTGGAAGAATACAGAACCGAAAACGCCGAAACATTGCTTCTGACTATGGGAAGTTTTACAGAGACGGCAAAGATTGTAATAGATGAAAAGAGAGACAAGGGTGAGGCCATAGGACTTATAAGCTTGCGCCTCTGGAGGCCTTTCCCGTTTGAGGAATTTCGCCGCACAGTAAAAGGCGCCAAAATACTTATCGTTTTCGATAGGTGCATTTCTTTTGGCATGGGAGGCCCGGTCTTTTCTGAAGTTAGGTCAGCTTTATATGATGAAGAGCCCAGGCCGAAGGTGGTGGGTATCATAGGTGGTTTGGGTGGAAGAGATATGTCAGAGGAGGATTTTGAGTACGTTATTGATAGAGGTATGGAAATTGCGGAGAAGGGGTCGGAGAGGATGCTCGAGACCGTGGGCATAAGAGGGTAGCTATCAGGAAGGGATAAGAAATGGAAACAACAGCCGTAAGATTTGGGAAGAAGCTGGTAACTACCAGGGAATTTCTTGCTGAAGGACATAATTTTTGTACCGGCTGTGGGGAAGCTTTAGCAATCAGACTTGCTATGAAAGCCCTGGGGGAGAACGTGATAATGGCCATGGCTACAGGATGTGACGAAGTTTGCACCACGCCGCTTCCTTATACCTCCTGGCGAGTTCCCTGGCTGCATACTCTTTTTGAAAATGCTGCTGCTGAAATCTCGGGCGTAGAAGCAGGTTTAAAGATTTTGGCGAAAAAAGGCAGGATGCCTGAAAGGGAAATTATATGCGTGGCTATGGGCGGGGACGGCGCCACCAGCGATATAGGAATCCAGGCCCTGTCCGGGGCATTCGAGAGAGGCCACGACTTCATATATATTTGCCTTGATAACGAAGCCTATATGAATACGGGAATCCAAAGGTCGAGTTCTACACCCTATGGAGCTTCAACAACCACTGCTCCAGCAGGGAAATTTAGCATTGGACAGATTACCCGGAAGAAAAATATGGTCGCTATTGCTGCTGCTCATGGCATACCCTATGTGGCCACGGCCTGTCCCAGCTACCGCTTTGATTTGATGAAAAAGGTTAAGAAAGGTGCGGAGCTTAAAGGCCCGGCTTATGTACATATCCTTTCTCCCTGTCCTACAGGCTGGAGACACAGTAGCAATTTAACCATTGACATAGGTCAACTCGCTGTGCAGACAGGGATTTTCCCTCTTTATGAAATAGAGAATGGACGCTACAGATTGAATGCCGACCCACCCGAACTCAAACCCATTGAGGAGTACCTGAAGCTACAAGGGCGCTACCGGCATTTGACAGATGAACAGATTGAAAGCATCCAACAAATGGTAAACGAGGATTACGCCAAGCTTAAGGAAAAGGTGGCAGCTTTTCCCATGTGAATTGAAGGTACAAATGCGATGGTTTCAAAAACAGAGAGCAAGAAATCGACGAAGTTTTCCAGAGCAGTAAAAAAGGCTGTAGGAAGTTATAAAAAAGATAAAGACATGTTGATTCAAATCCTTCTGGATTTGCAAGGCATGTTTGGATGGTTACCCCAGGAAGTATTAACGGAGATAAGCGAGCAATTAGAAGTACCCATTACCCAGGTTTATCAAATCGCCAGTTACTATAAGGCTTTTAGCCTTATGCCCAGAGGTCGTCATATTATCAGGGTATGCATGGGTACAGCATGTCAGGTGCGTGGCTCGCCACAACTACTGACTATAATCTCAGCCATGCTTGATTTGAAGCCATATGAGACATCGAGGGATATGCGTTTTACTTTAGAAACGGTCAATTGTCTTGGCTGTTGCGCTATGGGCCCTGTGGTTGTAGTTGATGACGCGTACCACAGCAAGCCTTCGACTCCAGCCCTCAAGAAAATATTTGAGGCTGCTAAATAAGAGGAAATATGAGTAGTAAAAGGCTTTCCTCGGCAGAGGCGCTTGAGGAATTAAGGAAAGAAATATTGTCGAAAAGGGACCCCAATAAGCCTGTTATTACTATATGTACCGGGACGGCTTGTCAAACTTATGGCTCATTGAAAATCTACCAGAAATTTGCTGATGAGATTAAAAAGCAGGGATTGGAAGGCTCAGCAGTGGAAGCTAGACCTACCGGATGTCACGGATTTTGTGAACAGGGACCTGTTGTAGTTATCTTTCCTCAGGAAATTTGCTATGTGCAGGTAAAGCTTGAGGATGTGCCGGAAATAGTCTCCAGTACATTGGCTCAGGGAGGAGTCATTGAGAGACTTCTCTATAAAGACCCTGTAACAAGCGAAAGAATAGCCAAAGACCCTGATATTCCCTTCTATAAGAATCAAATGCGCCTTGTATTTGGAAGCAATAGGCATATAAATCCCAGGGATATAGATGACTATGTAGCGCTTGGCGGATATGCTGCATTATCCCGGGCTTTGTCTCAAATGACTCCAGAGCAGGTTCTGGAGGAGATAAAGAAGTCTAATTTAAGGGGTAGGGGTGGAGGAGGATTTCCCACAGGAATAAAGTGGGAGACGACCAGGAATGCCCCTGGGGAAGCTAAATATGTGGTTGTTAATTGCGATGAAGGGGACCCAGGGGCTTATATGGACAGGTCTATCATGGAAGGAAATCCGCATGGCGTATTGGAAGGGCTTGTCATTGGTGCCTATGCCATAGGGTCACAGGAAGGTTTTATTTATGTGCGACAGGAATACCCAATAGCCTATGAAAATACCATTCAGGCTATAAAGCAGGCCGAAGAATATGGATTTCTAGGGAAAGATATCCTTGGCTCAGGATTTGATTTTGAGGTTAAAGTTCACCGTGGCGCAGGGGCATTCGTTTCCGGAGAGTCAACGGCCCTTATGAGTG
>Ga0114922_10004726_pt1 | contig 12634 bp, 6 predicted proteins | sample AartaG_FD_100975 | JGI IMG/M metagenome (GOLD analysis project Ga0114922, IMG submission 100975) | Deep subsurface microbial communities from Aarhus Bay to uncover new lineages of life (NeLLi) - Aarhus_00045 metaG | ecosystem: Environmental > Aquatic > Marine > Oceanic > Sediment | place: Aarhus... | reverse complement strand
GGTCGGGACTTTCTCTTCACACATGCCTCTACGGGTAAACCGAGCTATCTGATAGACAAAGATACAGGAAAGATCCAATCTGTCTTCGACAAAGGTTATGCATGCACCCGATTTACTTTATCAGAGCCTTATATAATCGGCGCCAATATGGATCTAATTGATACCTTAGATGGTAACAAACTGGTCTCCTCCGGACCCTGTGTAGATGCAAGAGAATGTGTGAGCGCGATTGTATCAAACGGCCGCATTTTCTATACATCCCAGGCAAATGGCCTGCAGGTCTCCCAGGTTTTTGGGGCAGAGGCCGATTCGTTTACTGCCCTGTGGGAGTAAGTATTTCATTTAAGGGCTGTTTCGTGGGTTGTACTGAATAATGGTGTGCTGGAAATCCACCCGCCCGGTTGGATTTCATTGTTCTCAACAGCTTCACTACCGTCACTTCACAGGGAAAACGGTCCAGGCCTGAGCCGGCAGGTCTTTTAAGTAACCGTCCAGCCAGTCGTATTGACTGTGGTTTTCTAAGAACTGCCTGGCATCGAAACCTATTTCACATGAGCTTCCCCACCTTGCCCAAAACTGCCATCTTTCTGCCATATCTGAGTCAACGACCTTGCCGTCAATAGTCCCGGCCGGAAGAAACGCGCCCCGGCTACCCGGAACACTGCCGTCATCCAGCTCATAGTGACCACAGATTGTTCTTGAACTCGGCACTTCCTTTTTCAAATAGACGTCATAATGGTCGGCCAGCATTCGCTTGGCAATCTCCGTGTCTATCCTGCCGTAGTGTTCCTTCATAAGCTGTTTCCAGCGCTCCCGGCGGGACACCCGATTGTTTCTAACGTCGTCATAGGGCGAATTGGTCTCCTCTCTCAATATTTTTACATCATCAGCAACATTTGAGCCCGTGATATACCCATCTGTCTTCTTTTCGAGGCGTTGATTCTTTAAGCCCAGCTCAAGCCGGGCAATCTCATTTGTCTTGATATCACCTAACAGCCAAGAATTCGCATAAGCACCGCTGTTGTCTTTGATCATTATTGCAGCCCATTCATCGATGTTCTCGGCATACTGCATTGCCTTGCGGGCCCTGGTAAAGACCGGCGTTCCCTTCTTATCGAAGCCGCTAAAGCCTCCGATAGTCGTTTCCGTTCCAACCAATCCCGCCCCGGTTATAAAAAAGTCCGTAGCGCTATAAATACACGGCCCCCATGACTGCATTAAAATCCGATGTCCCTTGTCGGGGACAATATCCACGATGATATTGCAGAATCTTAGAAGTGCATAGCCGGACCAGGAATTATGTCCCATTACAATTTTTCCATCATTAGTCGCGCTGCCGGTCGCAATAAACGCACTGCACCCCGGTGCCATTGCCTTTTTCTGCTTCGGCCACCAGTACCAGCAGACATCAATAAATCCATTTGCAAAGAGAATCTGCTCATAGCTGACTTGTTTCCCGGCCCTTTTCATTCCCGCCACAATTCCCCGTATCTCCTCAACGTATTCCCGGTCAACCTTGTCCTTGAAGAGCTTCGCAGCCGCCTTAACAAAATAATCGAGCTCTTTGCCGGTATTGAACCACTGTACGTGCGCTATCGTCTTGAGAAATTCGTCAATCTCATTAGCGGTCAGATATCCCCGCTGGAAACCTCTCTCAAATGGCATCCCTTCGATATGAAGGTAAATCCACCCATTCTTGTCATATCGATGCGCCTTTGCCAACCACTGTTCCTGTACCGCCGAATCGAACTTCCCGGCGTCCGCGCGATTACCTGCTGGTCCACACCCGCTCAGTACAAGCACCCAAAACGCCAACACGCATAATAGAATTCTCAAATGCCTTCCCATTATCTAATCCCCTAATCAGACCCGGATTTCCTATATACAGTGCCTTACGAAATTATGGACAAACAGTTACTATCAATCTGCCCAGAATTCGACGGCTTTTAGAGCAATGCTTTCATATTCTTGTCGTGCTTTTCGGAAGATAGCCCGGACCTCTGCTCGTTGGGTATCGGACGAGTAACGGCCGGGTTTGTCAGCCACTTGAAGCAGGCGGTCGATCCACCTTATCATGTACTCTGCATCGGCTTTCGATGCAGTAGGTTTTCCATCCACTGCAATATACACCGGACTGGTATGTGCCTGGCGCATATGACCATCAGGTCCGGTAAAAATTGCCCGAGCAGCGAGCCAGCCGCTCCTCAGAGGTTTTAACTCAACTATGAGTGATCCTTTAAACATGGGTGAAGGTGATAAGTTTTTCAAATCAATTTTCTTTATCACTTTTCCATTAGAAACAAGTTCAAGTGAGTTAAGCGGCTGGATACTTCGCACTTCTGCTTTGATCCGAACCGGTTCTTCTGAACGTATCGAATATTGAATCTCTGAGCCGCAGTCTAATCCGTTCGCAGTCAAAATAAGCATAGGACCACTTGTTGCAAAAGTACGGCCGGCGCGGATTGCCTTGAGATAATTGGCCTCAGTAAGAGGACCATTCAACTTGGCATATGTCCTGTTGTAGCCCAGGGGCACGGACATCACACCCATTGCGGAACCTCCGGTGGCGGCCAGCCTGAATCCACAATTTAAAAAACGGTAATAGGTCAAATTTGTGCGATAAAACAGCTCATCTTCGCCCCAGTAATCCTGTCTGTCTGTGTCATCAGCGGCCATTCCCCAGCCGAGACGCAAGGTGGAATCTCTATGATAGTGGTTATGACAGACCTGGACCGAATCAAACAGGCCCAATGCCACTCCAATCACATTCTCGCCCCAGATTGGCTTATCGGTATCGATAATACATTGAGGTGAGGAGCGCTTAGCTTCACGACCCAAGACAGCATCACAAGGATATTTACTATTCCGCATGGGCATCCTGACAGGTTCGGTAAGTCCGAACATCAGCAGGGCCCCTACAGACTCGAAGGCATCCCCTCCGATACGCTCAATTTCCTGATTCCTTAATGAAACCATATGCGTGGTGTCAGCGTAAACGCTGGGCCCAGTTTGCCAATCAGGCCACTTCTCATTCGGTGTGCTGCTTCGCTGATGATTCCAAAGAGTTAGAATGGGTTCTAAGTTAATATCGTCAGCTAATGCCAGTTGTTTGAGGATTTCAAGATTATCGAGACCGAAATGGCAGTGCATATCCGATGAGTACCAGCCTTCCTTATACATGCTAATCCATCGTTTCAGGGTGATGTCAACTTCGGTGGTCTGGTTTTTTACAATGATGACCTCTTTATCTACAGGAAGATACTCTTTGCCTCGCTCAATATGCACTACAGCTTTGCCGGCTGGAATTTTAATTATAAAATGGCCGTCACATGAGAAGCTACGGTCTCTTGCGTATGGTGTGCACGACTTAGCAGCCGGATTGAAAAAACGTTTATCACCTACACTTACCCAAGCTCGACATGAAAGTGGAATCCGGACATCAGGTTGGTGTATGCTTACCGAGAGTTCACCGGTATCAGCCCCAAAAGCAGCAGGCAGACCAGCCAGTACCATTACCAGAGATAGAGATATTCTAATTGCCGACTTCTGCTTTATATTATTGCTTTGCATATTATTATTCTACCTTTCCACATACCAGGCCGGCCTGCAGCCCCCCACCATGGCACGTGTAAAAAAGTCTGCCGTTTGAGACAGTCATACCAACGCATTCGCTTGGGTCTAAACGAGGCCCTGAAGATATCAACTCGACCTTATTCACGTCTGATAAATCATATACGTCCATATTAGAGCCAAGCAGATATGGCTCAGAAAGAGTAAACCGTGTGCACTTATAGCCCTGGGTTAGAGTAGTGATGATTTTGCCGGTGTCCTTATCTAACAGAAAACCGTTTCTGTATTGGGCATGGACAAACAGAAATCTTGGGCCTATCGTCACTACCTGGATAGCTTCTCGAACCGGCTCTGACTTGAAGATCATTGAACCATCTCGTGCATCTATGCACCAGACGAAACTGTTGCCATCTTCAAGCTTATTGTACCCACCCAAATAAAGACGGCCATTGTCTCCGCTAATAGTGCAGCCGCCGTGAATAAAGTACTTTGTGGTCAACCAAATTACCTGCCCTGTCTGTGGCTCAACAGCAGCGGTAAGGCCCTTGGCGCTTGGAAGACCTCTTCTGCTTTTTGCTGAATGGCCAAAATAACACGAGTAGTAAAGCGTCCCATCCATAAGACATACCCCCGCATCATCGCCACCAGAACCAAACTCGGAGAAATCATTTGTCCAAACCTCCTTGCTGGTATCTATATCGTATGCCCTTAATAAAGGTTTGTGGCTTTTCGGAAAAACTCTATTATCCTGGTGTCCAAACAGCCAGTTTATTCTTTCCTCGGCTTCGTTAGGGGCATGCTCGCCATACCTGCCCGTGCTAAACATGTAAATGGCAAGGTTCTTATACACCACAGGAGGCAACTGTCTGTTCCAGCTCGGCGATCCAGAGAAAGGAGCTTCCCAAATAAGCTTTCCATTCGCTGCATTCAGGCAGCGTAAAAGACATTTGCCGAGTCCGGCCTGAGGAACTAAGAGACGTTCCTTGTAGTAAAGAGGGGAAGTATAACAGATATGCACTCCGGGAAAATACCGACGCCATAACAAACGTCCCGTTTCCTGCTCGACAGCGAAGATTTGCCCCTCGGCTGTGTGAGTGTACATTCTACCACCGCCAAAAGTAGAAAAATGTTTCGTCGTACCTTCATACCGGCGAATCCAATTGATCTTAAACGGCGGCGCTATGCCCTGAGTGTCCAGGTTTGTGTTTGCCCAGTTACCGAAGCTGGTAAATCTGTCATATTTCCTATCGGCGAGTTTGCCTGTTAGCCGACTTCGGACCTTCCAAAACCGAAGGTTTTTTGATGGCAGTGGGGCCTTACCTCCAGGGCCAAGGATATACAGGTAACCATCTTCACACCCAAAATAAACTTTACCATCACAAATCGCGGCGGGAGCTGATATTGCTTTCCCAAAAGCAGTCTTAAATGACCAGACTTCGCCGTTTCCAGAAAGTCGGACAACATAAAGATTTCCATCCAAACCGCCATACACTGCCGTATCTCGAAGAATAATTGGTGAAGCAATGGACGGATATCCTCCCAAGCGATGAGCCTGCTCCTGACCAGGAGAATGCTTACAAAAACCAAAACCTTCTTCCGGCCTGCATCTGTAAACATCCCGGCCTCTCAAACTGACAGAACAGAAACTCAGCAGTCCACCCCGAGTGCTCGTCTCGGTTCCGCGAACATAGCCTCTTTGTACCTTGTCGCCATCGAGCCGCAGTGTATCCACTCTACCACCATTGTCCAGCAGAGTCCATTGCCTATAGACTGTTCCATCCTCGCCGATACTCAATCCGAGGGTGGTATTACGAGGCTCGTGCATTGTATGAACCTTAGCGCTATCTCCATCATCTTTCAGCCATACAACCGAGCCACCAGCGGGGATGACTAACGTCCTGCCATATGCCACCAGGTTTTTAGTACAGCAGAACTGTTCATTCCGTGTCACTCGACTTCCCTTGTGCTTTAGCCAATCGTGGCCGCTCCAACGATTTGCAGTAAAGCCGAGCCGCTCCTTGACAAAGTCCCAGACCCAACAAACAGTGCCGTCCGGTTCGAGGGCATAGACTCGTGAGCCAAGGGTGGCAAAATAAACCCGGCCATCAACTACGACAGGAGAACTAAAAATCGGCTCACCGCATGAGATTTCTTTCACAAGTGTTCCACTGACCATATCCAGCACGTAATAGGAACCGGCCGTCGTGCCGAAGTGAAGATAACCTTCTGCAACAGCCGGCGATGATACATTGTTGCAGTTCGCCTTGCCGCCGGCACTTGGAAATGTCCAATCAACTTGCAATGTTTCAGCATCGAGGCAAAAGGCAACTCCTGATCCATCAACCACATAGATATGTCCATCTGCTAATACTGGTGCCGTGAAGACAGCGTCGGTTAATGGGATAGCTCCAACCAAACCCAGGGGCGTGTTCAAACTCCTTTCAGGCACATTCCCCGAATTCCGGCAATCGTATTTGAACTGTACCCAGCTCTCATCAGAATAAGCACAGATGGTTCCTGTGAGTAGATAAGCTGCGAAAACCAAGAATCTTACTTGTACCAGTTTCATCTGCTATGGTCCTCCATCTTAATCGGTTAATTCTTGAGCACGTTCCGGGCCCAACACAGCTGGGCCGAACCACAAACGATAGTACGGATAATGATACACGAAGACCACTACGGGTTTCAATCTATTCCGACGATATTCCCAGATGATTTTCAGTCTTTCTCATCGTCACCTACGTCGGTCAAACGGCCGAATTCAACATCATCCCACCAGGCATTAGTACTCCAAGCTCGGATAGCGAATCTACCACCGGGAAGGGGCTGTGGATCTCGTATATCATGTACAAGTTTATTGTTGATATAGTAGCGCAACCGTCCTTTCCAGATCGTGGCAGCAACTGAATATTCCCGGCCCACCTCGGAGCGGATATCAGACTCGTGCAACAGGCGAAATCCCGGATTCCGGCGCAATCGACTCCATCCAGGACGGTATCCACCGACGAAAGTAATAATGTAGTTTAGAAAATCATGATATTCCTTATACTGTCCTGACCGACCGAAGCAAACTAATGAACCGTTCAACTCGCGCGCGTGCAAGAAGATATTCAGATTGGACGCGTTGTTCTCGACTGGTGGTACTGCTTGAGCACGAAAGCGAACGATCAGGTCAGCAGGTAACTCAGGACAATACCAAATTGTTGCTACATTTGGCTTTTCGGGATTAGGGTTTTTTACCCAGAGTCTGCCCTGGTTAATTTTGACATCACTGTTGCCTTCGACAAACCAGCGAAGTACGGATTCCTCCTCATTGAAAGTTTCATGTGAAAGCCACCGGACCTTATAGAAATCGTTCCCAAGACGCACCTTGTCAATTGTTATCTTTTTACCAGATAGAGACGAGCTATATGAGTTCAATGTTCCGGGTTGGTTATCCTCCATACCTGTTACCCTGGTAGCGGGTTGTGAAGTACGTAGTTCAAGACAATAGGAACCTGGCACAGGTTCCAGGTAAATACATCTGCCCTCATTTGTCGCCCGGGTCATTGTAATTTGCCTGCCATTTCTCGTGACTGACCATAATCCGGGTCTTAGGCCGCAGATAAGCATCCTGGTCAAAGCAGCTCCATCGAGAACAAATTCAGCTTTTTGAAGTAATTCGTCGGTGCGTCCAAAAAGAACTGCAAGATTAAGCATTTGGACCCCGATTAGACTTTCACTTTCGATTTGCCGGACAGACGGCCCCTTATGTACCGTGTCATCCATCATGGTCAATACGTGGAGGAAGGTATCAGCCTTTGCAGGTTGTTCAGGTGATATCTCAATTCTCCAATTACCAGGCTCAGCAGCTCCACCCTTACTTGTAGCGAAGCTCCTTCCGATGCTTTCGACCCAAAATTCTTTACCAGGACCGCCTATTTTCGTGATATTAACTTTTTCCGGGACCAGGCTCTCGACGACGAGCTTGCCGGCGTACCGGCCTTTGCCTGTGTAGTTTTTGCTGTCTCGGACTACGGTCACCGTTCGGCCCTGTATCATTGGCTCTTGAATGGAATGCAGCAGCCAGGTTTTTTTGAACGAAGCTTTGGTGGAAACAATCCGATCAAAAATGACAAGCATACAGGGCCATACTGAATCACGCGTGTTGAACGTAACCATGCTGCGTGTGACATTCCTGACCTTAGATGAAGAATATGCTGGAGTGATATTCCCTGCGATGTAGCTGTAAAGCGGTATTATGGGGCTGGGGCCGAATTCGTGGGCGGTGACTCTTCCCATCCTATAGTCATTTCCAATAAGAGTATGCAAATCCCTGGGGTGATCAGCCCCATTATTCGGCCATCGCTGGCCACCATCATTAACCGAACCTTTTGCCATTTTCTCCGACGGATCATAAATCAGCAGTCCGTTATGGGCGACAGTCTGATGATGATAGTTTAGCCAGTGAGTGCTGCCGTAAGGCTGGTTCTGTCCCTGATAAAGACCCGAGACAATGGCCAGGGGGCCGCGATAGTAAATCTGGAAAGTGCCAAAATCCTTGCGTTGGTGGTTTCCAAAGAAGTACTCGCCGATTCGCATGTGTATAACCGCATCTTTACTATCAGAATCCAGGCCCATCCGCCATCCGGTACGAGCAACCATCTCACCCATAGGCCCAGCGAAGTATTTTGACAGTGGTAATTCTCCAAGTGGGCGTTTCCCTAAGCCAGGTCTTCGAAACAGCAGTTCGAATACCAGGTCGAAAAATGATGGCCGACTGTAGGAATCCGAATCAGCCATCTCCAGCAAATAAGGATCCTCGTAGTATGTACCGGCCAAAAGCATCAGCCGCCGCTTTGAATTGCTCCGTCCGCTACAGTCATAGGTATCTCCGCTTCGGAACTGTTGACCATCCGGACGAAGGTGATACAGAAGCTGATAGGCCACAAATTGCTGCTGACGTGTGAACACATCTCCTGCACGGATTCGTCTAAACAACCAGCTCGCCAGCAGGTCGTGCTGGAACCTCGTAGCGATGTAGGAATCACCCTGGTGATGCATATGGGCGGAGTATATAAAATTACGAACAGGTACGAATTTGGTAAAAAATAATTGTGCTGCAGCATCAAACATCATAGGTGACTCATCATAGATTGCCAAACCTGCCGGTAACTGGTCCGTAAGCAGCCAACCTTCGGTGCCATGACCGACTACGGCGTGGCCATTTGGATTGGCCGGGTACCCGGGATGATGAGAAGCAGCGATACGCTTAAACTCTGAGATGAACTGATCCCTCTCTTTCGGTAATAGCAGGTCATAGCACCAATCGTATACACAGGCCCCCCAATGCATAGCATTATTGGGTGTTCTTGCATCAGTACACTTCTTAACCTCACGTAAGGCATTTGCAATAGCTGAACGGCCCTTTTCCTTCCGGCCGGCAGTGAGATAGATAAATGCCTGGCAAAGCGGATGTCTGCTCTCTCTAACAATTGCCCAGGAATCTTTAAACTCAGGCGAATGTAGCTTTAGCTTTATCTCTGGTAGATCATCTGGTCTTACATATACTCGTGGATGGCCCCTGGGAACTACAGGGGCTTTGATGTCAGTGCCTAAAACCGAGGATATAGCCAACGCAGAAAATATCACAATGAAAGAGATGGCTCTTTTAATAGATGTCATAGGAATTCCTGTTATTTTATGTTAATTACCAGACGACTTTATTTAAACCAAAATCCGCCGTACATAGCTAAAATAGTTATGACCGCACTGGTTAGATGATCGGAGCAGTCGAACCCGTGGCTGGACCGATGTGAACTTTCCTTGCCGGGATAATTTGTTCAATCCTATATTGTTTTCTGCTATGTTCCGTATATGTACGTATTAGTTTATTCTACCTCATCATTCGGAATCGTGCAATGTTCTGCAATTTGGTCTTGCTTAATACCGCCGCTACTTTAAATATGCAAAATCATCGCTCTTATTTATTGGCAAGCCAATTTCAGGTAATGAGCATGCAAAGCTCAACGGACACCTATGAAGAGTCCAAAGTCAAATACTAAAAATCCCTGTTGTCACATTTTTTTTGAGGTATCCTCGTTACGATATATCAACGCCTTTCAAGACGTGCGCATCGTTTATTGCACAGGAGAGTACATCTGCCACTGAAAACGTTACCAAATTTTCGGCCTCCTGTAATACCTTGACAGTCAAAAGTTCGTAGGGTGGTATTTTGTTGAATTGGCAGATAACGAGCCTTCCGGTTGTAAGGGGGTTGTATGTGCACCACGAAGGCTGATGTTGACAAACTGGACAATACCGTGAATGCCTTTGCGGGTATTATAAATCTCAATGTGAAGATTTCTCTCACTGGATGGTTTTCCCCGGGTATATGAGCCATCTTTAAGGCCAACTTCAACAATGTCTTTGTGAGTCATAGTTCCATATTCGATGCCGCTTGGCGTAATGACTTGTTTGCGAACCTCCGGATGATTGCCGCCGAGGACAGTGGCGCCTCCGGCCTGAACAAAATCTACATAACAATTGCCGTCAATATCATATAGATAGGCGCCTTCGGCCTTTTCGAAGACCAGCGTGAACGGATAGTTGAAAGCGAGATTATGCTGAACACCTCCAGGAATATAATTCTGTGCCTCGGTGACTATTTCCTCGGATCTTGTGCATTGGGTATTGAAATACTCCAAATAATTTTTCATCGCACCTTTTTTGATGGCGGTTGGTGGCAGGCTTAGCATTCTATCAAGCTTATCATAGTTCGGCTTTGGATCCTGGTATTCCGTTACGGAGCAAGTCATCATGTAATTCCTTTGTCTTTGTCATTCTTTCGACCATGCTCACTTCAATAGATATCGCAATATCTTTAAACCCAGCTCATCCTCCGGTGGAAATCTTTTGGGTATGTCAAAAAGCATTGTCTGGCGAAAAACACTCTTGGGGTTGGAGAACGTATCGAATCCGGCCTTTCCATGATACCTTCCGAAACCACTATTGCCGACTCCTCCGAACGGCAGATTCGGAGCGGTTAACTGAATGATTGTATCGTTTATGCACACAGCACCCGATGATGTCTCCGAAATGATCCTTTGCTGAAATCCTTTGTCTCGGGAAAAGATGTACAATGCCAGCGGCTTCGGTTTTTTGTTAATAAGGTCGATGGCTCCGGACACATTATTGAATTCAAGGACTGGCAAGATAGGGCCAAAGATTTCCTCATTCATAAGACTTGCGTTGTCAGGGATGTCTTCAATCACACTCGGAGAAATGTAAAGCTCTTCGCGGTTCGTCTGTCCACCGAGAACCACCTTTCCGTCCTTCAAGAGTTTGCTCAGGCGGTCAAAGTGTGATTCGTTGATAATTCTCCCATAGTCTGCACTGTCGCAGGGCCTTTCGCCGTAAAACTTCTCAATCCACTTTTTCATTTCTCTGATTAGCTTTTCTCTGGCGTTCTTGTGGACGAGCAGAAAGTCAGGAGCCACGCAAGTTTGACCGGCGTTCAAGAACTTGCCCCATGTGATTCTCTTGGCCGCTCTTTCCAGGTTACAGTTCTCATCAACAACACAAGGACTTTTTCCGCCCAGCTCAAGCGTGAGCGGGGTAGCATGCTGCGCGGCGGCTTTCATAACGATTTTGCCGACGGTCTCACTACCTGTGTAGAAGATATAGTCAAACTTGTGTTCAAGCAGCTTTTGTGCGGCATCCGGGCCACCACAGACCACAGAAACAGATCTGTCATCAAAATTCTCCGTTATCATTTTTGCGAGGATGGATTCGGTGTTTTTCGAGATTTCCGAGGGTTTCAGAATCACACAGTTGCCGGCCGCCAGGGAAGCTATAAGAGGCGAGACCGCAAGCTTGAAAGGATAGTTCCACGGGGACAGAATAAGAGAAATTCCGAGCGGTTCCGGGACAATCCAGCCACTGGATAAGGGGAAGAGTTTTGACCCGCCGACTCTCTGCGGCTGCATCCATTTTTTCAGATGTTTGAGCACAAAGGTAATTTCAGCCAGGCACTGCCCGATCTCAGCGGTGTACGCTTCGAACTTTGACTTTTTCAGATCCCGGTGCAACGCTGCAAAGATATTCTGCTCGTAAGCAAGAATTGCTTTGCGCAACGTTCTCAGCATCCTGACACGATAAGTGATAGATTTTGTTTCTCCGCTTGCGAAGAATTCTTTCTGTTTTTCGATACTCTTTTTCATAACATATGTGCCCAATCAATCAGATTCAAGCTCACTTAGATTTGCGATAGTATTTCATTTTACACCTTGTACAATAGGTCTATGTAACGTTCAAGCAGCTCCTCTACGACGCTCCGAACAGGCAGTGTGGCGGCCATGCCGTATATCGGTGCCATTCCCCCTTCGGCCTGCGGATTGTCTCTTACATATTCGACCGCATCCCCCAAGTCGCCAATGAACCTTTCTGCCACGCCAGGTTGTGTATGTCTCAGTGTCACACACAGATGAAGACACGCTGGCTTGTGAAGCCCGTTGAGGCTCCAGCCTTTGGCAGTCATGTAATCCATCACTCTGTATATATCCAGCGTTTCAGAACCGAATGCGATGACCCAGAGAGGTTCACCAAGGACATGCAGATCAGGTATCTTCCCAATTCCCTTCTTTATTGCCGAAGCGGTCTGCATAATCCTTTGCGTGGCTTGCGTATATCCATCCTGCCCTATGGCAACCATGGATGCCCAGCATGCCGCGCTCAATGCACCGGGCCTGCTCCCAGCCAGGGTCGGAGAAAAATACAAACCGCCCGGCCAATCCGCTGCCTTGAAGTATTGATAATGACGAAGGCCTGAGCCTCTGTACAGAATCACCGATGTACCTTTCGGTGCGTACCCATATTTGTGCGTATCGGCCGAGATGGATGTGACGCCCGGAAGCGTAAAATCAAAAGCTGGAACATCACAGCCGAGCTTTCTCGCCCACGGTAAAACAAATCCGCCAAGACAAGCATCCGTGTGAAAACCGATGCTCTTTTGCCTGGCCAGTTCAGACAGCCGCTCGATGGGATCAATCGTGCCGTGGGGGAAGGAAGGTGCCGAACCGACAAT
>Ga0114922_10004725_pt1 | contig 12635 bp, 16 predicted proteins | sample AartaG_FD_100975 | JGI IMG/M metagenome (GOLD analysis project Ga0114922, IMG submission 100975) | Deep subsurface microbial communities from Aarhus Bay to uncover new lineages of life (NeLLi) - Aarhus_00045 metaG | ecosystem: Environmental > Aquatic > Marine > Oceanic > Sediment | place... | reverse complement strand
TGGGTTCAACTGACCTTGCATTTGCAATGATAAGTGGTGGTAACTGGTTTAAAGTTCCCCAATCTATCAAAGTAAATCTTTCTGGTAAACCAAATCTTCACACAACTGGTAAAGATATTATTCTTGAAATCATCCGTATGATTGGTGTTGATGGTGCTTTATACAGAACTTTAGAGTTTACAGGTAGCACAATCCCTCATTTAACAATGGATGATAGATTCTCAATGTGTAACATGGCTATTGAAGCTGGTGCAAAAAGTGGAATCGTAGCGTATGATGATGTTACAAAAGAGTTTTTAGCTGATAAAGATTTAGCGAGAGAACCTCGTATTCATTACTCTGATGATGATGCTGAGTATTGTATGACTTTAGATATTGATGTTGCAAACCTTGAGCCTGTTATCGCTTACCCATTTTTACCATCAAATGGTCACTCTATTACTAAAGCCGTTTCTGACAAGATTAAAATCGATCAAGCATTCATCGGTTCTTGTACAAATGGTCGTTTAGGTGATTTAAAAACTGCCTCTGAGATTCTTAAAGGTAAAAAAGTTCATGAAGATGTTCGTCTTATTGTAACACCAGGAACTCAAAAGATTCTAAAAGAGGCTTATAAACTAGGCTATATGGATATTATTATAGATGCTGGTGGAGTTGTTTCAAACCCTACTTGTGGTGCGTGTCTTGGTGGTTATATGGGAATCTTAGGCGATAATGAAGTTGCAGTTTCTACTACGAACCGTAACTTCGTTGGTCGTATGGGTTCTCGTTCATCAAAAGTGTATTTAGCAAACTCTGCTGTTGCAGCTATCTCTGCTATTACGGGTTATATTTCAGACCCTAGATAATGTATGATACTCCTTGTGTAATCTTCGCAGGTGGACGATCTAGCCGAATGGGGGAAGATAAATCTCTTCTTCCATTTGGTGACTTTAATACACTTACCGAATTTCAACTCTCCCGTTTAAAAAAAATCTTCAAAACTGTATATATCTCATGCAAAAATTTTAATAAATTTGATTTTGATGCCAATTTTATTGAAGATATAAAAACAGATTCTACATTTGCCCCAACAGCTGGATTTGTTGCAATTTTTAAAGCGTTAAAAGAGGAAAGTTTTTTTGCTCTGAGTGTAGATTCCCCTTTTATAAGTGAAGAGGAGATTAAGCAGATTTTTTCAAAAGATAGCTTAGAATCAGATGCAACCATAGCAAAAACACTTTCAGGAATCCAACCAATGTGTGGAATCTATCACCGTTCACTTCAAGAAAAGTTTGATGAGATGCTAGCAACTGATAATCACAAATTAGGATTCTTACTTAAATCTTCAAGCACTACTTTCGTAGAATTTAAAGATGAAAAACCCTTTTTAAACCTCAATCATCCCTATGAATATAAAGAGGCACTAAGCTTAGTTCAATAGCCTAGTCTCTATCCTTTATCTGCTTTTACACAACTAGGAATAAAATGAAACTCTCTCCCATCAAAAAGCCCTTTATCACTTAGTTTAATCTCTGGAATCACAAGTAAAGCCATAAATGAAAGTGTCATAAATGGAGCAGACAGAGTACAAGAGAGAGAATCTTTTACAAATTTATCAAGCTCATCATATTTTGAGACTACCTCAAAAGCATCCCCACTACTCATAATCCCTGCAATATCAAGTGCTAGATGAAGAGTTTTATCTCCATCAACTGCTGAGATTCCACCCTTTGATTCTACTAGTAGATTTACAGCTTTTGTTATCTCCTCATCACTACAACCAACAGCAATAATATTATGAGAATCATGAGCAACACAAGAGGCGATAGCACCTTTTTTAAGAGTGAATCCATTTACAAAAGATACGGCTGGTTTGGTGTTCTCATAACGATTCATAACTATGATTTTTAAAATATCTTCTTTCAAATCAACACTAAAGATTCCCTCTTGATGGGTATGATATTTTTTCTCTAAAGTAAAAAGTTCATGGTCAATCACTTGAATCACTTCCACCTCTTCACATCCACTATCAAATATAAAATCTGATGGCGAAGTTTTTAGGGCATGAAAATTATTTATAGAATCTACTTTTATAGATTCTATCTTAGTTTTAGAATCTTCACTTACTACTTCACCATTTATAAAAGTACGAATAATTTTAAAAGATTCCAAATCTTTTACCTCAATAAAATCAGCCTTATCGCCAATTTGAAGTTGCCCAACATTTAAATTGTAATGCTCTTTTGGGTTTATACAAGCGATTTTTAAAACATCAAAAATATCATAGCCTTTAGCTATACTTCTTTTTACTAACTCATTAATATGCCCATTTAAAAGGTCATTTGGATGTTTGTCATCTGAACAAAACATCAACATATCTGAGTGAGATTCTATAAGTGGAGATAATGCCTCATAATTTTTAGCAGCCGAACCCTCACGGATGAGAATCTTCATCCCTAGCTCTAGCTTCTCTTTAGCTTCAGCGTAACTACTCGCTTCATGATCAGTTGTGATTCCAGCATCTATATATTTTTTCAAATCAGCACCACTAAGCATTGGAGCGTGACCATCTATGGGGATATTTAACTCTTTAGCGTAAGCAATTTTTGTCATAATCTCTGGTTCATCATTGAGTACACTTGGAAATGCCATAACCTCTGCTAAATGATTTAGTTTAGGATTCTTTAACAACTCTTTTACAGTAGAAGAATCTAGTGTTGCACCACTTGTCTCAAATGGTGTAGCTGGAACACAAGGCGATACTCCAAAGTTGAAGTTAAAGTTTACTTCACTTGCATTTTCAAGCATAAATTCAACCCCTTTAACACCTAAAACATTTGCTATCTCATGTGGGTCTGAAACAGTTGCAACAGTTCCATGTTGTGTGGCTAGTCTTGCAAATTCTGAGGGAATTAACATTGAACTTTCAATGTGGATATGAGAATCAATAAATCCCGGTAAAATGAACGATGAGAGAGATTCTTCTATTTTAGTTATAGAGATTATTTTTTGATTCTCTATCACAACACGAGATGGAAATATTATTTTATTTTTGATATCTATGTAGTTTGCTTTTATAATCATTTCATACCTTATCTCTTATAAGGATATTCTATCAGTACTTATCTTAGATAAAGGCTTAGACATAAATTAGAAGCTAATATTATTTTATTCACGATATAATCATAGTAATAATAAATAGGGGAATTAGTTATGAAATTAACACATTTAGATGAAAATCAAAGACCAAAAATGGTGGATGTATCAGAAAAAGATCAAACAACAAGAATTGCTGTAGCATCTGGTATGATAGAGATGAATCAAGAAGCTTACGATAATGTTACAAGTGAAAATAATAAAAAAGGTCCTGTACTTCAAACTGCTGTTATCGCTGCGATAATGGGTGTTAAACAAACATCTACACTTATCCCTATGTGTCACCCTCTCAACCTAAGTGGAATCAATTGTGATGTTGATGAACTCCCTGAATTACCTGGTTTCAAGCTTACAGTTACAACAAAACTTACTGGTAAAACTGGTGTTGAGATGGAAGCACTTACAGGTGTAAGTGTTGGGCTTTTAACAATCTACGATATGGTTAAAGCTATTGATAAAGGGATGATTATCAGAGATATTCAACTTGAAGAAAAATCGGGAGGCGTAAATGGAGATTTTAAACGATAGAGTAGAGAAACTAGAACTCACTTTCCCTTGTTCTTGGACTTATAAGCTTATTGGTTATGAAAAAGAGGCGATTCAAAAAGCGATTCATAGTGTAATAGTTGAGAGAGAGCATAGTCTTAATCACTCTAACTCTAGTAAAACTGGTAAATATATTAGTATGAATCTTGAGTTAGTTATTCAAAATGATGATGAGAGAACTTTTATTTATGAAGCGCTCAAAGCACACCAAAATATTGTAAGAGTATTGTAAAGGAATTACGATGGAATTAGAAAAATTACAAAGAGATTTAAAAGTATCTTATAAGCCTAATTTAGAAACTATTGATAATAGAGTTGAAGATATTGTAAAACATATTGCAGATGAATGGAATATTGATGCAAATAGATTAACTCTTCATGAAATAAAAACCTTAAGTAGTACAATTTTAGAGATAGAAACAAAAAGCATAAGTGATGAGATTGAGATTTTATTAACACAAAAAGAGCAAATTGAAAGAAAACTAGAGAGAAAATCTGGGGAGCTTCAAGATTCTAAATACAATATATTTAATGCCTTAGAAGCACAACTTAGTAGTGATGATACTGAAGCACTCTCTAAACTTCATCAAGTAAAATTACAAACTATTGACCTTTTTGACCTACTTAGTGAAATCGTTGAATCTGCTATTATTACAGCATTAGAAAAAGATAAAGATTCTGAGATTTTTGATACAATTGAAGAGCTAATAAAAGATATCACTTATGAAGCTATTAAAGAGGGTTCACTCAATACAATAAGAATCAGAAAGATATTATCTACTATTTTACATGCAACTATTGAGGTAGCAGAGGCTTCACCTGTTCAAGCACACCAAATCCTTTTTCCTACCCTTAAAGGGATGAGAAGTGGTCTTATCCACTCTATAACAAGGTTCAAGCAAAGATTGGCTTTTATCCCTATAGAAGCGAAGCATATCCTTATAGAAGACTATGACACAATTATAGAAGACTTAAACCAAACAGATTCTTTATTTGCACAGGTTGTTCAAACACAGGCTGATGAGAGCTCTAAAACTATAAAAGAAACATTAATCACTATAAATAAAGATATGAGATACGATAGAGAGGAGTTACTTAGAATCTCTAAAGAAACTGCAGAAGTTATGAAAGAGAGATTCTCTACACTTGCTGCTCAAGCTGTACTAAAAGCTGACAAAGCTTTAAAATCACCAAGAGCTATAGAAGCGAAAAGAATGGGAAAACAAGCTTTCTCAATCGCTAAAACAACTTTAGGAACTGCTCTAAAATCTGCAAAAGATGTGATGGAAAATAAAAAAGAGAAGTGATTAATTCCCACAAATGTGGGAATTAAATAGTATTAACTATTTTGAAAGTAATGGATTTCCATTTGCAACAGCTTTTCCACCAAGACCTAGAATAATCTCAGGTATTGATTTATCTAACTGTTCAATATATCTCATCTTATCAACATCTGTAATACCTAAAGCACCAGCCCATGCTGAGAGTGTTGGCATACCTATCACTAACTTATTTTCACCCTCTTTTAGATAAATGTACATTGAACAAGGTGCAAATATACCAGCTTCTGGTAAAGCTTTTTTGCCATCAAATATTTCATAAGAGAATGGGATATGACATAAGTCATACGACCAAAAGGATGTAAATGCAGGCATCACATCCTCTTCATTGTTAAAACTTTCTTTTATGTTGTAAAAACCAGCAATTACAAAACCTTTTATCTCGAATGTAGATTCAAATTTTTCTTGAAATTCATCTAAAAAATCATCAATATCTTCTGGTTCTTCAAAAGGAATCTCAAAATTCATCATTGTATCATCTGCACGACCAGCAAGTGGCAAATAACTTTTTTTACCACCTAGCTTTTTTTCTATTAAAGAATCAAGAGGTTTGAAGGATTCTATATAAACCTTTCTAATCTCTTTGTCATCTATCTCTAAAATATCTAAAATAGCTTCTGGAGTCAGATGAGCTACAACAGTTTTCATATCAGATTTTTTTCTAAAGTTTAAAAGATTAAATGGACTAAATCCACCTAGTCTAGGATCTTTGTTTAAAAGAGGACGCACAACATCTTCATTGAGTATAGAAGAAAAACTAATAAGATCTAGCTCAGTTGAACCAAACTGCTCCTTATAAGCATCATTCACTCTATGGTGTGGGTCATTTATAAAATAGCCTATCTTTTTTAAATCATTTTTTGCAAAATCATCAAATGCCTTGTCATTCTCTTTATCAAAAGTATAAAGTACTGCAAGATTTTTGTTATCACTAGGTACAAACTTATCATTTGCTCCTAGTGTAGTAATCATAGCAAGGGAGAGTAATGCCCCACTTGCAATAGATTTTAAATTTATCATACTTAAATTACTCAGTTAACTCAGTAAGAATATCATTAATCATACCCTGAGCTTCTTCTAGTGGTTTAATAGATTCCTGATCTTCAATATCAAGAGTAGTAATCCAGTTTTTAACACCTAGGTATCCAATATGCATTTTATCTTCTGATTTAAGTTTGTATAAAAACATTGAACATGGAGCATACGCACCAGCTTCTGGGTGAAGTTTTGATACTGGGTAGATTACATCAAATTTACAGATAGAATAAGTTACATAAAAATCATATATATCAAATCCAGCCTCTTCAAAAAGCTCTTCGTTAAGATTGCTGTAGTTTGGCATTAAGAAACCTATTGGCTCCATTTCACCTTCAAACTCAGATTCAAAGTCTTCTCTATAATCATTTATATCTTCAACTTCTGACATATCTATCTCAGCAGTGAAATTGATTGCAAATGCGTTCTTTGGTTCTTTAACAGTAAAGTTTAACTCTTGAAACTTACCATGAGGCATAGCAGCCTTTAAACCTTTTTCAATTAAAACAGAGTAAGCGATTAAATCTGGATCAGTAAGTGGGATACCTGCAGCTCTAGCAATACCCTCTTTTGTTAAAGTAGAAACCTTCATTGTCTTTTTAGTATCATCAGACCAAATAGACATAGTTAATGGAGCTAAAGCACCAAAGTTAGGGTATTTTTTGATTAGTTTTAATGTTAATGCATCATTTTGAAACATAGCTAAATTGTATGTTTTGTAATGAAGTTTATTATTAAACCTTTGAGCGAATGGTTTATTCATATCATTGTTACCAGCACTACTTAATCCTGCAGCATGCATCGCATCAGATATAACCTTAGGTGTAATTTTTCCATCTGCATTATCTGCTTCAAAAACCTGTACACTTTGAATCTTAGCAGGTTTCACTGCTACTACTGGTTCTGCCTTTGACGCAGAACAACCTATCATCATTATACTTGCTATTACAGCAACTATTGAACTATATATTTTTTTCATCTTTTCTCCTAAGTATTTATGGTGCTATATTAACATATAAACTATAAAAAAATTTAATATCTTAAAATTTTACAGTATCACCTTTTCTAATCTTCCCACTTTTTATCGCTTTAGCAAAAATACCTCTATCGGTTTTTAAAACTTGTGGTAAGTTTTTATCTATTTTTGCTAAAGAATTACAGATCGTACAGTTTTGAGTAATCTCTAAAATCACTTCACCTATGTAGATTTTTGTTCCACTAGTTAAACTATAAGGGTTAATATCTATAAGTATATTTTCCCCTAAAGAGCCATCTATCATCTCTATTGCATTATTTTTAGCTAATATATAACTATCATAAGAGGACAATAAAATTGAGCGATTCACATCTTTAGCATAAAACTTATCATTGTGAATCCCCTGCTCATCTACTGTGATCTCTTGAGAGTTTTCTCTAGAGCTATTTTTCACACTAATATACAACTCTTTTACAAGTCCTGTTTTAAGCACTAGAGTTCCTCCTTAGTATCAAATGCATAATCTTCATAGTCCATGCTCTTATATGCCTTTGATTTTATAAAATTCAGTATAGAAAAGAATCTATTTTCATTTGGAGTGATTTTATTATCTCTATATCCAATCTCACCATATATTATTTCAGCGTTATTATCAAAAAATAAAGATGTTGGATAAAAATCATAATCTATTCTTTTTGCAAAATTACGACCACTACCATGAAAATCTTTATAAATAACACTATCATTTTCACTTACGTTTATATGAACAAAAATAAAATGTTTATCAATAAAAGATTTTATAATCTCGTTCTCAAGAGTAAATTCTCTCATACTTTCACAATAACCACAATCTGTTTTATGTAACCATACAAATAGATGTTTTTGAGAAGTTTTTGTAGAATTAATTATTTGATTGATATTAATCTCTTTTGAGTGAAGAGATAATTGAAGCACTAAACTGATAAGAAAAGCTTTAATAACTATTTTAATCACTATTGTTTCCTTATAATCTAGGTTAAAAAAAAAGGGTGATACTTATGTATCTCCTTTTTTAAATAAATAAAATTATTTAATTTTACCTTTACCTTTTCCAGTTTTACCTTTACGGTCTGTCCAAGTCATAAGTAATTTATCACCTTTTGCAAACTCACCTTTAAATTTAAATTTAAAGATTGGATTTTTAGATAAAAATTGACTTGTTGACATATCAAGAACAGTTTCGCCATTACAAGTTGCAGAGATATGAGTTATAAAATTTGCATTCTCTCTGTCTCCTGTTTTTTTCTCAGCTTGGTTATATGTAGACATTGCATGTTTAGCCATAGCTTTAACATTAACTACACCTTTTTTTAATTTTGCTTTTACTTTCATAGTATTCCTTCTATTTTTTTATTTTATAATTGATATGCGAGGGTTATTAACCTTCACAACCACCAAGTGCAACTTCTAAAGATTGTTTCGCTGAATATAACTTACCATCTTGACCCTCAACAACTACAGTGATAGAACCTGATTTACCCATTTTAATCTTAATTGAGTATTCAGTTACATCGTATTTACCAATAGTGTAAACACATACAGCAGCTTCAGGATTTGCATCTTGAAATACTGAAATAGTTTTTGCAGGAATTTTTGTAGAAAAATCAACAGGGATTGCTCCACCATTACTTGCAACTTTTGGAGCTGATAATTTAACACCCTCTTCGATTGTTGCAGTAGTTCCATACATATTTTTTATAGCATCCTCTACTGTATGAGCACTCCATACTGTAGGTTTTAGTTTTCTATAATCTTCTGCTCTTACACTAGCAGGTACAACTGCTAATGCTAATGCGCCTAATGTTAGACTTAAAAATTTTCTTCTTTCCATGATTTTTCCTTTGTTTTATTTACCGTTAACTACGTAGTCAACAACTAATTTGAAATCTGCATCTGAGATTGATGAACCACCTTTTGGAGGCATACCAGTGTCAGTACCGTTTATACCATTTGCATAAACTTTATCCATACCTTTAGAAACAAAAGATGACCAACCATCTTTATCTCCCGCAGCTGGAGCAACACCACTTTCATGACACATTGCACAATTATCTGCATATACTTGTTTTATATCAAGTGCGGCTTCTGTTTTTGGTAAATCTTGAGCAGTTGCCATTGGAGGATTAAAATCACTAATACCACCATTTTGAATACGAGTAATTACTATGCTCTCTTCTTGACAGTTTGTCATACAACGCTCTGCTGGTTTTACTTTTAGAGCACCGAAATTCACTGGATTAGCATAGTATGCACGAATATCATTTAGTGCATTTGGACCATCGATATTTGGTTCAAAACCATTTTCATTTGGCATTTTAACTTTTAGCATCAATTCACGAGTAAGTACAAACTCATCATCACTAACATCTTCACCCTCAATTTCAATCTCATTGATGTTTAACATATAAGCTGTTAAAGCATAAGTTTCATCATCTGTTAAAATTTTAGATTTTGGATGAGGCATACCATCTTTGATGTACCACCACATAGTACTTACTTTAGGCCAGTATGAACCAAATACACGAACAGGACCATCAGCTTCAGGGTCATTCATTCTGTTATTTGTAAGTGTTTTTTGTAACTCGTAAGCATTACCCTTAGATAGAGATGGATAACCACCACCACCTGAACCAAAGTCACCATGACAAGATACACATTTTGCTTCATAAAGTTCTTCACCATCTTCAACAGAACCCTCACCTTCAGGTAATCCAGTTCCATCAGGCATAACATCTTTATCCCATGCTTTTAACTCACCAGCAGTTGGTACACGACCATGGTTTAACTTCATCCCTACAGTACTCATATCTACTGCATAAGGACCTGTTTTTCCATTTTCAATTGGGTAGATAACACCACCCGCAATATCAGCATTACTAATTTTGTTTGCAGATGATGGCGTAGCATCACTGAAACAACCTGCTGTAAATAAAGCAGCAACAGCAGCTACTGAAGCAGAAACAATTAATTTATTATTAAATTTAAACATTCTTTTTAATCCCTCCTGGTGTTCTCATTTGAACATGGTTCACTTCACCTGTTTTAGTAACTTCCCATGTCTCAACTGCATTTCTATGATAAACAGATTCAACACCCATAACAGCAACTTCTTGATCGATTGTTGGTTGAATATAACCAGCATCATCCATTGCACGAGATGTAAGTAAAAGTTGTTCACCTTTTTTGTATGTATGCATATAACTCCAACGAGTCCATGACTTAGGTAATACTAAACCTTTAAGATTTGCTTTTTTATAGTTTCTACCACCATCAAAAGATAAATCTACAGCTGTAACAGTACCCATACCAGACCATGCAAGACCTTCAATTTCGATTACATCGCCATCTTTAAGATCAGTCCATGGTTTCTCTGGAGATGGAGAAACTACTGTAGAGTTTACTTCATTTGCGTAGAAATGTTGTACAGCTTTTCCACCTGGTTTAAGAGCAGTATACTTAGAAGTTTCCTCTTTACAATACCATGGCTCAGCAGCAAATTCTAATCTTTTTAACCACTTAACACATAAGTTACCTTCCCAACCTGGAAGAAGTAATCTTACTGGGTAACCTTGTTCAGGACGAAGAGCTTCGCCATTTTGACCCCAAACGATCATAGCATCATCAAGAACTTTGTCCATTGGAATTGTACGACCCATTTCAGAGTTATCAGAACCCTCAGCAAGCATCCACTGAGCTTCTGGTTTAATACCTAAGTCTTCAAGAATAGTTTTGATGTAAACACCAGTCCACTCAGCACAACTCATAAAACCTTTAGCAAATTGTAAAGAGTTAAACTGTGGCCCTCTCCACTCTTGTCCACCATTTGCTGGACATTCGATAAAGTGAGTACGAGTTACTTTTGGATAACGCTTAAGTTGATCAAGAGTAAGAACTATCTCTTTTTCTACAAGACCATGAATCATAAGTCTAAACTCACTCGGATCTACATGAGCAACACCACCATGTGAACGAGAAAAGAAAAGACCATTTGGTGTAATGATACCCTCTGATTCATGTATAGGAGTAACAGCAATAGATGCTCTATAGTTACCTGAAGCTAGTAGTTTAGTATTTCTTCTTGTGTTATTATGCTCATAAGCAGATGGAACACCATAAAGATTTTTAGTTACTGGGTCACCCCATACTTGTCCCCATGGAACATGGTGAGTTATAGCTTTGTCATCTTGTGATGCCATAAGACTTGTTCCTGCAAGTGCAGTTACAGAAAGAGCTGCAGTCTTTTTAAAAAAGTCTCTTCTACTAGAGATTTCAGTTTCATTGTCAACAGACTTAGAAAGTAAATCTTCTTGAGATAGTTTATTATCCATTTTTTCTCCTCATTTAGTTATACATACTAATATATTTGATGTTATAAACATCTTAACGGGCACATTATGCCATTTTATACTTATGCTAAATTTATATAGGTTGTTATTGTACTAGATTATATATATATAAAAGTGATAAAAAAGTGATATAAGATGGGGATAAAATATGTATGTTACATTTTGATACAAGATGTTTGCATATAATTCAGTTTTATTTATATTTATAATTATAATAGATTATATACAAGTCTAATGTTAATAAAAACTTATGACTTATATACACTTAAATAATACAGTTAACTTTTTTTTGTAATTCCTAAAATTATATAACTATTGTTACTATTATCTACATAAAATATAATTGTACATCCCTGAAACTCTATGTCTTTAATGTTTTCATTATCAAAATATATTGATTTTTTATATTTCTTCTCTTTACTTGGCATATTTAAGATAATTGTATCAAGATACATTTTAAAGTTTTTTGTTGCCTTGTAATCAGTTTTAGCTAAGAGTTCAAGGATATCTTTTAGTTGCTTTTCATACAACTTAGAAGTTAATATATTCATCAATTTTCTCTCATCTTTAACCAATTACTTACATCTTTCATACTTTCATAGTAAGGTAGAAAACTAGACTGATTCTCTTTATACTCTTCAAGGATATTTTGAAGTAGTTTTTGGTTTTCTTCAAAATCTTCTTCGACTGCTATTACCTTCTCTTTTGGTAAAGAATCCATAAAAGTTTCTAAATAATCATCTTCGACTAATAGATATATTTTCTTCATTATGGTTATTCACTCTTTTTAAGTTCTGCATATAATGTGATACAAGATTCTACTAATTTTCTATCAGGTGTTCTTCTAATCGATAAGTATGTTGTCTCACCATCACTATTTACTTTTCGTAACACTGTAGCATGTACCCAGTAATAAGCACCATCTTTTCTTAAGTTTTTTACCACTCCCGACCAGAATCCTTTAGACTGAATATCATCCCATAAACCTTTAAAAGCTGCACGAGGCATATCTGGATGCCTTACTATATTATGGGGTTCACCAATCAATTCATGAGGTTTGTAACCAGCCATTTCATAGAAAATTTCATTTGCATATAAAATAAAACCTTTAGAATCTGTCTCACTTAATATATAACTATTTGATGGAAAAAACCATTCATCACTGTTTTCATCTTTATATATGCCAAGCATTTCGTACTCCTAACTATAATATTT
>Ga0114922_10004724_pt1 | contig 12636 bp, 11 predicted proteins | sample AartaG_FD_100975 | JGI IMG/M metagenome (GOLD analysis project Ga0114922, IMG submission 100975) | Deep subsurface microbial communities from Aarhus Bay to uncover new lineages of life (NeLLi) - Aarhus_00045 metaG | ecosystem: Environmental > Aquatic > Marine > Oceanic > Sediment | place... | reverse complement strand
CTTAAATTATACATATTATTTGGAGTTATAAAATTTTTCGCTTAAAGCAATATCTTCTTTTGAGAGTTTATATTTTTTATCCGCTCGTTCGCTAAAATTCACATACATTTGATTCATGTCCAGCATTTCAACAAATAGTTTTTTCTGTTTAACTAAACCAAGTTTTTTAAATTCTTCTTCTTTAAGAATTTTCTCTTTAAACTCTTTTGTCTTCACATTGTAATTCAAGAAATATCGCTCATAGAGTTCGTCAAAAAGTTTTTTCAATTCGCTTAAACTTTTTGCTTTCAATATTTTTTCTTTTGCTTCTTCGTTCCATTTGGCAAGTTCAATATAAATAAAATTATCATCAATGTTTTCTTGTACTAATACCTTTTGATTTCTTTCATTACAGATTTTTATATGCTCATCCAATTGTTCAACGAGTATAAACCTTCTATTTCCACCATCTTCTTTGTTAAGTGCAAGTGTTGCATGCCCCGTTGTCCCACTTCCAGCGTGAAAATCCAAAATAATATCGTCATCAGAGGTCATAATTTTAAGAGTATCTAAAACTGCGTATAATGATTTTGGATAGCTAAATTCTTTTCTACCCATAATAGCTTTTAAAACTCCGGTACCACTAGTTGTGGAGTTATATCTTTTTCCAATCCAGTGTGTTTTAATCTTTGTTCCTTCGCCTTCTCTGTATTTTTCATAAATTTGGACATTTTCGTTTTTATCCTTTAATGCTTTATATTTATTGCCACTACTTTTTAATAACTCTTTGAATTTTTCCTTTTGAATCTTCCAACATATTTTCCTTTTCTTATTTATTGGCCAAACTTCAAAATATCCATGTTTTTTATTCAGAGTAATATCTTGCAAGATATTACTTACATAAATAGGATAAAAATATTTTTCTTTTGCATTTTTCATTTTTTCTTCTACAAAACGAGAATACATAAGGGGCTGATATTTAAATTTTCCATCTTCATCTTTTTGATCATATTCTTTGGCAATGTTTTCATCTAAAACGACATCGTTGAAATTTGCCAGTTCTTGATTTTTAGCATATACGATCATATATTCTGTGGTTACACTGAAAAATTTAGCGAATTGCCTACCTTGAGGTCTTATTACAATACTAACAATACCGACTCTATTTTCTCTACCAAAAATATTATCGGCTAATGCCCCTAAATAAAATAACTCCGTATGGTCAATAGTAATAGCAATAAACCCATCGTTCTTTAAAAGTTTCTCTGCAATTTCTAAGCGATTTTTTATAAAGGTCAGCCAAGTTGAGTGTTTAAAATTATTATTGTAGGTAAAGGTTTCTGTATCACCACCGGTATTATACGGTGGATCAATATAAATTAGCTTCACTTTTCCGGCAAATTGTTCTTTCAAGCTATGCAGAGCAAGCAAATTATTCCCTTTGATAATCAGGTTTTCCTGGATTGTGCCGTCTTTATCTCTTTTTAGCTCTTTTACTTTTTCTTCGTCTTTGGCAGTATATCTTTTCCAATTAACCAACGCTTTTGAATCAAAAAGCCGGTCAATTTCATCTTTAGCTAAAACTTCGTTAAAAAATATCTCTTTTCTTTTTTCATCTCCTTTAGTCATACCGCCTTCTAAGACGCAATCCTTGAAAGGCCAATCCAAAACAACCTCGTCTCGCTCGCTTAATAGTTTATTCTCAACCCGCAAGCCAATTTTGTTTTGATATTGTGTATAAGAATTATCAAGCCTGTTTTCGTCTATAAAAAATTTAAGCGCATTTTGCTTCAAAACAAAAACATCTTTCACTTTAATAAAAAACTTTTCTCTTGTTTCTTTATCACTAAACAAAAGATTAATAAGTTTCTCGTCCAATTTATCAATTAAATCTTTTAAAAAGGTTTCATTAAGTTCTTTTGATTCCTCATCCCAAAGGCGAGAATCTTTTTTGAGCAATTTATATAATTTGTTTTTAAAAATGTTTTCCATAATATATTTTTAAATTAATTTTTTATCTTTAAAGCTAAAAATTTTATTTTTAGTTATTATTATATGATCTAAAACATTGATTCCCATTATTTTACCGGCTTCAATGATTCTTTTGGTAATTTCCAAATCATCTTCAGATGGTTCTGGGTCATCGGTTGGATGGTTATGGGCTAAAATTATTGAAGCTGCAGATACTTGAATCGCTTCTTTAAAAACTTCGCGGGGATGAACAATGCTGGCATTAAGTGAGCCCACTGAAACTTTACTAACTTTAATCAAATTATTGCGCGCATCCAAACACAAAATCACAAAATGTTCCTTTTTCTTTTTACCTATCTTTTCGCGAAGATAATTAGCTACTACTTCGGGCGAATTCAGTAAAATTTTCTTTGGAATTTTTTCTTTTGCGTATTGCTCAGCAACTGCTTGGAATAATTTTATACCAAAAGCATTATCTGGTCCAATTCCTTTGATCTGCTGTAATTCTTCAAGTGGGACATCGAGCACGCCCTGAAGTCCGCCGAATTTTTTAATTGCTTCTTTTGCTATTTGTTTACAGTCTTTACGCGGTGTCCCTAAAGTCAAAAGTAATTCTACTATTTCATAATCAAGAAACCCCTCTAATCCTCCCTGTAAAAATCTAGCCCTCAACCGCTTTCTATGCCCACCTACTGATGATGATTTTTCCTTCATAATTATCCCTCCCAATCCTTAATAACTATTCTTTTTCTTTTTTCATCAATTTCCAATTCTAATTTCTGTCGTTCTCTCCAGCGAAACTTTCGCATGACTGAAATCGGTAAAGTTATCCCATAACTTTTTCCGCCAGATAATTTCGTTATTTTACGAATGTTTGGATTTTTGTGTCTTCCCATATATCTTTATCTTAACATATCTATAAAAAGAATTACAGCATAAATGCTGTAATTCTTAAAAAATAATAAAGCGTCAGAACTATTTTGTTGCTGACACTTTATTTACATAATCCCAATTTAATTTGCTAAATGTGGATAAATAGGGTTGACAAATAATTTAACGGATATATAATATAAATGTAGCTATGGGCGAAAGCCCCGTTCGGACAATGGATTCCATAAGCCGAAAATAGCTACGCTAAAAATACCGCCTATCGGCGGTATTTTTAGTTAAGTTAAGTTAATTTCATTACACTCCAAAAAATAATTCTACCATCTCCTACTTTTCTTAATATGACCTTGATTTTAACGCTTTGTTTCCCAACAACTTCCACTAAGGACCAATACTCTACTTTCTTTTTGGGACTTTTCTTTTTTCGGCTTATTTTTACTTTTTTTCGTTTATATTCATTAATCTCTTTTGCTTTTTTAATAACTGGTATTATTAAGGGTATTAATTGTAATTTGTATATTTGTTCTTTTACGTTTCTTTCTTTACCAACAACATCATATCTTAAATGATGAAATCCGTCTGAAGTAAAATAAATATATTCTTTTAAACAAGGACAATATATTTTCTTCAATTTCTTATATCCTTTTTCTCTTTTTTTGGTTAGTTCTTTACAATAGTTTGCAGCCATCATAATAGATATTTTACTACATTAAATTTTCTAAAAAATAAAAAAGAGGGTTTCCCCTCCTCTTTTTTAATATAATTCTAATTTTAAATGAAGTCAAGCTTTAATTATATTTTTATCTTAACATAAAAAAGCCCCGCTATTCAACGGGGTAAAAATTACAGCATAAATGCTGTAATTAATTCAGTAATTTCTCCCCCTTAAAAGATTTTGGGTATTGTCCCCTCACCTTCAGATGAATTTTTTTATACCCCAATCCCATAACCAAAAACAGCTCCGATATTACATCAAAGCTGTTTTAAGATGTAATATAATTTATTCTTCAATTGTATAAACCTTCTTTTCTCCATCTGGCATTTCGTATTCTAATTCAGTGTCAGAAATCCATTTAATATTAAATCTCCATTCGGGATCAGCAGAAGCAATTTTAATTTTCTTTCTATTAATAAGATTGTAGACAAAAAGATTCTTCTGCCTCCCATCTCTCTTTGCCTCTTCTATAATTTGTTCAGTGATTATATCCATACCCGTAAAACTAGGAATATCAACATAAGCAAGATACCAGCTTTTGAAGGTTATCGTTCGTTCAACACCAGCCAGAATATCGGGTGGCGAAGGAAAAATTTCGGTTTCCCAGGTACCAGCTTTTATACATCCATATGCAATATCGAGAGCGCCACTAAATATGTTTCCACAAAGATATTCGCCATTTTCTAACCAAATACCAAGGCCGAAGCTACCAGAAACAATTTCTGAATTTTTAGCAAGAATATCTCTTAACTTTAAAACAAATAAGTCTTCCAACGTATCAATATCTTTAAGGATAAGAGCATAATCTTCATGGCCCAAATATTTCTTTTCGAGAACAAGATATTTTTCATTAGGATCTACTTGAAAAATTCCAGCAAATTCAGCTTTAAAAACTCCCGACATATCCTTTTCGGCAAGTAAAAAAATACTTTCACCTGTCCCATCATATCTGTATCTCCATATCTCCTCCTTATATCCTGGATCTTGTTTGGTTTTTTGAGGGTCATAATTAAATCTTCTTACTAGATAGACTCCACATTTTCGTAGTTGAGGCCTAGGTCCCCGGGACTCTATATCATTTATCTGAAAACTAAATTTTTCCTTATCGGTAATACTATCTCTAATAAAAATGATTAAAGGTATTTTTGGCGTTTTTATCTCTTTTGCATATTTTTCATCAATGGGATAATCAGCAAATTCATCATCTGCTAAACAAGGGCTATGATCTGATTCTTCGGGCTTATTTTTTAATAAATAGCAATAAATGCCACCGGCAACTAACCCGAGGAGAACAATTACGCCAAATATGACAATAATTTTCTTCATTTTTTGATTCTTATCCTTTTAATTCTTTCAATAATATTTCCAGGAAATCTTGACTTTTTCTTATAGATTAAGAATCCCGCCCCTATGAGGCATAACGAAATTAATCCAATTGAGGCTTGGCTTTGTTTTTTTGATTTCCCTGGCAATATTACTTTAACAGAATCTGTTCCCTTAATTAAAGCACTGTCGGTTAATTGACCAGTTAGGGTAGCCTCAATATCTTCTAAGGTTAACTGAAGATTTTGGGTTTCAAAATGAAGCATTAAATCCAAATCACCGTCATTATCTATATCTTCAAGCTTTCCTTTTTTGGGGCTGGTTTCTGCGAATAAAACACTCTCTATCACGACATCCTCGGCATTAAAGAACTCATCTGACAAAACAACCACTGGGGTCACGCCCTTAGATTTTAGATTAATAGTATTAGAATCGCTGCCTGGTTTGATATCAATTTCTACAGTTCGATAAAACTCAACCTCTTCAATAATTTCTGTGGAATAATCCAATTCAAACTCTTGAATATTGCCAGTTGCTATATTACCCTCTATTGTTATATCTTCTGATTCACCTGCTTCATCATAAACTGAAAGGTCTATCGCATAACTTCCCGAATCTATGCCGATAATCTTAATGTCATATTCTCCATCAAGAGGAGAAGAAATATGAAGAAACTTGCTTTTCTCCATATCTTCAGGATCAAGCGGGATGTCGCTACTTATTATTGGGCCCTCTTCAGTATAAATACTATCGGGAATCTCATCGTAAGTTATATCTGCTATAGGATCCTTGCCCGACTTTCTCCCTAAGGGATCAGTAACAAGAAGTTCTGCTGGAGAGCAAAGATGAAAGTTTATTGTAGACGGAATCTGCTTCGGCGTCTCCAGGTATTTGAAAAGATTGGCTACGCTAAAACGATTATTATAACCTTGGATAGGATTATTAGGATCACTAAAATCCTGGGTCTGATTAAGCCGCCCTGTGCCATACCAGTAGGGATCTTTAATAATATAGGTATAATAATTTGGTCCAACTTTAATTTTGTTATCAATTATGAAATAATGACCAAATCTTCCACTATAAGCAACAACGGGTTTACTGGAATTAACATAGTCATCTATACGAGAATTACCAAATGGCACATTATGATCTGCGAGATGATTAAAGTCAAATCTCAACAATATATCACCCGTTTCCCAATCTATAAACCCTAAATATATAACTGACTTCTCCCATTTTAAGTCTCCATTATGCTTGTAGCCTCGATGGGTCTTGAGCCACGTATTAATATTTGCAGGATTGACATCACTTTTATCAAGACCTTCGATAACATCATAATATCTACTGAGCATTACCATAGAAGTAATGGCACAGCCACAACTACGAATACTTGAATAATTTAACACATTATCCCAACAATCAGGATAATTTCCAGAGGCATAAGAGTCGCCAAACCACGTACGTGTTTCTTCCCACGAAGGATACGATGACTCAACCTGTGTATATAACGGCACCAATTTCACTTCAAAATCTATCCACCCTTCATTTTCAAACTCTTGCCAATTTGACCTACCGTCATTTTCATCTACAGTCCTGACTCGCCAAAAATATTGACCTTCAACAAGTCCGAATTTTGTTACAACGGCCTCACTGCCCGAATTAACAAGATAGGATTCAATAATATCCTGCCATTCGTGATCAACTTCTTTAATCTGGACCTGAAGTTTTACAGTATCATTGTCTGGATCGCTTACTATTGCCTTAAAAACAACAATTGATTCGGTAGTAATGCCTCCTTCGAAAATATAAGTTTCTTCATCGGATTTATATTGATCAGCATCTGAAAAAGTCGGGGGTTGATTAACCGGCTCTTCCCACCCGCTTTCTGCCATAAACGGATAATTATCTTGTCCGCCAGTGAAAATATAAGGGGTATCTCCTATTTCATCGCTTTCTGGCTGATCTTGATTAGGCCCACTGTATAAATCTACTCCAATGTAATTACTCCAGTAATTTCCTCCATCCGGGTAGCTGTTATCAAAGAGATTATTGGGACCAACGTTATAAGCATGAGCCTGAACAGTGTTATTTATAAAATTATTGTGGTATACCTGATTATCCGTCACGCTTGGATGCCAGAGGTAAAAACCTTCGAGATTATTTAAAATACTGTTGTTTACAAAAACATTATTAGTAGCATAATGAAGCTCGGCTCCATGCCGATTGTCTGAAATAGTATTCCTATCGATAGTGTTACCATTAGCCTCCTCAAGGTAAATTCCCTTGGAAGGATTTGAATCTATGCTATTACCAATTAAGGTATTGCTATCGGAAAGTTTAAGCAAAATACCATTCTTCGTATTTAAATTAATAGTGTTATCGGAAAAAGTATTATCGCTAGAGTTAAAAGAAAACATTCCTGTATGTTTATTTGAGTTAACAGTATTGTTATTAATGGTGTTATTGTTAGAATAAAATGCAGCTATGCCGACATAGCTGCCTAGAACACTAACATTTTCTATTTTCGAATTATGGGATTTCCAGAAAAAGACACCCCAACCATTTTTAGTTAACGTTAGATCTTTTATAGTCACGTTATTACAGAAAATACAGTAGAATGTGCCGGCATTTGTTGAAGCATCATAAACTTGATCGGTGGCATTTTTTATATAATAAATAGGTTTGCCCTCAACAGTATTGCTCGTATCTATGTTATTATTGAACTCAAGATCACGATTTCCGCTAAGATAAAAGTTGCGTTCATTATTAAACATTTCATTATTTGTAAAAGTATTATTATCATGACCAAAAATGGTTATTCCAGTGCCATTATTATATGAAATATTACTATTCAAAGTATTATTCCTGGAAGAACTAATAATGATTCCATGACTGTTATTATTTAAAGCAGTATTATTGGCTAAGATATTATTATCAGAAACATGAACATAAATTCCATAATAATTAGAGCTTACGATATTATTATTTAAATCATTATTAGAAGATATAAAAAGATATGTACCATTAGAAAAACTACTGACTGAACAATTTTTAATCTCAATGCCTGATTTACGATTTAAATAGATTCCATAACCAGTATTAGTTCCTGTAATGTGATGGCCATTACAATCTAAAGTAGTGCCATTCACGATTATCTCTATGCTTTCGGTTAAATCTTGGGCTAAGGTACAAGTTGAAGTAGTTTCATCCCAGACTCCATAAACGCTACAATCTTCAGGCAAAAATACCGTACCCTTGCTAGGTTGAATCCAGATATGATGGAGCTGGGTCAAATCTTGAGTCCAAATAGATTTTCCATTTTCGTCAGCGATAAATTTAACTTCATTTTTATAACTGTCCTCATACTTGTAATAGGTTTTCTTTGGCTCTAAATTACTCATAGTTAACGTAGTAGAGCCGACTAACTCTGAAGCCTCAATAAAAAGGCTTATTGTTTTAGGCACAGATTCTAATACTACGGTTATTTCTTTACTGCTTTGCAAGGAAATATTAAGATATTCGCTGTCTGTTATTTCAAAAGAGGCGTCAGTACCTTCTACTGTGCCCAGAAATTTATGCATTTCAGGCATCGACATTAGCTCATCAACCTCTACAGTTAGGGCTGGTAATGCTGATAGGAAAAATAATCCTAAACTTAATAAAGCGATTGATAAGATTTTTACTTTTTTCATGTTTTTTTACGTGCTATATCATACGACGCAGCACACTATGGTAATACGCTATATGATATAAACGTGTTATCTTAATTTTAACAAATTTTGAAAATAAAATAAAATGCGATAGGAAAAATACGCTCCTATCGCGCTTGCCCTGCTCAGCGGGGCTTTAATGCTCTATTTTAATAATAATATTTCTGATATGCTTGTCAAGCGTTTTTTACTCCTCTACCATTTTTCCACCTTTCAGTAAACCTAAAATCCTCGATTCGGCCGAGGGTTTTTGAGTCTTATCTAAAAAGAATTACAGCATAAATGCTGTAATTAATTCAGTAATTTCTTCCCCTTAAAAGATTTTGGGTATTGTCCTCGAACGGGTTAGGAGCCCGAGCGGGCATGGTCTCCGATGGACATCGGAGGAGCGAGGGCGTATCCCTGAGCGAGCACGCTGGGCGAGCGAGGAAAGTGAGAGGATAATACACAAAATCTTTCTCTTAACATGCTTATAAAAAGAATTACAGCATAAATGCTGTAATTCTTAAAAATATTATGGAAAAACTGGAATTTAGTGACTGATTATATTTATTAGATTTATTTTTATACAAACCTAACATTTAATTCTTTATTAAACACAGAAGCTACTTTCTCAAGATTATCAACAGTAAAATTTTGGTTTCCACCCTCCATCCTAGCTATTACGCTTTGAGTTGTCCCGAGTTTTTTAGCTAATTGTTTTTGAGTACATCCGCTTTTTTCTCTTAATTTAAGAATCTCATAAGCAATAGTAACTCGGCGCCTTTCTTTTTCGTAGGCTTCTCTGAATTTTTTATCTTTCATTTGCTCTCTGAAATGTCTTTCAAAATTAGTAAGTTTCTTCATAAATTTATTTTAATTATTATTTATAAAATCTTTATAATTATTAATAGCTTTTTCAATTTCTTGAATTGGCGTTTTGCGAGTTTTCTTTAAAAAAGCATGAAGTAAAATAATTTTCTTGCCAGTAAATACAAAATAAAAAATTCGATGACGATTTTTAGCAAAATCAATTCTTAGTTCCCAAATTTTATCCTTGATGTGACGAGCATAGGGATATTCTAATCTACCTTCTTTCTCTAAAAACTTGATATAAGCAAAAATCTTAACTCTGATTTTTCTAGACAAGCTAACTATAAATTTTTTTACCGGTTCTTGATTGTTTTGGCTATTTTTATAATATTCAATTTTATAATCATTATTTCGCACAAAAAATCAGCTACGCCTCATTTAGAGTATAGCATATATGCTATACCTGTCAAGAGTTTTCGCTGTGGATAAATAGGGTTGACAACAATTCTGAATTTGCTATAATTTAGTTAGAATATACATGAAAAATACCTCTAAGGGTTTTGTCCCTTAGCGGTGTTTTTCTTTATACTCAAGTTTTTTTCGTAAATTAGACATAAACACTATCTTTTCTTTTGCTGTCTTTTTTAATAGAACCGAACAAGTTTTAACATATGGACTCATTACGCATTTAAGCTTGTTGTTTTTATATAAATATTTGACCAAAGAATAAAAGTCCCCATCGCTGGTAACAATTATGGCTTTCTTATATTTTTTATAATCAATCATTGCTTGTAAAACTAAGTCAGCGTCTACATTGCCCTTTACTTCCCCTTCGTTATTGGGCAATGTTGGTTTGAAAATCAAAACATAGCCAGTTTCTTGCAACGAAGAATATAAATCTTGATTATCTGGAATATAACCAATAAACAAATAGGATATTGATGCTTTATACTTTTCTTTTAAATAAACTCTAAATCTTTTATAATCTAATTTCCATCCTAAGCTTTGAATTCCCAAATTAAGATTTTGACTATCAATAAAGGCGAAATTGTTTTCTTTTGTCATAAATTTATTATTAACTAATTATTGTTTTCTAAAAATAAAAAAGAGGGTTTCCCCTCCTCTTTTTTATTATAACCTCCCTATAATTTTCGTCAATCGCATTTAAAAAATAACGACATTCAACGTCGTTATTTTTGGACATCGCGAGTCCTAAAATTCATTCAGCAAAAAACGGCCTCCTTCAAAATTATCCGTATTTATTCCGATCGGAATAAATGCTGATAAAAGATAAACTGGTATTGGAAAATAGAAAACTGAAATCGAGGCGGGAACCCATCTAATATTTATCAGTACGCGCGGAGGGAATCGAACTCTCCGAGGCTACGGCTCGTAGAGCCGGAGGCCCCCGACCCAATCATCTTAAAGATAATTTTTCAAATAACTTCTTCCTTTGCCAGGCACTTCTTTTAGCTTGATATTCTCTCCATCGCGCTTCTTGTATTGTCTTATAATACTCCTTATACGCTAGTCTCCATGGCCTAAATTTATTTGTATAACCACTTTTATTTGAATTATTATGTTCGTATAGTCTTCGTTGAATATTGTTTGTACTGCCTATATAAAATTTTCCTCCATTATCCTTACTTTGAATAATATAGAAATAGGCCATTTTATCAGTACGCGCGGAGGGAATCGAACCCCCGACCGTCTGCTTAAAAGGCAGCTGCTCTACCTGGCTGAGCTACGCGCGCATACTTAATAATCATTATTAACAACTCTCCTTGGTTTCCTCCCCTTTCTCAATATCGCCATTCCAAGAACTGGCACAAGCGCCCAAAGAAACCTGGAAAGTTCAATCATAAAAAGTTTTTGGGTAATAGGATTAAAGGTTGCAACTAAATTTTTTGGAAAAAAAGACAAAATCACGCTCAAAATCAATCCAATACAGAATAAACTAAAAAGAACTATTTGAAAAATTGATTTATCTCCTGTTTTTCGAAGGACTTTTTTTAAAGCTGAATTACAAAGCAAAACAAAAAATGTAAAAACTACAGCGATAAATATAACAATCGGATAAATAAAATTCTCATCAGTTTTTGGTATTTTAAAAATCTCACCAAACGGAAAAAAATTTATAACTACTATAGCAATATAAGTGCTAATAAGAAGAATTATAATCTTGTTTCGCCCTATGGTCAATCCTAAAAGAAAGGCAGCCACTATCAAAAATAGGATAACAAATAAATCCCAAGTAGGAGTGAACCAATAAATTTTAGCTAAAAACTCCATGTTTTATATAAACCATTTTTTCATTTCCCTTGTTCCTACTTTCTTTCTCGCCATAATGATTTTTCTTTTCCGGCGGGCAATAGGAATTTCTTTTATAAGAGATTTAATCGCTTTTAAGGTATATGTTTCGAAGAACAAAACATACCCCCAAGCAGCCATCTCATTTATTATAATACTACAAAAATGACGAAAAAACAAACTTGACAATTCATTCTTAATTTGCATCAAACGTTTATTTTTAAAAGAATAAAATTTGGCAAATTTAGATATTTTGCGTCTTCCCTTAACAATAGCTATGGGCGTTTTAACCGCTTTTTCTCCAGCTCCACGCATATGATAACCAATTGCTTCTGGCTCATAAACTGCTCTCCAGCCGTAAAGACGCATTCGCCAAGCCAAGTCAACATCTTCTTTATACATAAAAAAATCCTCATCAAAATATTCATAAGGCGCGGATTTACGCGGATCTAAGCGCGGATTTACGCGGATATTTTGGGGAACAGGCCCTTCAAAAATAGGTAGTTTTACATCCTCCAGAGCAGAACAACGATACAATGGCGCTGCTCCATCAACCCCAAAAATCTCTCCCCTTTTGTATTGGCCCTCGTCTTTTCCCCCTTGCCCCCTGCCTATAATCCGCCTATTTTTGAATATCACAAGCCCTGTTGTGTCAATTGTATCCATTCGTAATTCGTTTAAATTCGCAATTCGTAGGAGACGTCCCTGGACAGCAGCAATTTTATCATCCACTTTCATCGCCTCAACAGCATTTTTTACAAAATCTTTATCCAAAACAACATCCTGATTTAAACAAAGTACATATTCCCCTTTACATTCTCTAATTCCAATATTATGCCCAGCTGAAAATCCTAAATTTTCTTTATTCTTAATAATGCTTATAGGAAATTTTGTATCTTGTATCTTGTATCTTGTTGCTTGTTTTAATGTTTCGTCTTCTGACGCATT
>Ga0114922_10004723_pt1 | contig 12639 bp, 11 predicted proteins | sample AartaG_FD_100975 | JGI IMG/M metagenome (GOLD analysis project Ga0114922, IMG submission 100975) | Deep subsurface microbial communities from Aarhus Bay to uncover new lineages of life (NeLLi) - Aarhus_00045 metaG | ecosystem: Environmental > Aquatic > Marine > Oceanic > Sediment | place... | reverse complement strand
GTGAGTATCAAACAGGGAGGAGGCCGCGTTTCGCGATGGTCTCGCTGAGCACGCGCTAATTCAGCACGAGATACCTTGCCCTTGACCTGAAGGATGGAGAGCACATCGAGAAGGTTTTTACCTTTCAGCTGAAATATACCCCTTGACATAATTGTCAATACCTCTAAAGATGTATGAGTACCCTCTCAAAATGAGGCGCTTGCTATGGAAAAATGATATCCCTACGTAACCGATTTGTTTGTAAAGTATCATGAATTTCTTCAAAATTAAATAAATACAAGGATTCAGGCTGCCATGGGAAATGATTATAAACACGTGGTGCGGATGGAGAATATCCATAAGAACTTCGGAAAAGTCGTTGCCCTGAAAGGTGTGAACTTCGACATCGGTAATAACGAGGTGATCGGCCTCATCGGCGACAACGGCGCCGGTAAGTCGACGATGGTGAAGATACTCACCGGTGTGTATGCACCGACCTATGGCGACATGTATATCCGCGATGAGAAAGTCGATTTCAGGCAGTACAGTGTCAAGGTTGCGCACAGGTACGGCATCGAGACAGTGTATCAGGAGCGGTCGCTCGGAGAAAAGCAGCCACTGTGGAGAAACTTCTTTGTCGGCCGGCAGATCACCAACAGGTTGGGATTCATCAATGTGAAGAGGGAGAAGGAGATCTCCCAGCACATCATGCTCGACCTGATCGGGTTCCGGGGAGCCGGTATTACGGTAGAATCGAAGGTCTGGGTGCTCTCGGGAGGTGAGCGTCAGGGTATAGCAATCGGGAGGGCCATGCATTTCGATGCCGATCTTATCGTGCTCGATGAACCCACGGCCGCACTCTCGTTGAAGGAGATCAGGAAGGTCCTCAACTTCATTCAGAAGATCAAGGAGTCGAACCGGTCATGTGTGTATATATCCCACTCCATATCCCATGTGTACGAGGTCTCTGACAGATTCGTGGTCATCGACCGGGGGGAGATCGTAGCGAATATAAAGAAGAGCGAGGTCTCGCTGCAGGATCTCGATGAGTTCCTGTTGAAGTATGCAACAGGGAAGGAGACGGGCACGTAATGGCAAAGACTGAAATAAAATCGGTAAAAACGGGATTCAGCAGTATTGAGGCACTGCCCATCATCATCGTGTATGTGGCGCTGATAGGCACGTTCATGTTTACGGCGCCCGGTACCTTCCTCAAGTATAGGATCTACCAGGCCTTTCTGTCGACTGTTCCGCCGCCCCTCATCCTCGCGCTTGGTCTGACGCTCATTGTAGCGGCAGGAGAGATCGATCTCTCCTTTCCGGCGATCATCACCTTTTCAGGTTTTGTGTATGCGTTTCTTTTTACCAAGACGGGCATGACCTGGCTCCCCTTCATTGCGGCAATCGCTTCGGGTATTGTTGTAGGTTTTGTAAACGGTATACTGGTTGCGAAAGTAGGCATGCCCTCCATCATTGCCACCCTGGGATCGCAGTTCTTCTGGAGCGGGCTTACGGTCATCCTGTCGGGCGGTCTGGCCTGGAATATCCGCGCAATCCGCGAAGAGTTTATCCACAGGCTCTTCACCGCACGTATAGGCGGTTTTCTTCCCGCACAGGCGCTCTGGGCACTCGCCGTTGCCGTGGTTCTCTGGTTCATTCTGAACAGGCATCGATTCGGTGAGCACACGCTGTTCATTGGAGACAACATGAGCGTTGCGCAGGTTTTGGGTGTAAATGTACAGAGAATGAAGATCAAACTGTTTACGCTTATGGGTGGACTTTCAGCGTTTGCTGCAGTGCTTCTGACCCTGGAGATGTCGACCTACTGGACCACGCAGGGGAGCGGATATCTGCTCATCGTTATGGCATCGGTATTCATCGGAGGAACATCGATCTTTGGCGGTGAGGGGACCATTATAGGAACCGTGTTCGGGGCCTTTATCGTCGGTTCGATCGAAGCAGGAATCGTTGCTTCGGGCCTCGGCGGGTTCTGGACACGTCTCGTGGTGGGTCTCGTGCTCATCGTGGCAGTGATACTTAACATCGTCATCACGAGAGGGGGCGGCGGTGAATCGAAACTCAGAAAATCGGTCTTTGTCAAGGGACTCAAGAAGGAAACGGCAGGAGAGGAATAGGGTATGGGGGGATAAAGGGGACGGGAATCGCCGGGCTCTTGGTAATTTTTGTATAGGGTTGCCGGCTTCTGTCGACCCTTTTCTCATAAAAAACATTACATGAGGAGGTTTCAAGATGAAGAAATCTGTAGTACTCATCTGCACAACGATCATCGTTGTGGCCCTCGTCATCGGTCTTGCACTCACCGGTTTCGCACAGAAGAAGGAAGGTCCAACTGGCCTTCTGGGTGAAGGCATGACCGTGTACATTCAGTGCGGCGGTCCCGAGGGCGGACCAGCGACGATCGCACGAACCAATGGAGCCCGCGACGCTGCCAAGCATCTTGGCTGCAAGCTCATCGAGCAGTACTCGAAGTGGCAGCCGGAGATCATGATCCAGCAGTTCCAGGAAGCACTCGCAGCCGAGCCCGACGGCATCGCGATCATGGGACATCCAGGCTCCGATCCTTTCGCTCCCTTCGTAAAGGAAGCCAACGCAAAGGGAATCGTCGTTACCAGTGGCAATACGCCGCTGACCCCGCTGTATCAGCAATACGCGGGTGACGGTTTCGGTTACGCCGGTGTGGACCTGTACATGGGCGGTTATGTAACGGGCCAGAACATGCTCAGAGAGGGACTTAAGCGGGGTGACAAGGCACTCGTGTACGGGCTTATGGGTGAGGCCGAGCGCGGCATGAGCACCAGAGGTATGTTCGATGCCCTGAAAGAGGGTGGACTCGATGTCGACTACCTGGAGATCTCACCCGAAGTCAATGCCGACTTCTCGCTCTGCGTGCCGGTTCTGACCGCATACCTTTCCAGGAATCCCGATGCGAAGGGTCTGGGAACCCAGCACGGTGGTATTACTTCCATGTTCGAGAAGGTGCTCACCGAAACCGGGAAGCAGCCGGGCGACGTCATTGCAGGTGGTATCGACCTCACGCCACAGACCATAGACGGCCTGAAGAGCGGCTATGTGAGCGCAACCCTGGATCAGCAGCTCTACCTGCAGGGGTTCCTGCCTGTGCTTCAGATCGTCCTGACCAAGAAGTACGGATTTGCTGGAATGTACATCAACACCGGTGCCGGCGTGGTAACACCCGATACGATTGATAAACTGATCCCGCTCATCGATGCCGGTATACGGTAAATGCCGATAGGCAATTATCGGATTGAGGTGCGTTGAATTGCCGACCTAAGGTAACTCGGCCGGTTTGAGGCGAGTTGAGTTGTCAATGTAAGGCTGAAGATCTGTTTTAATCGAAGCTTCAAAGCTGGTACGTAAGACGTACGCAAAGACCCCTCAGGGTGCAGGAAGTGCATTCCTGAGGGGTTTCTTTATACCGAATGATGAGTATTATCTGAGAGTGTAAGGGAGATTTAATAAAAAATCAATCATCGAGGATCTGGAGTAGTTTCTTCGTCACAATGTTATGTACACCTTGTGCATGATCACTTAACAACGAATCTAAGGCTTCTGTGGCAATACTTTTCGCATCCCTAAATCTATCATACTCATTGATTTTGATATTTGTCTTTTTCTCCAAGACATTTAAAGCGTTAGTGTTGATAATTCGATTCACATAATTCTCCAAGAATGAGCCGATCTTAACACCTTCACCTCCGATAACAATAAATTCAGGATTCATGAAATTCACCACCAAAGCCAATGCCTTGCCAAGATGGTTACCCACATATTCTATGATGTTGAGGGAGAATTTATCACCGTCATCCGCAGCTCTCTTGAGTACATCCAAATCAACCTTGTTCAAGTCCCCATCACAATAATTTAGAATTTTTGTAAACACACCTTCCTGTATGCCCTCCCTGATTTGACGAACGATGCTCTCCTCTGAGGCGATTGTTTCGAGGCACCCATAATTTCCACATTTACAACGAATGCCGTTGTCATTGACTACCATATGTCCAACCTCACCGGCAATACCAGAAAAACCCCGATAGAGCTTACCATCGATCATGATACCACTTCCCACTCCTTTCCCGATATAGATGGAGATAAAGCTCTTACCAGTGAGATCACTGCGATATTTATTCTCGTAGTAAGCTCCAGCACGGCAGGGGTCATCAATATACACAGGTAGCCCAATTGACCGTGACACATGGTCTCGCAGTTGCATATCAATGATACCCCCAAGATGTGTTCCCAAGATGAATCTTCCGTTTTCGGTGTCCACTATTCCCTCGAGGGCGATACCCAGTATGGCAATGGACTCTTCATTTATCTTTATTTCAGTGATGAATCTCTCATAGTATTTGGTAATCAAATTCAACAAATTATCAGCGGATGAGATAATTTCGTTGTTTACGTTAAAGGGATATTCAATGTTCGTAATAACCTCTCCATCAGGTCGTAACGCGGAAAATAGAGCCCTCTCCTCGTTGAGAGCAACGCCTATTGAAACGCATAATTCAGGATTAAGATTATAGAGATCTGATTTTCTTCCAGCTTGAGAATCCGATTTTCCAGCTTTTACGAGCAAACCCGAATTCAGGAGATGATTGACTACTTTGTTCACAGTCATGAGCCCAATATCTAGTTGATTAGATAGGCAAGCCTGATCAGCAGGCCCCTTCTTCTGTAGGTACTCTACTATACTCATGTATCTTTCAAATGCTTTTTGCATGATGAAGAACCTACTTGCGTTGAAATATATTCATATTAATTATATAAAAATTAGGTTGACAATTCAATTTATTTCTTTTAGAATTACTGAATTATTTAAGAATTAAGCTTTCATAGCTGCACTATAACATATTTTTTATCAGTTCAATAAGAAAATTTTGTTTTTATATATTCCTGTTCAAAAAGCTTTGGCATATGAATCTCTCATGTACGAGTACATGCGCTTTGTGGACCTGAACCAAGGTCCATAGAATAAAAATTATATTCATAAGGAGGTAATGCGATGAAAAAGGTCATTGCATTGGGATTCATTCTTGTCCTTTGTATTTTTTTAGCTTTCTTTGTCTTCGCAAGTGGGGGTAAGGATGATAAGGGAAAGGTTGCGGATAAAGGGCCTGAGCCAGTAGAACTCGTTGTTTGGTGGTGGGGGGAATCCGAAGCACCAGGACTCGAGGCGTGGATGAATGAAACGGTTGCAATGTTCGAGGCCGAATATCCGCATATCGATGTTGAAACCCTACTTCAGGCTGTGGACAATGTCATCGATGACTTCACAACTGCCTCGGCTGCTGGCAGTCCACCGGATGTGCAATTTCTCTGGAACGGGGTGTATCATCAGGAGAATGTGTGGCGTGGGTACCTCGAACCGCTAAACAACCTGCTTACACCCGAAGAGCTTAAACATATGTACGCCACAGACCTCTCCATCTATAAAGGTCAGCAGTACCGGATCGGCTGGTACGTTGTTCCATTTGGAATGGTGTATAACAGGGAGCTCTTCAAACAGGCTGGATTATCCGATCCTCCTGAGCTATGGGAATGGGATGATTTCATCGATGCATGCGAACAGCTAAAAAGGGCCGGTATCACGCCGCTCGGTTTTGGATTCAAGGACGGGTGGTGGGGTGAGTGGTACACAGCTTTAACTATTTATCAACAGGCCGATGAGATTGAGGATATAGCAAAGCTCATAACCGGGGAGAACAAGTGGACGAACCCCCGCTGGCATGAGCATTGGAAACGTGCATATCAGCTCATTGAAGCGGGCTATGTAAATGATGATGCAAACTCCCTTGCCCACTATCAGGGAATCGAACTGTTCAATGCGGACAAGGTGGCTATGAGTACAACCGTTGGTTCGCTGGTTGGTGAAGCTGAAAAGTCACTTGGAGCGGAAAATGTCGGTCTTACCAACTTTCCGCGGTTTGGGACCGGTTCCTTTAGAGATCTTCCCCTTACAGATATTCAGGGATGGGGGGTCTCGGCCCAATCAAAGCACAAGGAAGAGGCCACAGAATTCCTCAGATTCATGCACAGGCCTGATCGTCTCTCTGCCCAGTTTAAAATGGCAAATGTATTCCCCGCCGACGATCGCTGGCAAGGCGAAAAGGAAATTACGAATCCGAACATCAAACTTATGTGGAAGTGGTTCAAGGGAGGATCAGCGGTTTATCTTCCTAATATGATACCTTGGACATTCGATTCAGAGGTTATGTTTACTGCACCTCAGTTTTTCATGTCAGGAACGCATACCCCTGAAGGTGTTGGGCAGCTGGCAGAGGATGTCATGGGGCGTTGGCGTGAGGAAAATCCAGACCTTTACGAGAGCATGAAAATCTGGTTTAATTTGTAATTGTGAACTGAAAAGATTATGGAGGAAAGGGGGATCTCCCTAAGGGAGATTCCCCTGTTACAATATGCTCAAGTACAAATGGTGGGAATCTCTCCTCTTTCTCGCACCAACGCTACTGGTAATACTATTTGTTTTCGGTTATCCCCTGTTTAGAGTATTTGATTTCTCTACTAGGCGTATACGGGGTGCAAGTGGTCCTTTTATTGGACTGGATAACTATCGATTTGTACTTCGTGCACCTGTGTTTCAACTTGCGGTCAAACATAATCTGTTCCTTCTCGTTGGTGTTCCCATAATGGTTCTCCTCGCCCTCATTATTGCAGCCCTTCTCTTTGAGCAACTGAGGGGCTGGCGTTTCTATCGTTTCTGTCTTTTTATACCCTATATTGTGGCAATACCTGTTATTGGTGTCATATTCGGTTACATGTTAAGCCTTCACGGTGTCATAAACGAATTACTCGAAAAGGTTGGATTGGGATTCTTAGCTTTCGACTGGTTGGGTAATCCAAAACTTTCCCTTAAAACCATTCTTATAATTGTCGTATGGAAAGAGGTGGGTTTTGGTATGATTCTCTTTCTCGCACGGCTCATGAATGTCTCATCCGACCTGTATGAAGCTGCCAAAATTGACGGGGCAAACTGGTGGCAGGCACTCTGGTATATAACAATACCGCAGCTTAGACTGGTTATTGAATTTTTTGCTGTTATATCTATGGTCAACCTCATTGCCTGGGTTTTCAGCTATGTGTACGTCATTACCAATGGAGGTCCGGCGAACTCCACGCAGGTGATTGAGTTGTGGATATTCAACAAGGTATCCAGAGGCGCACCAAATCCAGGTATGGGCGCTGCTGCCTCTGTACTGCTTCTAGTTGTTTCATCTGTGTTTATTTTTATCCTTCTTAAGCTCAGATTGAAGATCGGAGAAGAATAATGAGCAGCGGTATGCTTAGAAGTCACGGTGATTACGGGAAAAAGGCACTCATTCAGCTATTTTTTTTCGTTATGGTGATCGTGGCTGTCTATCCGCTGTTTTGGATGATCATCACATCATTCAAGACACAGGAGGCCTATCTCGCGAATAAGTACAACCTGCCATGGCCAATCATGCTCAAGAACATCATCTCCTCCTTTCGAGGAGGTAAATTCGCCAGATGGTTTCTCAATTCCATATTGGTCACGTTCGGTGCTACACTCGTCACCACAGTGCTCGCATGTTTTGCGGCATACGCCTTTGCACGAATGCCTTTCAAAGGCAGCAACACCATCCTTAATTTCATAATCGCGCTTATGGTTGTCCCTCCCGTAGTCATGATAGTGCCGCTGTTTATTCTCTACAATCAATTCAAGCTGCATTCCACCTATCACGGAATAATTCTTTTATATACAGGCATCACGCAGCCGTTCTCTGTCTATCTCCTCACCAATTTTTTCAAGACCATACCCCGCGATATGGTAGAGGCTGCAATGATAGACGGATGTTCGAAGCTCGGTATACTATTTCGGATCTTTATACCGCTCTCACGGGCTGCACTCGTTACTCTTTTCATCACGCAGGCACTCTGGATCTGGAATGAACTTCTCATTGCGCTCATATTCCTGGCCAAGGATGAAATGAGAACCCTTATGGTGGGCATTACAGCCTTTAGAACGAAATATATGCTCGATATACCTGTCATCATGGCAGGTCTTTTAATGAGCACCCTCCCAATGCTTATATTGTACGCACTGTTTCAAAAAGCCTTCATTAAAGGTTTGACGGAAGGCTCGACAAAGGGATGATGAGGATTTCCGAATTGCTGTACAGCACAGGCAGCTGCATACTTCTTTAAGGATACTATTACAGAGAATGGGAAGGAAGATACAATGGGTGATCCCGGAAGCGAACTCATAGGAAATGAGGAAAGACAGGCACTCTTGGAAGTCATTGACTCAGGTCGGCTTTTCCGATAAGGGAGCAAAGATGATTCCAGCTTTCTCGCTAAGGTGTGGCAACTCGAAAAAAACGTTTCTGATTACCTTGGAATTGGTCATACTATTGCGGTTAATCCAGGAACAATTGCGCTCTTTATGGCTCTGCACGCACTGGGGATCGGACCTGGTGCCGAGGTAATAGTTCCAGGCTACACATTCATTGCAAGCATTACCTCGATAATTTTCGCCAGAGCAATACCTGTTCTTGCTGAAATCGACGAGACCCTTACACTCGATCATGAGGATGTGAGAAAAAAAATTACTCCCAGAACAAAGGCCATTATGCTTGTTCAAATGCTAGGAAATCCGGGGCACCTGGAAGAGATTGAATTGATTGCCCGTGAAAAAGGTTTTTTTCTCATTGAAGACTGTGCACAGGCATTCGGTGCGCAGTTCCGGGGAAGGTATGTTGGTGTATATGGAGACGTCGGTACTTACAGTTTCAATGTGTACAAGACCATCACCGCTGGTGACGGGGGGATGATTGCAACAAATAACAATGAAATCTACCGTAAAGCCTTTGCCATACATGATCAGAGGCATCTCACTCTCAGACAGGGGGTGGAACAGGGGTCTCGAACCGTCATCGGTCTTGATTTCAGGATTACGGAACTTGCGGCTACCGTGCTATTGATACACTTCAGCAGAATGGAGGCTATGAAATCACATCTCCGTGAGAACAAACAACGGTTCAAAGAAGGGATACAGGACATCCCGGGAATCACCTTTCGAAAAATCCTCGACCCCGATGGTGAGTTGCACACCATACTTACCGTACTTTTTCCCGATGCACAGATCGTGCGGAAAGTGGCGAAGGAGCTCGGCTGCGGTGTCGTTTCCGATTCTGGATGGCATGTGTACAACAATATGGAGCATCTTCTGGGGAAAAAGGTCACCACAGATGAGGGCTGTCCCTTTACCTGTCCCTATTACGGGGGTGGTGAGGTTCGATATGAAAGGGGCATGCTTCCGAAGACCGATTCCATTCTGGGGGGGAGCCATTAATATTGGAATCGGCATATCTGATGTGGGACTTGGCGCGGGGTTCGGCCTCAGCGTGAAAAGTGCGGAAGATGAAATAGACAAAAAGATCGAAGCATTCAGAAAGGCAGCCCTGAAATACTGCAATTGATTCTTCTCGATTCAGTTTAAATAAAAACAAAATGAATGTAAAAGTAGTATCAGTCTGAATAAAAAATGGATGCATTTCAATGACATCAAAAGAAAGACTAAAAGCAACCTGGAACGGAATAAAAAGTGATCGTGTGCCCTTTACCACATGGTGTTTTGGCGTCAAACCAAGAGGGTCACTTACCTGGACGAGAAATGGTGAACATATCGAAAGGTGGTATTCCCTCCGAATGGAACATCTGCACACGTGGCATCAGGCCTGGACATTGGAAGATGAGTTTCGGCGTGTCCTTGCATGGCAGTCTCTCGGCGTGGATGACACAATTGATGTATCCATCCCTTGGTCGTTAAATCTTGAGGTCATGTGGAAGGACGGAACAATATCTGCAGGTGTTGAGGATGCACAACCACTGCTCGTTCGTGAATACAAAACCCCTTCCGGCAATCTACGGCACTCAGTTCGAAAGACAGGTGAGGACCCGGGTGAAGGATGGGTAGTGCAGCCAGACCATGTACCGCTCTTTGAGGATTTTAATATACCTCGTGGTGTCGATCATGCGGTCAGCTCAATCGAAGACGTTCCCAAGATACAACATCTCTATCAATCTCCCGATAAAGCGGCTGGAAAATGGTTCAAAGAAAGGATGGAAGAGATACAACCTTTTGCACAGAAAAACGCAATTGCTGTCCAGGCCTGGTCTGCATTCGGTATGGATGGAGTTATTTGGCTTACTGGTGTTGAACCTGCTGTGTATATGGCAATAGATCACCCAACTTCTTTTGGGAAGCTCGTTGATACTATCGCTGAAACAGACTATGGAAGGACAGAGCTAGCGTGCAAACATCCCGGAGTCGATATCGTTACGCAGCGTGGTTGGTACTGTTCGACTGATTTCTGGTCGCCAAAGCTATTTGATCAGTTTCAATTATCTCACATCAGAAATCTGGCCAAACTCATCCATAAAAACGGGAAGAAATTCGGGTTTGTCATGACAACAGGTGTGGAGGTATTGGGAAGCAGGTTGGTGGAAGCCGGTGTGGATGTGCTCTATTTTATCGATCCGGTACAAGACAACCTGTCAGTATCAAGAGCACTGGAATTATTTGGAAATAGTATCACCTTGGTTGGCGGTACGAATTCTATCAGCTTGGCAGTTCAAGATAAGAAACTCATCGATGATCAGGTGAAAGAAAGTATGGATATACTCGGTCCCACACATCGATTCATACTTCATCCTGTGGATGCACTGCATCCTGATACACCATGGGAAGGCATTGAAATGCTCATTGAAAGCTATAAGGAAAATTGTTAACGAGATGCCCATTCCTTTTTGAGCGTATTACAGGAGTTATCGGGTGAAAGTTTCGCAATTACAGGTTCTGTCGAACAGTGAGATGGATAAAATCCATGAATCATCTCTTGAAGTTCTACAAAAAATCGGTGTGGTTGTAAATAGTCGTAAGGTGATCGATGTTTTGAAGAAATTGGGATGTGCAGTTGACAATGGGACCGAACGGGTTCGCGTACCGGCACAAATCGTTGAAAAATGTCTCGATACACTTCCTCAAACGATTCCGATTAGTGACCAAAATGGTAATCATTGTCTCGATCTGGGTAATGGGAACCCACACTGTGCAAGCGGTCATAATGCTGTATTCATGCTATCGGACGCGTCAGGAGCACGCCGTGGATCTACAGTGAAAGATGTGGTAGATTTTACGGTGTTGTCTGATCACCTAGATGAGATCGACATCGTGGGAGTTCCGGTAAACCCGCTGGATGTCACTGCTCAAACAGCGCTTCTATATGCCATAAAGGCCATACTGGAAAATACGAAAAAGCCCGTTTATTTCTCAACAGAATCCGAGCAGGTTAATCGGGCAGTTATTGAAATGGCTAGAGCTGTCTTGGGTGTATCAACGCTTGAAGAAAAATGCAATATAATCTGTCAGCTCTCGCCGACAAGCCCTTTGTATTGGGAAAGGGGTGCAGTGGAAGCTTTACAGACATGTGCTAAGCAGAAAGTGCCGGTCGTTATTCTACCGGCTCCTATTGCAGGAATCACCGCACCCTACACCTTAGCTGGATTAGCAACGGTATACAATGCAGAAATGCTGTCAGGAATCGTCATATCCCAATTAACCAATCCAGGTGCAGGGGTCATCTACGGATCTGCATGGTTAACCAGTGATATGCGGTACGGTACTACCTTGGTAGGTCGTCCTGAAGCGTCTCTGCTCCGAATTGCGTCCGCTCAAATGGCTCATCATTATCATATCCCAAGCCACACGACATCGCCCGAAAGCGACGCCTCTGCCCTGGATGAACAGATGGCGTGGGAGAAAACTCTGAGCACGGTTGCGAGCCTCGCTGCACAAAATGATCTGATCATGAATCTAGGAATGTTTGGTGCGGGGATGACAATAAGCCTCGCACAATTAGTCATCGATAATGAGATCTGCAGAATTGTGAAGAGATTCGTCAGAGGGATAGAAGTCAGTGATGATACAATAGCGCTGAAAACGATAGCTCAGGTGGGATCGAAGGGTAATTTTTTAATGGAGGATCATACAGTGAAGCACCTTCGGAGCGGAGAGCATGTTGAGTTGGATATAACAAATGCCGAAAACTATGAGGTTTGGTGGAAAAAAGGCGCATCAAATATTGTTGCCCGTGCTGAGGATAGAGTAGGAGCTATTTTATCGAATCGTCGTAAGAGTTTATTCGATAGTGATGTAAAAAGGCGGCTAAAAGATATTATTGAGAAATGTGAAAAAGTGATCCTGAAACAGCAGACATGATCTCGACAACTTAAGAGATTAAATAAAGACATATCTAAAAAATCCCTCATGGATTCATAGCATTCCTGAGGGGTTTCTTTTTTTGTGTAAGATCAGTATTATGTATTTGAATCTTGTAGTACAGGGTTTTCAGGGGTGGTCAGGTGGGTCGAATCATAACCCTTCCCCAAGAAGTATCGATGAAGATCGCCGCCGGCGAGGTAATCGAGGGGCCTTTTTCTGTGGTGCGTGAGCTCATAGACAATGCTATCGATGCCGGGAGTACGCAGGTCCGGGTCACCATCACAAACGGCGGCAGGGACTTCATCCAGGTCATAGACAATGGCACGGGCATGCCGGAGCAGGATGCGAAGCTTTCGGTG
>Ga0114922_10004722_pt1 | contig 12639 bp, 10 predicted proteins | sample AartaG_FD_100975 | JGI IMG/M metagenome (GOLD analysis project Ga0114922, IMG submission 100975) | Deep subsurface microbial communities from Aarhus Bay to uncover new lineages of life (NeLLi) - Aarhus_00045 metaG | ecosystem: Environmental > Aquatic > Marine > Oceanic > Sediment | place... | reverse complement strand
ATCCGACCGCAAGGAGCGCCACGCTCATATCCGAGCCCGCGTACAGAACCGACCGGCCGCGGGCGATGGCTCCCTCGACCGTGGACTGGACGACGTGCAGCCCGCTTACCAGGAACTTGAAGACCGCGCCTATCCCGAGTCCCGTCGCGATCCACAGGATGCCCGGCCCGCCCTCTTCGCCCGCGATGAGCACTTCGGAACAGGCGACGCCTTCGGGATACACCAAATCGGGCCGACCGACGATGAGCGCGCGCCGCATCGGCACCATGAACACTATGCCGAGCAGCCCGCCGAGAAGAACGATGAGCGTTGTCGGCCAGAACTTGAAATCCTGCCATGCGCCGACAAGAATGAGCGCAGGCACCGTGAATATCGCGCCTGCCGCAAGGCTTTCGCCGGTCGACGCCATGGTCTGGACAATGTTGTTCTCGAGTATGGTGCCGCGACGCAGTATCCCCCGCAGGATGGACATGCTGATGACCGCCGCCGGTATCGAAGCGCTCACCGTCATGCCCGCGTAGAGGCCGAGGTAGGTGTTGGCGGCGCCCATGATGACGCTTAACAAGGCCCCGAGCAGCAGCGCGAGAACCGTCACCTCCCGGACGTCCTTGCCTGCCGGAACGTAGGGCTCGGGCACAGACGGATTCGCGCTCATCCTATCCCTTCACAGCCGGCATGCCGGACGGCGAAACATATTCCCACCCCCTGCACAGGTTCAGGCGTGTGTTGCTCGTATCGCTACTGTACGATGGCTGGACCGAGCCGCCCCTCGACGATCTCCTTCGCTTCGCTCATTATTGTATCGACCAGTTCCTGCACCGTCGTGACCGAATGGATCAACCCCGTGACCTGGCCGGCAGTGAACAGCCCATGGTCCAGGTCGCCTTCTTCCATCACCTTCTTGCCTCGCTGTCCGCTCAGCAGGGGTGCCAGCTCGTCCAACGCCGCGCCTCGTCCCTCCATCTCCGCGACCTGATCTGCTATCGTGTTCTTCAACACGCGTTCGGTGTTGCGCAACGACCTCATCACGAACATCGTGTCGCGTTCCGTTGCACGGACCAGCCACTCTTTTGCGTTCGGGTGCATCGGCGCCTCCTCGGTCGCCATGAACCTTGTCCCCATGTTCATCGCGTCCGCGCCCAACGCCAGCGCCGCCACCAACCCGCGGGCGTCCCCGAACCCGCCTGACGCTATCACCGGGATGTTTACGGCATCGACAGTCGCTGGAAGGAGCACCAGGGATCCCACGTCTTCCTCGCCCGGATGGCCCGCGCACTCGCACCCGTCGATGCTCACGACATCGCACCCTATCCGTTCGGCTTTCTGAGCGAACCGAACCGCCGTACACTTGTGTATCACCTTGATGTCGGCTGATTTCAACCGTTCCATGTATGGTTCGGGATTCCTGCCGGCAGTCTCGACGATCTCTATCCCGCTGTCGATAATCGTGTCAATGTAGGCGTCGTAGTTTTTCGGGATAAGCGTCGGCAGAAGCGTCAGATTGACCCCGAACGGTTTGTCGGTAAGGTCTCTGGTCTTCGTTATCTCGCCGGCAAGCTCCTCGGGCGACTCGAACGTCAGCGCCGTGAGGATGCCGAACCCGCCAGCGTTGGATACCGCGGCGACAAGTTCCGCCTTCGAGATCCACATCATGCCGCCCTGGATTATCGGATGATCGATGCCGAGAAGTTCAGTAACCTTCGTCTTGAATACTTGCTCCACTATGTGTTCCTCCTTCTCTATACCCCGCACACAAGAACCAAGGCCGCAAGTGCCGCCTCGCAGACTGTATCGCCGATTCGTTTTGCCGAAGAGAACAGACCCGGCTGACCCGAAAAGAAGCTCTACGAGCTTTGCTGGCGTATCGTTTTCACTTCCTCGACAAGCGCTGTCAGCACTGGGGCGGCCGGCGCGCCGATATAATGGTCCGTCACCATGAGCGTCAGGTCCGTCCTCTCGGGGTTGATCTCTACCACTTTCGCCCCGTGAATCTTTGCCTGACGCGGAATGTTCGCTGCCGGCCACACGACCGCAGACGTGCCGATAACCATCATGACAGCGCAGGTTCGCGCCGCTTCGTCCGCGCGCAGGTTCGCATCGACCGGGATCTGCTCGCCGAAGAAGACGACGTCGGGTTTCAGAAGTCCCGAACATTTGCACCGCGGCGGGACCTCGCTGAAGTCCATCTCCGCGACCTCGTACTTCTCGCCGCACGTCAGACACACCAGCCGTTGGCCGTTTCCGTGGAACTCTATCACGTTGCGGCTCCCGGCACGCTGGTGCAGGTTGTCCGTGTTCTGGGTCACTACTGCTTTGAGATGGCCCATGCGCTCGAGCTCGGCCAGCCCGTGATGGGCCGGATTGGGTTTCGCGTTCATCACATTCTGGCCCGCCTCGAGAAGGACGCTCCACACTTTCTCCGGGTTGGACAGGAACGCGTCTATGTGCGAGTACTCCATCGGGTCGTATTTCGACCACAACCCGTCGGCGCCCCTGAAATCCGGTATGCCGCTGTCCACGGAGATTCCCGCACCGGTAAGCGCCGCCACCTTGTCCGTGGCGCTGATCAGCTTCGCCGTCTTGCGTATCTCGTCGCGCCATTCATCGATGCTTGACGCTGATTCCTTTGGCTCGCTGCTCATCGCACACGCATCACGCCTGATCCGAGTTCCCTTCCTCAGCCATCTCTACCTGTTCCGTCAGGTACTGTTCGACTATCTTGCCTTTCTGTATCTTCCCCGTGGCGGTTTTAGGCAGCTCCTCGACGAAAAACACTTTCCTGGGGCACTTGTACCCCGCCATGTTCTGTTTGCAGTACCCGACGAGGTCGGTTCGTTCGATCTTCTCGCTGGGTTTGAGCACGATAAACGCCGCAACTTCTTCACCCCACACCTTATCGGGCAGACCCACTATCGCCGCTTCGAGAATCGCCGGATGACGATAGAGCACACCCTCGATCTCCTTCGGATAAACGTTCTGACCGCCGCGTATGATCATCTCCTTCTTTCTGTCGACTATATAGACGTGCCCGTCATTGTCCACATAGCCCAGATCGCCCGTATGCAGCCATCCGCTCTTGAGCACCTCGGCCGTAGCCTCCGGGTTTTTGTAATACTCCTTCATCACGTTCGGTCCCTGGATCACGATCTCCCCGACCGTCCCCGCAGGCACCTCATTGTCGTCATCGTCGAAGATCTTCAGTGGCTGGCCATCGAGCGGCAGCCCTATTGAGCCAAGCTTCCGCTCTCCCGTAAGCCGCGTCACCGAACTGGCGCACGTTCCCTCGGTTAACCCGTACCCCTCGATGGTGAACGCCTTGTACTTTCTCTCGAACTCCTTCACCACCTCGACAGGCAGCGGCGCCGCCCCGGAGATGCAGAACCGAAGATGGCTCAGATCGTACTGTTCGGCGTCCGGAAAGCTGTTCAGCACGGCATACACCGTCGGCACGGCGCTGAACGAGGTCGCTTCATACTTGGCGAGCGCAGGCAGAAAACCGCGCGGCACGAATCCCTCGAGAAGGATCATGCTCGCACCGGAGCTCAACGGGCAAAGTGTCGTGACGACCTGTGCGTTCACATGAAACAAGGGCAATATGCACAGGAACCTGTCCTCGGGAAACACCTCGACCGCCTTCAACAACATCTCCGTGTCCGCCACGTAGTTCCCGTGCGTCAGAACGGCCCCTTTAGGTTTTCCTGTCGTCCCCGAGGTATACACGATCGCAGCTTCGTCGTCCTCGGTCACGGTCGGGAGATCGCCGCTGTCCGGTGCCTCCAGCAGCGTCCGGAACGGTATAGTCTCCGCAGCGTCACCGACAGACACGATCTCCTTGAGCTTCGGACAGTCGGCTTTGATGGCCAGCACTCGTTCGATGAACCGGTCGCACGTGATGATCGCGGCCGCGTCGCTGTTGTCCACGATATACGCGATCTCTGCGCCCTTGAGCAGCGGGTTGATCGGCACTATCACTGCTCCCAATCTTGTGATGCCGAAAAAGCTGTACAGGAATTCGAGACAGTTGGGCAGCAGCACTGCAACCTTGTCGCCCTTCCCGAGGCCCAGCTTCGCCAATCCGTTCGCGACCCGGCGCGAACGTTCCGCTAGCTGGTTGAACGTGGCTTGCTCCTCCTTGAACAACACAAACGTCTTGTCGCCCCATTGCGAAGCCTGCGATTCCACCAGATCGTTCAACGTCATCGTCGTTGGTCCTTTCCTCCCGCTGTTATCCCTTGGCTGCCAGGCGGCTGCTACCCGCCGTGTTCCTCAACAAACCGCTCGACCACCTTGCGTTTCTGTATCTTGCCCGTCGCCGTCTTCGGCAGATCGGTCACGAAAAACGCTTTGCGCGGACACTTGTAATCCGCAAGGCGTTCTTTGCAATAGTCTATCAGCTTCTCTTCGTCCAGCGAGCCGTCGTCTCTGAGGACTACAAACGCGGCCACCTCTTCGCCCCACACTTCGTCGGGCAACCCCACTATCGCCGCCTCGAGAACCGCAGGATGGCGATAGACCACTTCCTCAACCTCTTTCGGGTATATGTTCTCGCCGCCGCGTATGATCATCTCCTTCTTCCGTCCCACGATGAAGAAGTATCCGTCCTCGTCGATGTAACCGAGGTCTCCTGTGTGGAGCCACCCGTTCTTCAACGTCTCCGCAGTCGCCTCCGGATTGTTGTAGTACCCTCTCATGACGTTGGGCCCCTGAATCACGATCTCCCCAACGGTTCCCACCGGCACTTCGGTATCGTTGTCGTCAAAGATCTTCATCGGTTGCTCTTCATACGGCACCCCGATCGATCCTATCTTGCGCTTCCCAGCGAGAGGGTTGACCGAACTGGCGCACGTCGCCTCGCTCAGCCCGTACCCCTCGAGAATGAACGCGTTGTATTTCTTCTCGAACTCGTTGAACACCTCGACCGGCATCGGGGCCGCACCGCACACGCAGAACCGCAGCTTGCTCAGGTCGTACTGTTCCGCGTCCGGCTGGTTGTTCAGGATCGCGTAGACCGTCGGCACACCGCTGAACGCCGTGGCTCCGTACCTCTCGAGCGCCGGCAAAAACTCTTTGGGCGAGAAACGTTCCATCAACACCATGCTCCCGCCGGCGTACATCGGGCCCAGCGTCGTCACCACCTGGGCGTTCACATGGAACAGCGGCAGAATGCAAAGGAAACGGTCCTCGCTCGTCATTTCGACCGCTACGTTCATCAATCTCGTGTCTTCCATGTAGTTGTGGTGAGTGAGGATCACTCCCTTCGGGCGGCCTGTTGTCCCGGAGGTGTAGATTATCGACGCATCGTCCTCCTCTGTAACCTCGGGAATACCTCCGTGGATTGTCGTGTTCAACAACTCTTCGAACGGGAACACACCTTCTCGGTCCGCGGTCGAGATAACGTGTTTCAGCCGGGGACAGTCGGGCTTGATCGAAAGGAGCAAATCGAGATACTCGTCCGTGACGATGATCACTTCGGCTTCACAGTTGTTGACAATGTAGGTTATCTCCTGCCCTTTAAACAACGTGTTGATGGGAACAGCCACGGCCCCTGCTTTCATCACGCCGAAAAAGCTGTACATGAATTCCGGCCGGTTCGGAATCAGCAGGCAAACGTTATCGCCTTTCTCGACGCCGACCCTCGCAAGACCGCACGCGACCGCCTTGGCGCCACCATTGAGCTGCCGGTACGTTACCTCTTCATCCTTGAAGAAGAGAAACGTCTTATCAGCATACTCCTCCGTACGCTCTTCGAGCAGTTGCGGTACTGTCATTCCCTTCCTCCTTTGCTCAGTCGAAATCCCCGGATTCTGCCATCATGACGGTGAGACGCGGTTTGCTCTGTAAGCATTTATCCTTGAGCCCACAGCGCACGGTAGCCAACATGCTGCATGTACTGGTCGAGCAGAACGAGCGCCGTGAATGCTTCTGCCACAGGCCATATCCGCGCGACTATTGTCGGGTCACGACGCGTCACAGCACTCAACGCGGCGTCCTCGAGTGTCACCTTATCGATAGTCTGCTGGTCTTTCGCTATAGTGGGTGTGGGCTTAACCGCCAGACGCGCAACCACCGCCTGGCCCGTCGTCAACCCGCCCGTGATACCTCCGGCGTTGTTTGACATGAACTTCACCGTACCGCCCTCGGCCCGCATCTGGTCGTTGCATTCCGAGCCCCGCATATCCTTTGCGCCGTATCCCGCGCCTATCTCGACCGCTTTGACCGCACCGATACTCATCATCCGGCCAAGCTCACCGTCGAGCTTGCGAAACACCGGTTCGCCCATACCCGCGGGGAGACCGGTAGCGACTACTTCGACCAAGCCGCCGCTCGAGTCGCCCTCGTCGCGAATCTCCAGAATGCGTTTCTCCATGGCAAACGCCGTCTCGGCGTCGGGACAGTTCATGTTGTAGTGGATACCGTACTCGTCACGAATGGCCTGCGGGTCGGGTGTCTCGGCGGCATCCTGTATGTCCCACAGGTCCCGCTCGAGCTCCGCCAGCACGGCAATCTTCTCGAGGAACCGCATGTCCGGGTTAATGCGACCCTTTCCGTACACCCAGGCATAGATCGGGTCGAACGTGCGGCGCACTTCACGGAACGTGTCGACCTGTTTCCGCGCTTTCTCGTGCGGCATGTCCGGCGCGCGCACGCCGGCGGCTTCTTTGACGTACGCAAACACCTCGATCCCCTGGTCCCGCAGGATACGCCGCGCCACTGCGCCCGCTGCCACGATGGTCGACGTGTACCTGCCGCTGAAAAACCCTGCTCCGATAGCGTCGTCCCACTCGCCGTATTTCTGGTACGATGCATACGACGCGTGACCCGGCCGCGGCGTACGGTTGGTTACCTGGTACTGTTCGATATGTTCGAAATGACGGTCCAGGTTCGGGATCAGGATCACCAGCGGCGTGCCGTTCGTGTGGTTCTTGTTCGAGAAACCCGGCATGGTATCGGCCGCGTTGACACCGCTGTATAGTATCGGTATGTCCGGTTCGCGGCGCGGCGACGCCAACTGGCTCTGACCCGGTTTACGCGTCAGCAACGCGCTGTAGATTTCCGCCTCGGCTATGAGCAGTCCGGGCGGCACGCCCTGAAGATGGACCGTGAGACCGTTCTGGTACGATCCGCCTGCTACTGTCGTCTGAAACAACGTTCCGTAAGTACAACCAAGCATTGCAGCTAATCCTCCGCCAGCGAGCAAAGTCCGTTACGTGGTACCAGAGGCTATAATTTTACAGTAGAAACCTCCAAAAGTCTACTGCCGTGGGGTGATTTGACGCGAAAGTCGACTCTGCCGAGTCAACTACGGGCATCTCGGCGCCGCGCAAGCAACCGATCCGCCGTTATTCCTGCTACGCCGTGCGTTCCCGGATAAACTCGCCGATCCGGTCTATCGCTGCTCTCCCCTCCGGCAACATGTCGGCGAAATAGTGCCAGACGTGGACCATATCGTCCCAGACCTCGAGGATGCTCTCAACGCCGGCAGCGCGTGCACGCTGGTCGAGCCGCACCGAGTCATCCAGTATGGCCTCGGCTGCGCCGGCGTGGATGAGCAGCGGCGGCAGTCCATCGAGGTCCGCGTACAGAGGAGAGGCAAGAGGTGTGCGCGGGTCCGCATCGCCCAGATACATCCTTGCCATGTTTTCCAATCCCTCCCGCTGCACGAGCGGGTCCCGCTCTGCATTGGTTGTCAGCGAGTCGCCGGTCGCCGCCAAATCGGTCCATGGCGAGAGGAGCACCCCCGCCGCCGGCAACGTTTCCCCGGCGTCACGCAACGAGACCAGCGTGGCAACCGCGAGCCCGCCACCCGCAGAATCCCCGCATATCACCAATCGCGCCGGATCCACGTCCTGAGCCAGCAACCAGCGATACGCCGCCGTCGCGTCTTCCACTGCAGCCGGGAACGGATGTTCGGGCGCCAGCCGGTACTCGATCGCCAGGGTTCGAGCGCCCGCAGCTCGCGACAGACGCGCGATCATCGACCGATGCGTTTGAATCGAGCCGATGACGTACCCGCCGCCGTGCAGGAAAAGGATGACACGATCGTCCGATCCATCGGGAACCGAGAGCCATCCACCGGGCACGCCGCCCGCATCCACCCTTTCCACATGCAGGTCCGACGGTATAGGGAACATCGAGGCCAGCTTCTCGAATACAGCACGCAGTTCTTCGGGAGGGAGATCCGCTTCCACGGGCTGGGACCTCAACAGTCCGATGATCTTCTCGAGTTCCTTGCTAGCCATCGGCTCCCCTCCGCGGCGGGATCATGTTCCCTTCTTCTTGGCAACCTCTTCTTCACGCAGAATCTTGCGCAACACCTTGCCCACCGCAGACTTCGGAAGCTCGGACCGGAACTCCACGAGCTTCGGCGCTTTGTACGGGGCAAGCTTCTCACGGCTGAACGCGATGATCTCTTCCTCCGTCGCCGTCTCACCTTCTTTGAGGACGACAAACGCTTTGACCGTCTCACCCCGGTACTCGTCGGGCACGCCGACCGCAACCGCGTCCAGCACCTTCGGGTGCTGGTAGAGCACCTCGTCAACCTCTCTCGGGTAGATGTTGTACCCGCCCGCGATGATCATGTCCTTCTTGCGGTCGACGATGAAGAAATAGTCGTCCTCATCACGCACCGCGATATCGCCCGTGTACAGCCAGCCGTCTCGAAGCTGGTCCGCAGTCTTCTCCGGGTCGTTCCAGTACCCACTCATGACGCACGGGCTCTTCATGATGATCTCGCCCGGCTCGCCGACCGGCATGTCCTCGACACCATCGGCGAGGTCCACGAGACGCACGTCGGTGTCAGGAAACGGAATCCCAATGCCGCCCACCTTCTTCAAGCCAAGCACGGGGTTCGCGATCCCGAGCGCCGAGGACTCGCTCATACCCCATCCCTCGTTGTAAGGAATGCCCATATCCTGGATCTGCTCTATGAGCTCGACCGGCATCGGAGCGGCTCCCGAGTTCAGCATCCCCAGTTTCCGGTCCAGGTTCAGTTCCTCGGCCCGGGGATGGTTGATCACGGCGTTGATTATCGTGGGAACCGACGGGAAGAAGTCGATGCGATCGAAGTTCGACATCAGGTTCATCAGCTCATCGATGTCGAACCGGGGGACGAGTATCTGCGTCGCGCACGTGAAAAGCGACCAGTTCATACCCACGACGTTCCCGTACACATGAAAGTACGGCAGCACTGACAGTACATTGCGTCTCTCTCTCGGAGTGATCTCTATTGTGGCGCTGCCCCACAGCGCACACTGGAACGTTGCCGCGACCAGGTTCGCATGGGTGAGGATCGCGCCCTTCGGAATACCCGTCGTGCCGCCCGTAAACTGGATCTGCGCGGGATCCTCCGGGGTTATCTCAACGCGCGGCCGCTTCGTGTCCGAGCACTCCTCGATCAGCAGCGAGAAGTGATGCCAGCCTTCCTCAAGGTCGAGATCCGCCGGCGTGCTTTGACCCATCCCGTCAATGTAGTCCGTCATCTTCGTGACCACCACGCGCGGTATCTCCACCGACTGCAGGAGGGACCGCACCGTGGGCAGCACCATGCCGAACGTGACCAACGTCGTCATCTCAGTGTTCTCGGCCAGCTTCGTCAGTTCGTCGGCCGTGTACATCGGGTTGAGGTTCACCACTATCGCGCCAAGTGACAGCGTCGCATAGTACGCAACGACGTATTGGGGCGACGTCGGCAGATGAAGACCTACCCGGTCGCCTTTCCGCACCCCGATCCTTGCCAGCGCGTTGGCCATCCGCAACACCTGCTTGCGCAGATCCCAGAAGCTTATCTCGGACCCGAAAAAGTTGGTAGCCGCCTTGTCCGGATAGGCGTTTGCAGGAACACGCAGCAGATCGTGCACCGGCACTCGAGGGTAACGAATCGTTACGGGTACGTTGTAATCGTAATGGCGGTGCCAAGGTCTTGGTTCCATAGTGCTCTCCTTATGGATTCTGAAACACCTTACTCAAGTGGATACTCTTGGCGTATTTCAGAAGAGATGCGATGCTAATGGAAACTGCTGTTCTGAGCAGCGTCAAACGGTTCTTCTCGTCGTAGTAGTTGATGAGCTTACCTTCCCAGATTCTCTGCTCGGCCAGGGGAATATATATGTTTTGGGTGGTTCCTGTCAACCCTGCTGCACGGACGAGACGCTGCGGATTGTCCGTAAACCGTAGGCGGCGGGCGCTGGACAGACGCCAGAGAGGAGTCGGGTACGTCCCGGTGCATCCTTCTCTTGAAGGCCGCTGACTGGCACAAGACGCCCCTGCCACAACGAGCCTTCTGCAATGTTACCCACGCGACCCGCATGTATTTACCCCAAGACAGCCTCGGCTGGTTTCCGGCGTTCCATTCTGCATCCTCTAAAAACCTGGTCGTTTGAGGAACATATGGTAGCTGTGTGAAGTGTAAAGCGCTGCCAACGGGTTGTGCCCGGTGACGCGGTCCTTCGCTGCAAGCACCGTGGTCATCGCCTTTGCATGTTTGAGAAAAAGCGAGTCATGGCCCACACACAACCCCAGCAAAACATTCAAGTCAGTACCGGCGCGGTTCAGAACCTTTGCCTGTAGAATCGGGTTGCAGGCCGACTCAGGCATGCCGATCCGTATCTTCTCTTCCTCCTTTACTCCCAGCTCCTCCTTGGCCATTCGTCCCACCTTGCAGACCACGCTCAACACGTCGAATCCCTGCGCTGTGAAGACGTCGTGCGCTAGTCGCGCTTCCCGGGCCAACCCAACGCAGAAAGCAAGGCCAAGTTTTTTCGCGCCGATCTTGTGGGCGAATTCGCATATCTCCTGTATTCTGGTCTTCCCGCAACGGGGAACATAGGGTTGCTTGTCCCTTTCGAGGTAACACTCCGCTTCCTGTATCGACGCCAGACGCGCGAACTCCTTCACTTCCTCGTCCGCGTAAACACGTCGCGCCTCTTCTGCCAGGCCTTCGAGGTTCTTTGTCGGGCAAAACGAAGGCCCCTCACCCGACTCCGTGAAGCAGGCTCTCGACAGAAAGTCCACACCGCACACTGCGCACTTAGGTCCTTTGGTATCATTCATAGTAGCATAGTCCCTTCCCAGGGTTGTGGGATATCACGTCGCCCACTGCACACTCGTTACGACGCCTCCGTGAGACGTTCTTCCCGAGCAACGCGCTTCTTGTCCCGCTTTTGCCAGAATACAGATCAGCTGGTTCAGTCTGAAGCGCAGCACGTTTGCGTGTTCTGCGCTACAAACCAGACTTCTGCCTATCGAGAATGATGTCGAGTCCCTGTTTCGGCATCGTTCGCGGTGTGGAACGTACCATTCCTGGCCCCGTGCGGAACCTACGTTCGCTCAATGATTGCGGCAACCGCCATGCCGCCGCCCGTGCACAACGTTATAAGAGCCCTGGACAGATCCTGGCGCTCAAGCTCGTCCAGCGCTGTACCAAACAGAACCGCGCCGGTGCCTCCGAGCGGGTGTCCCAGCGCTATTGCACCGCCGTTCACGTTGACTTTCGTCCGGTCGATTCCGAGCTCGCGGATCACCAGCAACGGCACGGTGGCAAAGGCCTCGTTGATTTCGAACAGGTCGATATCGCCCACGGTCATTCCAGCCTTTTTCAGAACGTTCTTCGAGGCGCGGACCGGACCGGTCAACATGATCACCGGCTCATCCCCGACCGAGGCTGTCGCGAGTATCCTGCAGCGCGGTTTGAGACCAGCCTCCTTCGCTTTCTGTTCGCTCATCACAAGCGCAACCGCCGCGCCGTCGACGATGCCCGAGGAGTTCCCGGCCGTATGAACGTGGTTGATCTCCTTTACCTCGGGATATCTCTCGAGGGCATACTTGTCGTACATCGGGCCCAGAGGTGCGAACGCTGGTTTCAGGTTCCCCAACACCTCGAGGGTGCTGTCAGGCCTCGGGTGTTCATCATGGTCGAGGATAACCGTGCCATTAGCATCCTTCACCGGCACTATACCCCTGTCGAAACGCGCCTCGTCCGCAGCGACCTTTGCCTTCTGCTGGCTCTCGAGCGCAAACTGGTCGACGTCTTCCCGCGAGAACCCTTCCCTGGTGGCGATCAGGTCCGCGCTGATTCCTTGCGGTACAAGCGGGTGTTTCTGGAAAAGATCCGGGTTGTACGCCGTGAGCAGCCCCGTCAAGTCGGGGTCGTCATCCGTCGGCAAGTACATCGGATTGCGAGACATCGATTCCACGCCGCCCCCGACCACCACGCTCTGCTGGTCAGCCACTACCATCGCGTGACCGAACGTGATCGCCTGCAAACCCGACCCGCAGAACCTGTTGAGCATCACGCCGGGAATGTGTTCAGGCCAATCGGCGGCCAAAACGCTCAGGCGCGCCACACACTGGTCCTGCTCACCGCCGCCATACTTCAACTGCCCGTCGACGTTGACCGCCCGGCGCATCTGGACGGCGCCCATGTACACATCCTCCACATCCGCAGGGTCGAACCCCGGGTTGCGATCTACGAGCGCCCTCAAACATGTCGCTATCAGTTCCTGTGGATGGACCCCTGACAGCGTGCCCTGCAACGCTCGTCGCGCCTCGCCGCGCGGGGTGCGGCACGCATCAATCACAACTGCATTCGCCATCGTACTTCCTCCGTTCCGTTGCCCATGCTCCGTCGATGTTGTCGTGTTT
>Ga0114922_10004721_pt1 | contig 12640 bp, 13 predicted proteins | sample AartaG_FD_100975 | JGI IMG/M metagenome (GOLD analysis project Ga0114922, IMG submission 100975) | Deep subsurface microbial communities from Aarhus Bay to uncover new lineages of life (NeLLi) - Aarhus_00045 metaG | ecosystem: Environmental > Aquatic > Marine > Oceanic > Sediment | place... | reverse complement strand
TTTTCAACTGCGGCATCTGGAGGGAACCTGCCGGTTGCAAACAGAATCGCGGGCAGAAGACAGAAAAGGGAGGCCAGAACAAGAAGGGAAACAATCCCGGAACTCATTAAAAGCCAGCTGGCCATGAGAGGCAGGGATAAGGCACCAAGACCGAAGAACATATTTGCAAGATTCAGTGCTTGAGCCCGGTTAGCGGGATAGAGGTGGTTTATCAGGGTGTTCAAGCCGACGTTGAGGCCCGCACAACCCGTGCCCAGCAGAAACATGCAAAAACAGGCCGCTGCGAGAGACTGGGCCTGGCTTACAAGCAGAAACGCCGCTGCGCAGATTAAGCTGCCAGCAACCAATACCGGCTTCTGGCCGAAACGGTCGATCAACAGGCCGGTGGCAAAGAGCATGATAAATGTTGAAAAACCGATAAAGAAGAAAAAATAGCTGCCAACCTGCGTGGGACTTATCGAGAGCTGTTGGGCGAATGAGTTGAGTCCTACACCGGTCAGGGAAGCCACCAGTCCGATCAAGAAGTAGCCGGAACAGCTCGCTGCACTCAGGTAAGATCGGGAGAAATCATTACTCACAAATTGATACTCCGCTTAAGTAGGGAACAAACAGATGAATGGTTCAGGGCCGGTGATGTCAGGAAAAAATAATATCTGTCATAGAGGGGGTTGTCAAGCAATGCCTGGAGCTTGCCAAAGGGGTGAGGAATCTGGATAAATACATTTTTCTCACCAACCACGAGATAATATATGATCCAGCAAAGCAGGTGTATGGAGAGATAAAATAAAACGGTTTTACTAGATTATCACGATAGCTATTTTTCTTGATATATTATCTTTTCTTATTTAATTTAATCAACTTACGGTAATATTTCCTTGATTTTTCCCTTCGTCTGCTTACTTTATAAACTTCGATTCCTTTGGCACAATTTAACGATTTCACAATCAGCAAAGGGGTTTGGTGTGAACAACGAGAATGCGTTGAGCAGGATATTGGGTAAATTCTCCGGCGCACAAAAATTTATTCTGGCCTCTCTGCGAGTGATCGTAGGGTGGCACTTTCTGTATGAGGGTTATGTAAAGATCGTCACCGAGGGCTGGTCCTCCATTGGTTATCTCGATGCCTCATCCGGGCCGTTTGCCGGGATATTTCATGCTATGGCCGGATCATCCTGGATGGCTTCAGCAATCGATATAATCATCTCCTGGGGTCTCACCCTCATCGGGATAGCCTTGATTCTGGGCCTATTCACCCGGCTGGTCTCTGTTGCGGCGGCTTTTTTCCTGCTTTTGTTTTACCTTTCCAACCCCCCCTGGATCGGCATTCACTTCATAGCTGGTGAAGGCAACTACATGATTGTCAATAAGAACCTGGTGGAACTGGCAGCCGTGATGGTACTTCTGGTTTTCCCCACCGGAGTGATCTGGGGTTTAGATAGAATTTTTATAAAGGAATGAATCCGAATATTAGCGGTTTTCATAGGGCTGGACAATTCAGACAGCCCTTTGTGAAGAGGAGATAACAAATGGCTGGTAACGGCATGAAACGGAGGGATTTTCTCAAGGCTGCAGCCACCACGCCTATGCTTGGGGCTTTCGGCGCAGCACTCTATTCGAAAGAATCTCACGATAAGGCTGCCCGTGAGGAGATTCTTCAGATCGGTAAAGAGGTCAGCGGGACAAACCCGAATATTCTTAAACGTAATTACAAGCGGATTGGCAGTGCCGATGATACGATCAATATCGGTATTGTCGGCTGTGGCGGACGGGGGAAATCGCTGATGCGTTCCTGCGGGTTTTATCCGCCGGAAGAGGGCGAACCCAGAGGACTGGAGGGCACGGAGCCGCTCAACCTCAAGCTCACCGCTGTCTGTGACCTTTTCCAGCCCAGTATCGACTGGGCTGTCAAGGCTTCCGGAGGCACCGCCAAGGTTTACCGGACATACCAGGAAATGTTCGATAAGAGCGATATAGACGCTGTGGTAATCGCCACCTCCGACCACTATCACGCACCGGTGGCAATCGCCGCAGCCAGAGCGGGAAAGCACATATATGTCGAAAAATGTATGACCAAGACGATCAAAGAGGCTTTCGAGGTTCGCCAGGTTGTCAAAAAGGCGGGAGTCGTTCTCCAGCTCGGACACCAGAACCGCAACAGTAACCGTTACGACTCCGCAATGGAAGTTATTAATAAAAATATGCTGGGAGATGTGAGCCTGATCCAGTGCTATACAAACCGCAATACCCGCAACGGCGCCTGGGTTTACGACATTCCCAAGGAACACGGACCGATGAACGCACCCAGCGGGCCCCGCAACGTGGACTGGGAACAGTACGTGATCAATACGATCAAGCGGCCTTACGATCCCAACCGCTTTTTCCGCTGGCGCTGTTTCTGGGATTATGGAACCGGACTCTCCGGCGACCTTCTGACCCACGAGCTGGATGTGATCAACATGGTGATGAACCTGGGTATCCCGACAACTGCGGTGGCTTCCGGTGGTGTCTACCATCACAAAAAATACGTGAGCCTGATGACTGCTGAGGGCGAACCGCTCGACTCGGATGAACCGGTGCCCGAGGGCGCTATTCCCAGGCCTGATGTGCCTGTGCTTCGCCGTGACGTTCCCGATGTATTCCAGGTGGTCTATGAATGGCCGGACCGCGACCTGACCGTGGTCTACAACGCCACCCTGGCTAACAACTGGGGACGGGCTCAGATTTACCTGGGTAGCGAGGCCACCATGGACCTCACCGACGGCGTGGATGTTTTTGCCGACCCGCGCAGCAAACGCTACGCCGACTGGCTCAAAAGCGGCAAGGTGCGGCCGGATGAAGCAATGTTATCCTATCGCAACGTAGCAGGAAAAGGTGTCGAGGCGATTACTGCAGCCACTGCACAGTGGACGGTTGCCAAGGGTTTGCTCTACACTTACCGCGGCGGCAGGATGGTCAGCACCAGCTACCTGCATCTTAAAAACTGGATCGACCATATCCGCGATAACAATACTGATACGATATGCAATATCGATGATGGATTCCAGGAAGCTATTACAGCGCACATGGCCACCTACAGTTATCTCAAGGGAACCCGGGTGCGCTGGGATGCGGAAAACGAGCGAGTCCTGTTCGATGGCCAGCAAAGCGAGGAAACACCTAAGGAACTGGTAGCAATCGGCTAGAGCCGAAACCTCGCAAAACAGCCGTTTGTTCCGCGCAAATTCCTGTTAACAAATTTTTGCCTTACAGTTTTGAATCTGATTCCAGTATGGCGAAGGGCCCCGGCTCTTCGCCGTGTAGTTTAAAATTCGTGAAGGCAGCGGGGAGTTGGAAGCTCTGGTTATTTTCTCCCATTGTTATCCTTGTTTTTCGACATCTAAAAATTTATCTACCAGTCATCAAACCTAATCTAATTAAGAGAAAAATGTCCAAGCTCAGGGTAGCGGTTATGGCCAGTGGTGGGGGCACCAGCCTTCAACAGCTACTGGACAGATTCCCGGACAGGGAGGATTCGACAGCCGAAGCCAGGGTTTGCCTGGTGGTTTCCAACCGGCCCGGTATCGGGGCGCTGGAACGGGCCGAAAGAGTCGGGGTGCGCACCGAGGTGATCGACCCGGCCGAGTATGAAAGCTCCGAGGCTTTCGGCAAGAAGCTGATCGAACTCTATAACGGTGAGTCGATCAACCTGGTTGTCTTGGCCGGATACCTTAAAATGCTCCCTAACAATCTGATCGCCGCCTACAGAAATCGGATAATCAATATCCACCCGGCCCTTCTGCCGTTATTTGGCGGCAAGGGAATGTACGGAATCAGAGTGCACGAGGCTGTACTCGAGGCCGGTGTCAAGCTCTCCGGCCCGACAGTGCATTTTGTCGACGAGGAGTACGACAGAGGACCGATTATCGCCCAGCGTCCGGTACCGGTCTATCACACGGATACTCCTGAAACCCTTGCCGCAAGGGTGCTCGAAGTCGAACATCAGATCCTTCCGGAGGTGGTTAGCCTGATTGCCGCAGGCAAGGTGAAAGTGGTAAACGGTCTCGTTCATGTTACCGATTAGTTGAGTTCCAAATGCTGATGCCAGGGAATTGAAAAATGGATATAATCAAAATCAAACGGGCTTTAATCAGTGTATCGGACAAAACCGGCGTGGTCGAGTTGACCCAGGTGCTGCGCTCTTACGGGGTAGAAATTCTTTCAACCGGCGGCACGGCGCGCCATCTGGCTGCCGCAGGCATCCCCTTGAGAAATATTGACAGATTTACCGGGCATCCGGAGATCCTGGACGGCAGAGTAAAAACTCTTCACCCCAGAGTCCACGCCGCTCTTCTTGCCAGAAGAGACCTGGAAAGCCATATGAAGCAATGCCGCGAGTTAAATATCGAACTGATCGATATGGTTGTGGTAAACCTCTACCCGTTTGAAAAGACAGTGGCCAGGGAAGGTGTAGCGCTCCAAGAGGCTGTCGAGCAGATTGATATCGGCGGACCTGCCATGCTGCGAAGCTCTGCCAAGAACTTCCAGTCAGTGGCTGTCGTGACCTCTCCGGACCAGTATGAAACCATGATTGACCAGCTAAAAAGATACGACGGCGGACTCGATCTGAAATTACGCCTTAAGCTGGCCCAGGCGGTTTTCGAAAGAACCTACAAATACGACTGGGCGATTTCCAAGTATCTGAAAGAAATCAAAATCGGCTGATTGTGTGTTTTAACGGGCGGTTTTCTCAAGCTCTCGATTTTTCGGCTAAATGCAGGGTGAGACTTGACGAAAGAGTTATTAGCCTTAAATTTATGATTCAAGTTGTCGTGTTTTGAATAGGCAAGCTGATTATCGGTTTTTGAAAGTTCTGTCAGGAAACCTAACCATTGAGAAAAACTGTGGCGGTTGGTAAGGAAAAGGGAGCATCACGCAAGAGTGCAAAGAAATACGCCCAGGCAAACAGTCCGGGACAGATCAAGGCATTCGGTCAGAAGAATCTGTTTTTGTTCATATTGGCCCTGGTTGTGATTGTTCTGGGCCACATCTCTCTCGGGATGGGATCGATTACTTTTGCGCCGGTTTGTCTCGTGCTGGGCTACTGCATTCTGGTGCCCCTGGCGATCATTATCTAAAAGTAAAGATTGTGGGCGCTTAGCTCAGATGGTTTAGAGCGCCTGCCTTACAAGCAGGAGGTCACTGGTTCGAATCCAGTAGTGCCCACCATTTTATTTCTTTAATTTACAATTGTTTACAAAACCCGGCAGTTTTTCTGTCGGGTTATTTTTTTGCTAGAATATGACATATTTTGCCAGATTTGGGTGCCTCCTGACGTGCCTCCAAAAGCCTCCTTTTTGTAAAGCAGGATGACATTTTTTTTAAGTCTCGTTGGGCCCGCAATTAATTAGCAAGGGTCTGCTCGAAACAGCAGGCCATTTTTATTTGTGCGCCCGGCAGGCAGGGCACACTCACTTGAAGGTTAAAGTCCTTTACAGGCCCGGGGGACTGTTGGCCGGACGGCAGGGATGCCTATCGCGAGGTAGAATCTGAAGGAAGCCTCAGGTAATGTGCCGGCCTTATGAACAGGCACCACGTTCGAGGTGATCATGTCAAGATAGAAAGGCGAATTTATTCAAAGTCCGATACCTGTATCCGGGCACGGATTAGCAGTTGATTCCAGGAACCTGAAATTTATATGATAGATGCACTCAATTGGCCCCGGTTACTATGTGCGATATCGCACATTTAGTAATTTTTTTGTGCGATATCGCACATCTCTGCACATACCCGCACACTTTTCTGAACTTTTATCATTTTGATATCATAGTAGTTATGCAGATATCCGCGTTTGGCATCAAACATGCTAAATGTGTTTTCAGTGTTCGAAGTTGACCTCAGATGCTGGCCTTTTTGTCTATCGTGAACTGGATGGTGTATTAGGGTTATTCGATTCTTCCACCGTGCTTTCAATCAACACGCGATAATCATTTTCTCCATGGATGAAAAGAAAATAAAAAAAGTCGCCGGTTTTCTGGGTTTATATTATCTGCTTTTTGCGGTATATATTAAGTTTCCGGAAGCACATAGCCTTCTTGGCGACCTTTACCAGGGCGTGCTTGATTCTTATACGGTCCTGGAGGGCGTCCATAATCGTCCCTCAGATTCATCGCACGGCTTTTTCGACGATCATGCATTCTGGATTGTCTCTATCGACAAGAGCCTACTGTGCATGATTTACAGCCGTAACTATCCCGGCACACAGAAAACCAGTAGGAAACTTCTGGTTGCCCCCATGCTGCAGAAACCTTTTATTATTCAGACTTTCCTCCAGAAGTATCTCTCCACAGGTCATTGTCAAAGAGCGCCTCCCAGCGAATCAGCTTGAACACTCCAACCTGACTAGATCATCCATCCGGGTGGACATCCTGAAATAACTTTATCCCGGAAAAGTATCGTTACAATGACAGGGAAGGTTTTTTAGATGGAACAAGAACCCCACAAGAGCAAATGCCCGAGGAATTTTAAATTATATGCTGCCCTTGTGCTGGGAATTGGATGTATGGTATTAACCTTAGCCATACTTGACGCTTTACAAAAAGGCATGACAGCACGTTATGAGGGGCTGATTCAGCATAAAGTGCAAACAGTTGCCAGTGTTTCAGAGGCTGGTGAAAACAACCCAGCCGCAATGCCTTGGCTTGGAATAGAAATACAGGATATAGATGAAACGATTGCCAGGCAGCTTGACCTCCGAAACAGTAACGGTGTATTGGTAACTAAGGTATTACAAGGGTCTCCTGCTGATAACGGCGGCATCAAGCGAGGCGATGTGATTGTAAGATTTGATCGCCGAAGCATAAAAGACGCCTCGTTTTTACAAAATCTTATTGCAGACCTCTCTGTTGGTCAAAGAGCGCAGGTTGTTGTGGTTCGGAATGGGGATTACGAGTCTCTATATGTGAAAATGGGTGTCGCGCCGGAAAGTTATGCAAATGCTGCATCAATGCTGGAAGGTGTAAATACTGATCTATATATAGGTGATGGAGTGCTCCACCAGTGGGGCATTGAGGTATCACCGCTTACAGCAACTCTTGCACAGTCGCTTGGAGTACCGGAGAGTAAAGGTGGTGTATTAGTAGTACAGGTTCAACCCGATGCAAGGGCTGCATCAGCAGGACTGCAGTCCGGCGATGTGATAATGAGTGTAAACTCCAGCCCAACACCAGATATGTCAACTTTTATTTCAGCAATCAGCAGTGCACAGGAAGCAGTATTTGACATTGTCAGAGACGATGAGACTCTCTACCTCGTGGCCTATTGAAAACGCGATGATAAACCAGGATACCAGGCCAGGGCAAGCCGCCTGATGTTCCCAGGATGTGAGGTTTTTATGTTTTGATGAATGCTTTAATTTTTGGGAAATAATAATTACTACTTCATTGAAAAGTTGGCAATATGTCTAAATTCAAATTGATATCTGTAATCCTTATTTTGATTGTAATAATTACTTTTGTTACCTACAATGACCATACTACAGATATATACATTCCATTTATGACACCTATGCAGGTCAGGGTTATTTTTATTCTGCTTATAGGTTACTTGTTAGGCAGTGCTACGGTGGTTGCCATAGTAATTCTAGACCGATATAATAATAAGAAAAAGTCTCAAAAAAATATGGAGCAATAATAGATGACTGGCTTGGCTGCGCAGCAATCCACCACAATCGGCTCTTACGAACATGTGCTTTGGATAAGTTTCTGGGGAAATCTGGGATTAGCAATACTAAAGATAGCTACGGGCATTCTTGGCTACTCCACACTATTATTTGCTGATGGCCTGCACTCTTCAGCCAATGCTATTATATCTATTGTCTTTCTGATTGGGGTAATAGCCGGTGAGAGCCCAAAGGATATTAAACATCAATACGGTCACCATAAAGCGCAGTGTATTCTTTCTTTGACTGCAGGCCTGATAGTTCTAATAGCAGCATGCTTTCTTTTTATGCTGGGGATAAGGGGCATGTGGTGGATAGATATGACTGAGTCTAATATAATTGCTATATTGGTTGTTATTGTATCAATTTTTGGGAACGAGCTTTTGTTTAGATATGGAACATATGCGAGCCATAAGTTTGACTCTGGGCTGTTACGGTCAAATGCGTGGAATAATCGTATGAATGCCTTTTCATCAGCGGTAGTTCTTATAAGCTTACTTGGGACAATGGTTGGATTCTGGCGGTTGGAGCAATTAGCGATCATGATTGTTGCAGTTATTATAATTTGGACGTGTATGAGAATTTTTCAAAGAGCATTTGAGGGTATTATGTCCAAGGCTTTACCCGCAGAGATGACCGACAAGATAAAGCGTATTGTAGAGTCTGTAAAGGAAGTAAAGGCGATTTCAACTATCAAGACACAACGTGCTGGGGAAAAAATACATTTGGATTTGGCGGTTGTTATGGATGGAACTATAACTACTGCTAATGCTAAAATTATTGTAAATAAAATTAGAAAAAAGCTTCTTCAGGAACTGAAAAAGGTTGAACAGGTCAGGATAGGATTTAAAAGTGTATAGATAACAATATGAATATAATTGTTGATTATTACTTGCCAATAAAATTTAACCGGTATTTCCGGTATTTAAGGTAGCATTTATTTAAGGAGGGGCTCAATTATGATGGTTCATATCATCGGAGGAATGGTTGCACTCATATTGGGTATTTGGTTAATAATAAATAACTGGTGGGCATTCCTGGAGTTATTTTGGGTGGTTTTGGCGCTTATATTGGTTATTGGCGGTTTAGTCGCTCTTGTAGCAGGAATAGCCAAATACAAAGAGGAATAACAGGTTGTATTAATGGATTGTGGGTTACGCGGCTCACAATATTGATTGTATAATGGATGTATGAAAAGACCAAAAGGGTCTTGTATCGACAAACAGGTAATGTGTCCTTTCAAAAAGGGGATGAAATGGAAGAATGTAAGATTAAAAATTGTGCAGAAAAGATTTATAAGAATGGATTATGTGAAAAGCATTATCAAGAATTGATGGTTGAGGCAGGTGCAAATACAGCAAACAAGAAGGCGGAAAAAGCAGTGGGTGCTGATATAGATTTAAAGGCATCTGTGGGAATTCAGTTAGAGGCATTTTTACTGCGTGTTGCAAGATCCGCAGAAAAATTAGTCTCAAAATACCGGAGTTTTACAAAGCTTGACGGCAAAGACACAGTGGAAATTTACTTGAGGAGAGCAGAGTCTTTCGAGAGAAAAGGGCAATACGATAAAGCTGTATCTCTCATGGAAAAGGTAATTGAGCTAAGGCCCGAGGACGTCGTAGTTTTTTATAGATTAGGATTTGATTATGAGAACACGGGAATGAATAAGGAAGCAATTGGTGCATATAAGAAAGCCATTGAGCTTGACGCAAAAAATTTGGATTCACACTACAGGCTTGGTCTTCTTTATTCAAAGAATGGTTCTCATAATGAGGCTATGGCCCACTTGAAAAAGGCTCGGGAGCTTGGACCGGAATACGCCGAAGTTAACTATCGACTGGGTATAGTATATGATAAGAAAAAGAAATATACAGAGGCCGTAGAATGTTTCAACAAAGCGATTGAAATCGATTCCGCTAACATACGGTATTACAAGAGTCTTGGATTTACGTATGACAGCATGGGTAAGCATGATGAGTCAATTGCGTGCTTTAAAAAGGCTGTTGAGCTAGAGGAAGGATAATGTTTGGGTCACGTAATAAGGAGAAAAAAGAATTAATCGACAGAGTAATGAATCGTGAAGCGCCTATTGTTCCGCCTGCGTCTGGCCCAAAAGCGCTTGATAGGCGCTGGTGGATCTTTATTGGAGTAGTTGTTCCGGTAATTCTTGCCCTGATAATTGGAATTAATACCTATTATTACAACTGGTTTGTTAATCTTGCACAGGAAATCAGGGATGCACGCGCGAATGTAGAAACTGCTTTACAGCTAAGGGAGAATATGGTTCCTGCAATCTTAACGAGCTTGATCGAGTTCATGAGCCATGAGAATGAAATATTCATACATGCAGCGGATGTACGGGCCAGGTCTCTTGAAAATAAACCCCAGCCCTCCGACGAAAGCGCGTCACCATCCAGCATGCCTGTGCCTGCTGATGAGTGGGATAAACTGTTATCAGAGCTATTTGCAATTGCAGAGAGTTATCCGGATCTCAAGACAGGCGAGCCATTTCAACTCCTTATGACAAAAATATCAGATGCTGAGATGGAAATCATGATGAAAAGAGTTCAATATAATGAAAAAGTGCGCAACTATAATATTGTAATAACTACATTTCCTGCTGTTGTATTTTCCTATATGTTTAAAAGAAAACCTGAACAATATTTTCAATGGAAGGGCACGCCTGAGTGGGTATCCATGCTGGATGAGGAAAGAAGAAAAAGAATAGATGAAATACTTGAAAAGTGGCGTTCCAATTTAATGGATAAATGAATATATGAAATATGATCAATGCGAGTGGTGCCTAAAAAATGTTGGGGCAATAAATATATGGGGCAATATCGGGCTGTCAGTGGTAAAGTTGATCGGGGGAATCCTGTCTTCGTCAAAGGCATTGCTTGCTGATGCAGTTCACTCTCTTTCGGATACGTTTGTAGCTGTGGCCCTTTTGGTAACCTTGAAAGTTTCAGCAAAGCCTCCGGACAGGAATTACCCTTATGGCCGCGGCAACGTAGAATATATAACTCTGGGCGTTATATCCGTATTTGTTATGGGGGTAGCTATCTCTATTTTTGTATTTTCGTTGAAAGCTATATTCGCAGGAAGCTTACCACAGCCAGGTGCAATTGGAATACTGTTCGCTATCGTCAGTATTTTTGGCAACGACCTTTTATCGCGCCACTCTTTCTGTGTGGCAAAACAGGCCAACTCTCCTGCAATACTTGCAAACGCATTGGAAAATCGTGCTGATGTTTACACATCCATTGCCGCTCTCGTTGGAATAGTCGGCGCCAGGCTGGGGTTAAGGATTTTAGACCCCCTGGCCGCTCTTTTTGTAGGTGTTTTGATTGCTAGGTTCGCTATATCAATGCTTTATCAGGCAATTCACGGACTTTTGGGAGAAAGTATAGATCAGGAAGAGTTTGATGCAATAAACGTGATTGCAGCTTCTGTACCTGGTGTACAAAAGGTTTATGAGATAAAGACACGCAAGTCAGGTCAAAAATCTCTGGTGGATATTGAGATTGAGGTTGGGCCTGATACTAAACTGGAAGAGGCAATCCGTATATGTGAGCTGATTAAATCTCGCGTCTTGCGTGAGGCTTCTAATGTCGGAGTTGTTAGTGTTTATTTAATATAAGCAGGAGATTGTTATTATGCTTGAGAAAAACCAGAAAAAAATCAAGAGCAAAGCAGGAAATATGAAAATATGGGCTATTTATTTAACAATACTCGTAATAATCGGGGGGGCAATTTTAACAGGTATAGTTCTTGATAGATTATTTAAAGGAACCCCTGGAGGCGGTCTTGAGGTAAATCCCCGGAAAGTGGAGGCACTAAAATCTTTCCTGGGTGCGGAGGTGATGGGATTAAATGATATGATCAGAAAACAGCTTGATATTTCTACCGATCAGGGCGCCCTGGTAAATTCAGTAATTGATGGTTCTCCTGCAGACAAGGCGGGTGTGCAGCGCGGGGATGTCATTATGAGATTCGATCGGCAAAGGGTGAGAGATGTAGCGCACTTGCAGGAACTCATTGCTGACACGTCTCCGGGTGACAGGATTAAAGTCGTAGTAGAAAGAGAGGAGAATGCCAAGGTTTTTTATGTCAAGCTTGGAGAAATCCCGGATACTGGTTATTCCGTAGCGCTAACGCAGGCACAGCCGCCGGAACAAACGCCCCAGCAGCCGGGCTGGGGAATGGGTGTAGCGCCGATTACTCCGGACATAGGCCAGGGGTTTGGCCTCGCGCAAGGACAAAAAGGTATTCTTGTAACCAGTATTATACCAGGTGGTGCAGCCGGTGCTGCAGGAATACAGGCCGGTGATGTAATTTTATCGGCAAATACGCAACCTACCGCAGAACTGTCGCAATTCTATGAAGCAATTGCAGGCAGCCAGAGCGTGGTGCTTGACATCTTTCGGACTGGCCAAGTCTCCTACGTCCCGGTCCAGGCTGATCCATCACAGCAGCCAACGGCTTCCCTGGGTATGACAACTGAACTGACGGCGGGAGGAAATCCCAACCAGAGCGATGACGAAGGGTACAAGGGCATGCCGCCTTTGATTCCTCCCAAGGGTGAGTATGACCCTGAGACCATGGGGTCCCGAACAACAGCAGGCACCCAGAACAGGGTCGAGGTATGCGTTTGTCCTTCATGCGGAACCACGGTTTCTCACCAGCCGGGAATACCCTGTTCTCAGATGAACTGTCCTGTGTGCGGCAGCAGGCTGATAAATGCAAGCCCCGGAATTGCAACATCTTATGATGATTCTCGCGTACCTCAGCAGGGAGACCCTCAAAGGCCCTCATACGCTGGAGCTGCAAAAGGACAGAGGGATTTGAATCCAACCTCATTAGGTGCTATTCAAAGCACACCTCAGCAGGGAGACCCTCAAAGGCCCTCATACGCTGGAGCTGCAAAGGGACAGAGGGATTTGAA
>Ga0114922_10004720_pt1 | contig 12640 bp, 10 predicted proteins | sample AartaG_FD_100975 | JGI IMG/M metagenome (GOLD analysis project Ga0114922, IMG submission 100975) | Deep subsurface microbial communities from Aarhus Bay to uncover new lineages of life (NeLLi) - Aarhus_00045 metaG | ecosystem: Environmental > Aquatic > Marine > Oceanic > Sediment | place... | reverse complement strand
AGGACAAGGCTGGCAAGGAAGCAAAACGCAGGCCTACTGGTTGGTAGTCCGAGTTTTGCTGACACCGCCAGCCGAAGCCGCAGCCAGCCAAAAATGGAAGATAATTTATTTACAAGTCCTAAGGTAAAATAGTTAGCTGAAAGAATTTATATAGTTGTTGGAGAGTAGGTGAAAGAAATGTGCGATAGAAATGATTTACTTATGAAAGACCTGGGAGTTGTCATATTCCTGTTTGTCTGCCTGTTGGCCGGTATGGTTCAGGGCGCGGCGTCCGAGGAGATTCGACTTGGTTCGGACCCTGCACTTTCTCCGGACGGGTCGATGCTCGCGTTTGTTTGGCGCGGGGATATCTGGCTTGTTCCAAGCCAAGGTGGTGTTGCACGGCAGTTGACGCAGCACCCATCAGATGACGGGCAGCCGGTCTTTTCGCCCGACGGCTCGGAGATTGCTTTTATCAGCGACCGCGATGCCGGCGAACAGGTGTACGTTGTGCCCATCGAAGGCGGAACGCCCGAGCAATTGACGTTTCACACTGTCGGATATTCGCTTGAGGAATGGTACCCTTCGGGCGATGCCCTGCTGGTTAGCGCCAACCGTGACCACTTCTGGCGGGGATCACAACGCTTCTTCAAGATTTCCCGGCACGAGCGGAAGGCCGCAGAGGTGCTATTTGATGCCTATGGGCAGGAAGGTGTCATTTCGCCGGACGGCAAGCGCCTTCTTTTCACACGTGAGGGAATGTCGTGGTGGCGAAAGGGATATTATGGTTCGCGTGCCGGTCAAATCTGGATATACGACTTTGAAACCGGCGAATACACGAAGCATCTTCACCGTGAGACGAGCTCACGTAGCCCTTTATGGAAGGCCGAGGGCAGCGGTTTCTACTATGTCGGTGCACAGAGCGGCGCGTTTAACCTGTGGGAGTATGACCTGGAAACGGGCAAGGAACGACAGTTGACGGAGTTTGAAGATGATTCGGTGGTCTTACCGTGCATTTCGCGTGACGGCTCGACGATTGTCTTTCGCCATCTATTTGATTTCTATCGTTTCCGGCCGGGTGAGGATACTGCGCCAACGCGGATCGATATCAAAAATACCGGAGATACAATAACGCCACCATTGGAACGGCGGGTCGTGGCCAGAGCGACGGATGTTGCATTCTCCCAGGACGGTCTGGAAGTTTCCTTCATTGCCGGAGGTGACCTATGGGTGATGGATACGGAGCTTCGTGAGCCGCGGCAGGTAACCGACACACCTGAACAGGAACGGGCACCTGTTTTTTCGCCCGATGGTGAATACATTTTCTTTGCCAGGGATGAGGAAGGTGGCGGTGACATCTGGCGGGCCGAACGTGGCGACGCTGAACTATACTGGTGGCAGAACGAGAAGTTCGAGTTGAAACGTCTGACGCAGGACGATGAGGTGGAGTCGGACATCCGGTTTAGTCCGGACGGCTCGCGGCTCTCGTTCGTGAAAGGTTTTGCTGATTTGTGGACGATGACGCCGGAAGGTAAGGACGCAAAACGGCTTTTGCGTTCGTGGGATAGTCTCCAGTACGACTTCTCGCCCGACAGCAAGTGGATTGTGTACTCGATAAAGGATGACAATTTCAACTGGGACATCTGGATTATGCCGGCGGACGGCTCTTCCGGGCCGGTCAACATTTCGCGGCATCCGTACGGCGAGTATAATCCGGTGTGGCGGCCGGATGGTAAGGTAATCGCCTTTACGGGACAGCGGCTCGACCGGGAACTGGACATTTTTTACATCTGGCTCGAGAAGCAGGAATACGAGAAAGGCAAACGCGACCGGACAATTGAGAAGGCCCTGAAGAAGATGGATGAGGTGCGTAAGAAGAAGGACGAGAAAAAGGACGAAAAGGAAGAATCCAAAGACGATGAAGCTGACGCCGAGTCGAAAGAAGACCAGGAGTGTAAACAGTCCGATAAATCGAAAGAAGAAGAGGAAAGTACCGGCAAAGAACAGGAAACCAACGACGAAAAGAAAGACAAGGAGAATGAAGTGCCCCAGGTCGTCATAGACTTTGAGCGTATTCATGAGCGGGTCCGCCGTGTCGAGATCGCCGGATCGACGGAACGCGGTCTTTTCTGGTCGCATGACTCGAAGAAACTTGCTTTTAGGGCCACGATTGACGGCAAAGAAGGCACTTATACTATCGAGATACCTGATGAGCTCAAGCCGAAGCTTCTGACCGAGAAGACAGGCGGGCAGCCACGTTGGCTCAAAGAGGGCAATCAAGTTGTGTGGCTGTCCGGTGGTAAGCCGGCGAGCGTTTCGTCAAAGGGCGAAGAGACCGTGTATTCCTTCAGTGCCAAACAGGAAGTGGAACGTGAGGCGCGTTTTCGGGCTGCGTTCGACCTGGCATGGCAGTTAATGCGCGACCGCTACTATGACGAGCGGCTTGGCAATCGCAACTGGGACGGCATTCGCCGCAAGTATTCAGAAATGGCGGCAAAGGCGGTTGATGCGGAAAGCTTTAGCATAGTTGTGAACCTGATGCTTGGAGAGTTGAATGGTTCGCATCTTTACTTCTACGCGGGAGGGCGGTCGCTCGAACCGGCGCAGCCGGCCTGGGACATTACGACGGCGCATCTGGGCGTGCGGTTCGAGCCGAATTACAAGGGACCTGGTTTGAAGGTGAAGGATGTGCTGCCAAATGGCCCTGTGGACCGCGAAAAGAGCCGGATTAGTCCAGGTGAGATTATCCGGAGCATCGATGGAGTAAACGTGGACCCGGGAATGGACCTGACAGAGGTGCTGAACGGCCCTCTTAATCGGGATATTCACCTGAGCGTCCAGAGTGCCGAGGACGAGAGACGCGAAGTTGTGCTGCGTCCGATTTCGTACGGGGCTGCGCGGAATCTACTTTACGAAAAGTGGATTCGTGATAATCGCAGGAAGGTCGAGGATAAATCGGATGGGACGTTAGGGTACGTCCACATTCGTGGTATGGGCTGGCCCAGCTTCCAAAAGCTTGAGCGGGAATTGTACGCTGAAGGTGCCGGCAAAGAAGGCCTGGTTATTGACGTGCGGAACAACGGTGGCGGTTTTACAACGGACTATCTGCTGACAATTCTATGTCAGCCTGTCCATGCGATAACGGTGTCGCGTGGCGGTGGTCCGGGTTATCCGGAGGATCGGCGGGTCTATGCGACGTGGAGCAAGCCGATTACTGTCCTGTGCAATCAGAACAGCTTCAGCAATGCTGAGATATTCAGCCACGCTATCGAGACGCTCAAACGAGGTAAGCTTGTGGGTGTGCCGACAGCCGGCGGCGTTATCTCGACGGGCGGGACGCAGGTGATGGATGTGGGCTATCTGAGTCTGCCGGTTCGCGGATGGTTTGTGCTGGGGACCGGAGAGGATATGGAGTTAAGTGGTGCTGTTCCGGATTATATTGTTTGGAATGAGCCGGGCGAGATACCAAGCGGCAAAGATGCCCAGCTCGACAAAGCAATTGAAGTGCTGTTGGATGATGTCAAGGCGTGGAAGGCACGCCCGATGCCGCAGCTTCGCAAGGCAAGTGAGCGAAAGTAGGATACAAAATGCAGGATACAAACAGAAAAGTTTTGTTTATCGACAATTTCGATTCGTTTACTTACAATCTGGTTGATGATTTTTGTAAGCGCAAGTGCCAAGCGAAGGTTTACCGGGCCGACACCGCGCTTGAAGAGCTAAAAGTATTGGCTGAAGAATTTGAGCCTGACCTTCTTGTGATTTCTCCGGGGCCGGGCACGCCGGATACGGCTGGTGTCTCGCTCTCTGCGGTAGGTTACTTCAAAGACAAACTGCCGATATTGGGTGTGTGCTTAGGTCATCAGGTAATAGCCCAGCATTTTGGCGGTAAAATCGGCCATGCACCGAAGCCGATGCACGGCAAGCCCTCAAGAATAACTCACAATGAAAAAGACGTATTTGCCGGCGTTGAAAATCCGCTGCAGGCTGGTCGTTATCACAGTCTTTGTGTGCTGGAGCTGCCGGATTGTCTGGAAAAAACCGCTGAATTCGAGGGGATTGTTATGGGAGCCCGCCACAAAGAGCTTCCGATATTCGGTGTGCAGTTTCATCCGGAGAGTATTTTGACGCCCGCCGGCGGTAAGATAATTGAAAATATTTTATCAATAGCGGAAAAAGAAACAGCGAAAAAGTAAACCATAAGCCCAAAAAGGAACCTGATATGGCGGAAATAACAGAATATATAAAGACATTGCTTGAAGGTGAGGATTTGAGCTTTGAACAGGCGACGAGCTTGCTGGATGATATTTTTGAAGGGGATGTACCCGAGGCTCAAATTGCAGCATTTCTTACAGCGATGCGGGTCAAAGGGCCGAAGGCGCCGGAACTTGCAGGGCTTGCCAGGTCGCTGCGAAGCCATGCTGTTGCAGTGAAGGTTGATATCGATAATCTGGTTGATACCTGCGGCACAGGCGGTGGAGCGATTAAAACCTGTAACATTTCAACGGCAGCGGCAATAGTGGCGGCTGGGGCAGGAGTCTATGTCGCCAAGCACGGCAATCGCGGCATAACCAGTAAGTGCGGCTCGGCTGATGTGCTTGAGGAGCTGGGTGTTAAGATAGGTCCCGGGCCTGAGATTGTAGCCAAGTGCATAAAAGAAGCGCATATCGGATTTATGTTCGCGCCTATGTTCCATCCGGCGATGAAATATGTTCAGCCGATACGCAAGAGTCTGGGCTTTCGGACTGTCTTTAACATATTAGGGCCTTTGGCGAACCCGGCTGATGCACAGAGGCAAATATTAGGCGTGGCCGACGAAAGTTTGATGCAGCTTGTCGCCGAGGCGCTTAAGCTGTTGGGCACGCGGTTCGCAATGGTGGTTCACAGTAAGGGGATGGACGAGATAAGCACGGTAACGACCACCAAAATACTCGAACTAAAAGAGGGTCAAATCACAAGCAAAGAGCTGAAGCCGGAAGACTTGGGTATCGGGCTGGCTGATATAGAAGATTTAAGAGTGAGCGATGCCAAGACGAGTGCCAATGTTTTAAGAGACATACTAAATGGTAAAGAAAGCGGGCCTCGCAAGGATATTGTTGTTCTTAACGCCGCGGCTGCAATAATCGCCGGCGGTCTGGCCGATGACTTCGCTTCGGCAATCAAGCTGGCGGAGGCTTCGGTCAGTGACGGCGGAGCGTCAGCTTGTCTGAAAAAGTTAATTGAAGTCTCGAATCGTAAATGAGTTAATGCGTAGATGATTAAATAGGCGGATGTGTGAATAAGTCAACTCATAAACGCATTTACGCATCAACTCATTCACAAAATACAGATATGTTAATACTGAAAGTTAAAATTTGTGGTATTACCAATTACGAAGACGCTGCGGCGGCGATGGATATGGGTGCGGATATTTTGGGCTTTAATTTTTATCCGGAAAGCCCAAGATATGTAGTACCTGGCAAAGCTGCAGAGATAATAAGCAAGCTGCCGGGTTTTATAGATACCGCTGGCGTGTTTGTGAATGCTTCAATTGAGCAAATTAACAAGACGAAAAACCTTTGCCAATTAAACTGGATTCAATTGCATGGAGACGAAGACCCGGAGTTCTGCCGATTGTTTCTTTCCCATAATGTAAAGACGATGAAGGCAATACGCGTAAAAGACCAAACAGATATCAAGAAGGCAGAGAGTTTTTTTACAGATGCTGTTCTTTTAGATGCTTTCAACCCTCAGAAATACGGTGGTACAGGAGTAAGCTTCGACTGGAACGTCATAGGGCATATCGGTAAGCGTGTTTTCTTGGCCGGCGGAATAAATCCCGACAACGCGGCCCAGGCGGTCGAATTGGGTGTTTATGGAATTGATGTTTGCAGCGGTATCGAAGCTGAGCCGGGTAAAAAAGACCATAAGAAAATGAAAAAACTGTTCGAAAATATACGACATTTGAGGGGTTGAATACGAGATACGAGGATACGAGTTATGAAGTACAAAGGCAGGTTCGGAGATTATGGCGGTTTCTATGTGCCGGAGGTTTTGATACCGGTATTGGAAGAATTGGAAGAGGCTTTTTATCGTTTCTATGAAGACCCGCAGTTTATGGCGGAGCTGGCGGAGCTTTCGAGAGCATACGCCGGCAGGCCCAGCCCTCTTTATTATGCGAAAAGATTCAGCGAGCATGTCGGTTTCAAGGTGTATCTAAAACGCGAGGACCTTTTGCACGGGGGGGCACACAAGGTCAACAATACGCTCGGGCAGGGCCTTTTAGCCAAATATATGGGCAAGACCAGGCTCATTGCCGAGACCGGCGCCGGCCAGCACGGCCTGGCCACGGCGATGATTGGGGCTCTGTTCGGGATGGAAACGAAAATCTTTATGGGCGTAACCGATATTGAGCGCCAGAGTGTCAACGTTCATAAGATGAAACTCTGCGCCGCAGAAGTGATTGGCGTTGAAGGCGGCACAGGGACATTGAAGGATGCCATCAACGATGCGCTCCGCTACTGGACGGCCCACGTTACCGATACGTTTTATCTTTTCGGCTCAGCATGTGGGCCGCATCCCTATCCTACGATAGTAAAGCATTTTCAAACCTGTATCGGCAAAGAGGCCAGAGAGCAATGTCTCGAACAGCTCGGCAAACTGCCTGATATGGTTGTGGCCTGTGTAGGCGGAGGCAGTAACGCGATAGGTATTTTCTCGGGTTTTGTCGATGATAAGGACGTCAGGCTAATTGGTGTCGAGGCCGGCGGCAGGAGTTTAAGCAGCGGCAGGCATGCTGCGACACTTTTAGCCGGTAAGGTTGGCATCCTGCACGGTGCAAAGGCCTATCTGCTGCAGGACGAGGAAGGCCAGATTCATGATACCGAATCTGTAAGTGCGGGGCTGGATTATCCGGCTGTTGGGCCGGAACATTGCCTGTTAAAAGATACCGGCAGGGCAGAATATGTTGCAGCAGAAGACGATGAGGTGCTCGACGCATTCGGGCTGCTGACCAAAAGTGAGGGGATACTGCCGGCCCTGGAGAGCGCGCATGCTTTAGCGTATCTTGTCAGTCAGAAGGGCAAGCTGGACGCCGACCAAATAGTGGTTGTGAACCTTTCCGGAAGGGGCGATAAAGATGTTTCAATTGTGGAGAAACAAAGACCACTGGAAGATTGACTATTGACTATTTGGACAAAAGAAGGATTTTATTTATGAAGACATATAAGCAGGTATTCTCAGAACTAAAGGAACAAAACAGGTCGGCCTTGATACCGTTTTTCGTGATAGGCGACCCGGATTTTGATACGAGTGTGAGAATCGTAAAAACAGCTATCGATGCCGGGGCTGATGTTCTTGAATTGGGGATACCGTTTTCCGACCCGATAGCGGATGGGCCGACAATCCAAAAGGCTGATATTCGCGCAATGAAGAGCGGGATGAATTTGGGAAAGGCCCTGGAGTTTATCCGAAAGGTCAAGGATTATAAGGATGTTCCAATCGGACTGTTGATGTATTACAACCTGGTTTATCAGTACGGCACAGAGAAATTCTTCAGCGATTTCCACAAGGCCGGCGTCAACAGCGTTCTGGTTGCTGATTTGAGTATTGATGATTCCGAGGAGATTATTGGTCCCGCCACCTCGGCGGGTCTTGATACGGTTTTTATGGTAACACCGGTCACCGGGCCCGAGAGAATGAAGCTGATAGCTTCCAAAACTACCGGTTTTATCTACACCGTTTCGGTGTTGGGTGTTACCGGCAGCAGGGACAAGCTCTCCGGTACGATTGAAGGGCTTCTCGGTAAATTGAAGGAGCTAACCAGCGTGCCGGTATGTGTAGGTTTTGGAATCAGTAAAGCCGAACATGCGGCAACGGTCGCCCAGGCAGGGGCCGATGGCGTAATCATCGGCTCAAAAATAGTGGGATTGATTGAGGACAACCTAAACGATAAAGAGAAGATGCTTGCCGGGATTTCGACTTTCTTAAGTGAAGTCAAAAGTGCAATTTAGCTCCCCACCCCCGTTAGGTTTGGGGTTATGTTTAACGGGTGTGGAGTAGATTTCTGATGGTATCTGTCCTTGAGGAATCCGGCTTCCCGCATTATCAGAACTATTGGACTTTTTTTACAGATTATCGCAATAAAAGGTCCTGGATTTGCGTCTATATTTAATGTACGTGAGAAGGTCTGTAAAAACACTAATTTCCAGAGTGGGAATTAGTTGGATCGTAACTCTTTTAACCTATTTTGGAGGCTAACATTATGAAGAGGTACCTAATTTCAACCGTCGCTGTTCTGATGGTCCTGGCAGTAGTCCTTGCCGCATTTGGCCAGTCGGAAAGAGGATCCAGAAGGGGATCCCGCATGAGCCAGGAGGAACGGCTCAAAGCGATCAAAGCGATTGAAGGACAACTGGCGAAGCTCAAAGAAGCACCGCAGATGCCACGGCCTACAGGTGGATTTGCAGACATGTCCGAGGAAGAGAGAACCAAATTCAGAGAGCAGATGATGAAGGTTCGCCAGGAGCAACAGAAAGTATTCCAGACAATTTTAGCACAGGTTTACAGACTTCAAGGTCGAAGGCCGCCTGAGGAAGAAGGCGTACAGTATGTGATAGTCAACACCACCGATCTTAAGTCAATGCAGGAAATGGCGACGAAAGAGAAAGCTACAGAGACGGGCCAGCTTATCGAGAGACTGATTGCCAGAGCCAGTGGCCGGGGATTTGGGGGCAGGACAGGTGGCCAAGGCAGACAGAGAAATCGTTGAGTTTAAAACAACAAAGCGCCGATTTACGGATTTATATTAAAGCGCTTTGACTGCAAGTGTAGATTATAGTAACAAAAGTAGTATAATATCAGGCGGCCTGCCCCGGTCTCTATATTGGGGCAGGTTCGCTCTGGCAACAGGGACTTTCTATCTCTAAAAGTGTGGGGCGGATTTGCCTGCCCCCTTGTTTAGAGTGCCTTATACTCTAAGGGGATCATTGCTTTTAGGTTTTCGGTGATTCCCGGCTTTTTTAGTTTGCGTCCTTGCCTGATAGATTTATGAGAAGGTCTGTAAAAACACTAATTTCCAGAGTGGGAATTAGTTGGATCGTAACTCTTTTAACCTATTTTGGAGGCTAATATTATGAAGAGGTATCTAATTTCAACCGTCGCCGTTGTGGCGGTTCTGGCTGTGGCTTGGGCCGCATTTGGCCAGCAGGAACGCGGAGGAGGTAGGCGCACCACCGAAGGCAGGCGAAACCTCTCTGAGGAAGAAAGAGCCAAAATGCGGGAGAGATTTCAGAACATGTCCGAGGAGGAAAGGGAGAAGTTAAGGGCCGAGATGCGTGCAAGAGGTGGCTTCGGACGTGGCGGATTCATGAGCCCCGAAGAGCGGCAAAAGGCCATCAAGGCGATTGAGGCACAACTGGCGAAGCTCAAAGCAGCGCAGATCACAAGGCCTGCAGGCGGATTTCGAGACCTTCCCGAGGACGAAAGAGCCAAAATAATGGAAAAGTTTAGGAAGGCCCGCCAGGAACAACAGAACGCACTTCAGACAATCATCGCACAGGTTGCCAGGCTTCAAGGTCGAAGGCAGCCGGCGGCAGAGGGCGCGCAATACATTATAGTCAACGTTGGCGACCTTAAGCCGATTCAGGCGGCGGCGGTAAAAGAGAAAGCCAAGGAGACCGCCCAGCTTCTCGATAGGCTGATTACCAGAGGTAGCGGCCGAAGGGGACTTGGTGGCAGGACAGGGGGCCAAGGCGGCGCAGGCAGACAGAGAAATCGTTGAGTTTCAAACAATAAAGCGCTGTTCAACGTAGGGGGCAACCCCATGTGGTTGACCTGTGCGTTGTTATTACCAGGGATAGGGCGGTCGCCACACACGGCCGCCCCATCTCGCCTCAATGCCTGTTAGCATCCGGTGTATGCTCACTTGCTTTTATTAGTTTACCCTAAAAGTTTATCCACGGGAGCTACTCACCTGACTCGCAACAGGGAAACTTAGCTCACCTGCTTTTATTAGCTTACCCAGAGTTTATCCCCGAGAGCCCCCCCCTTGACTCGCAGCAGGGGAATGTTAGCTCACCTGCTTTTCTGCCGGGGGTCGGGGCTTTACTCTAAGGTGGCCTGCCCCGCACTTATTGAGTGTTAACTCACGTCTAATTAGTGCGGGGTCATTCCGAGCGCAGCCGAGGAATCTATTCAATTATCCGCCCGCAGGGCCTCCACAATTTTGCTATTTACTTTTTGACTTTTAATTTTCTAAATCTTGCCTGTTCTAACCAGCATCTGAACTTCGACATTCGACATTCAGATTCGATACCTGTCCTCGACTCAGATCGGGGAGCGGGTATGGCAAACTCGCATTCGACTGGGTGGCACCCTCAAACTTGTTTGGGGGTGTTGACTTTCAAAATTCAGCAGGTCCAATCCAGGAAATCTGAGGTTGAAAAATTACTCCTCAAGCAATAAATTGATTTTTCATTTCCCTTTCCCCTTCCTTTCTGTTATTTTCTGTCCCTAAAGGCGTGGTGCATCCGGGAGCGAAATTAACAACAGTTTACCCTGAGCGCAGCCTGCCCTGAGCCTTGTCGAATGGGTCGAATGGGTTCAGGATGGCCAAAAATAGTTCATTTTTGGCCGTTTTTTTAGACTTATGTTTGATAATATGTTAAAATGTCCGTATGTTTTCTGGCGTATCGGCAAATTGCCAAGAATCTATAAATTTTTACAAAGGAAAGGAATCGAACTATTATGAGATGCATCTTATTTATCATCACGATTGTGGGGATTGCCGGGTTGTTTATGGGGTGTGAATCGAAGCCGCAGGGAAACTTCAGTATGGAGAACCGGCGGGTGACGATTATTACGGAGCCGACCGGGGCGGCGATTACGCAGTTACGGCCTTTGAATCAGCCGCCCATGAAATTAGGCACAACGCCGATGAAGGATCATACGGTAGTGATTATTTCAAAAATAATGAGAATGAAGAACATGCCTCTGGGACCGACACAGGAATTGCTGAAGCACGTGGGAAATGTCGTCGTGCTAATTGAAAAGGACGGCTACGAACCGCATTATGCTACGCTGAGGACCGAAAGGGGCCAAACGGTTGCCCATGAGATAAAATTGCAGGCGAAGCAATAACAGGGCAAAACGCAGAAGCAAGAGATGCCTGCCCTACGCTTCGCCCGTGCTACACCTGCTTTCGCGAATAATACACGAAGGTCGCGAAGGGCATGAATAATTATTAAATAGGGACAGAGAACGAAATGCACACACGTCGATTGCACGAGATATCGCTGCTGATCGCGGGGCTGGCCTGGCTGGATATAGAAACGGCTGAACTTTTGGTCCGGTTATATGATCATCTCGGCCGACCGTTTCGCATGGAGGATGATATTATTCGAATTGGTAGTTTGATAATTCCCCTGTGCATATCTATGTTCTTTGGAGTTATTCTCATTCATCATCATCGTAGTAATCGCATATTTTTGCCGGTGCGCAGCTATGTCAGCTATACGATTACAGCAGTGGCATGGTCAATCATGGTTGGATGGTTTGTTGATGAAGTTTCGATAAATATTGGTTCAAATGCGACGTATTTTTTAATGTGGATACTCGGTTTATTAACATTCCTTGTGCCATGGTTGGTTTTTCGTTTCGGTCGTCAATCGCCGGTGATTATTGACGCGTTTCTTGTTCCTGTTATGAGTGTGTTGGTGTTCGAAACCGGTGTTTATTTTGGTTGCGGAACATTTGGGCGTCTAAGATGTATTAGTAGATGTATTGCTTATTTCACTGGGGCCGGTACGACTTTTCTTGTTACGCTAATTTTGCTGTCTTTGCTTATAATGACCGTCGGCTATTATCGGAATGGTCGAAGGTGGAAAGGTTACGTCATCTGTTTGGCAATCAGTTTTATCGTGTGGTTTTTTTACCGTCAAAACGTATAAGCGTCGTGTGGCAGCCACTGAGCGAACGCAGTGAGCGAAGTGGATGGCAGTTCTCCGAACATCCAACATAGCTTGTCCGCCATATCTTCAACGACGGCGGAAGCATCCAACTTTAGCTCACCACTCGTCTTGAGTCTTGCGTCCTGAGTCTTATTGGCCGTTAAAATAGGTAAAATATTAACAAAAAATCAATCAAAAACGCTGATACCTCAGAACAAAAATCAAATTTTTTAAAAAATTTTAACTTACTATCTCAAATCGAGTTACGAGCGACGAGCAACGAGAAACGGTTATATTTTCGAATCAAAAGTGCAGGTAGCTCTAATTATAGAGGGAGTGTTTTTTACTCCCTGAGTTTACCCCCGGTGTGTGCTTACTTGCTTTTCTGCCGGGGGCTACTTTTCGCCTCAGCCCGGCACGGCCAGCAGGCCCAGCCAAGCTTGTCCCCGAATGTCTTAGTCGGGGATCTCGTAGCGAAACGGAAAATCCTTAGGGGAATTACCAATCATGAGCATCGAGAATCTCGTAGCGCAGCGCAGACCCCGCACCAATTGTCCAGCACCAAAACGACGTGCTTTTTTGGTGCTGGGCACGACTAATTGGTGCGGGGCAAATTATCCATTTAACCAATCACAAACCCTTACCTGACCTGTTATTATGAGTAATAGAACAACAATCAAACCACCCATCCCGACAACGTCGGGATTCCACAATTTTGCATTTTACACTTTGATTTT
>Ga0114922_10004719_pt1 | contig 12640 bp, 11 predicted proteins | sample AartaG_FD_100975 | JGI IMG/M metagenome (GOLD analysis project Ga0114922, IMG submission 100975) | Deep subsurface microbial communities from Aarhus Bay to uncover new lineages of life (NeLLi) - Aarhus_00045 metaG | ecosystem: Environmental > Aquatic > Marine > Oceanic > Sediment | place... | reverse complement strand
AGATGCAACAATGGGTATGCAGGCCCGCCTGATGTCACAGGCACTGCGAAAATTATCCGGTGCGATTAGCCAAACCCGCACAGCTGTTGTCTTCACCAACCAATTACGCCAAAAGATTGGTGTGTATTTCGGCAACCCGGAGACAACGCCAGGCGGTCTGGCATTAAAATTTTACGCATCAGTGCGCCTGGATATGCGCCGCACTCAATCCATCAAATCGGGAACAGAAATCACTGGGAACCACGTCCGTGTGCGGGTTGTAAAGAATAAGGTCGCTGCACCTTTCCGTACTGCTGAATTTGACATCATGTACAACGAGGGCATATCTAAAACTGGGGAAATACTTGACCTGGGCGCGTCCCTTGACGTGATCACAAAAAGAGGCGCCTTCTATTCTTACGGTGATATTCGCCTTGGCCAAGGCCGTGAGAACGCGAAGGAATTCTTAAAGCAGAACCCGGAATTGAGTAATGAGATCGAAACAGCAGTCCGCGAACAGGCGTTTGGTGCGGGATTACCAGCAGATGACGCGGATGAACCGCCAGTAGACTCCGAGGAAAACGAATAGCCCTCGCTTTAATTTAAAAAGAACGCTGTTTACAACAGCGTTCTTTTTTTTGTTTATTGCATTTCCTGCAGATAATATATATCATTGACCGCAGATTCTTCCACTGGCCATCCCTCCAATCCGCTTTCAGCTCGTACACCCCGCCACAAGTTCACCCCACCCAAGAGTGGTATACATATTGGAAAAGTGGTTATCTCAAGGGTTGTACTTCTGGGCAGTGACAGCAGATAATTTACAGATTCAGCATCCGGTGGCGACTGCAGCGGGATCAGGACATTCACCACTCTCACCTGTGAACTTACTGAAGTCAATCGTGCGAGGTTAGCGTCCTCGTATGATGAGAAGCTCAATTTGGCAGGATTATTGCACCTAGTTCCATAGATTATGACAAAAACAAACACTAAGAAAGGTATTTCCTGGCTGACGCTGCTCGGTACATTTTTTGCGTTAATCATCTGTGTTACCGCAAGCGGTATGATTTATATTGTCTATCCGCAATCAAGCCGACTGCTAAGGTTATTTTTTGGAACCAATGAGAAGGATACCTCTCTATCTATACCTCAATTTGTTGACTCTAACGCACCCACGCCTTTCCAACCTGTACCTACCGTTGAAACGACACTACTCACACAAACGACACAACCTGGTCCGATGCACACAGAAATGCCAAAACCTACACACCAACCAACTCCTATTCCAGAGGCAAAGGATGAAAGCCTGCCTGCTTCAGCCAGCATCAGTGGCATCTTCGGATCTCCCCAGCTTTACACGCTTGATTGCGAAGCACAGTCAGCAGTCGATTGGGCGCGTTTCTTTGGTGTATCTATCAGTGAATTGGAATTCATAGACCGCATCCCGCATTCAGATGATCCCACCCAAGGGTTCGTGGGAGATATCAACGGCGCCATGGGGCGGCTGCCCCCCGATGATTACGGCGTACACGCGGGCCCCGTTGCGCAACTCCTGCGTGAATATGGGCTCAACGCTCATGCAGTCAGCGGATGGGATATACAGGCGATTAAGAAAGAAGTCGCTGAGGGACGCCCTGTAATCGTATGGACCGTGAACCTGCCTTTTACTGTCGAGACCAGCCAATATACTTCCTCAAACGGTAATACAACCACCGTCGCTCGATATGAACATACCTGGATCATCACCGGCTATAACGCCTATACTTTTACGGTCGTGGATAGTGAATGGACCTACAATGTGAAGACATCCACATTGATTGAACGCTGGAATGCTTTAGGGAATCAGGCCATTATCTTGATTCCTGATTAATTAATACCTGTCATCTCTGCGAGAAATTTCCTGCTCAAATATATCGCCTTACTTGAAAGTATCTACATATAAATATTTCAAAATTTGAGGGCTTGGTACCATCGGTTCAATTAGAGGAGTGCATTACACTTCTCGTTGCGCTTCATAGTTTAATTCACCGATGAAATACAAAATATTTTATTCGGATTCAAACATTTCATCTCGACTTTCATCTTTTTTCCAATGAATTTGCTTTTCTAATGTGCTCATATCTTCTAATAAACGAAAGTTTAATGAGTTCAGAATAATCCCAATAGATGCAAAGAATATTCCGATGATAAACAAACTAGAACATACAATTGAAAGAGCAATATTCACTTCATTACTTTCACCGAATATAAGAAAAAAGCCAATCCCAAGGGCAATAAAAGCACTTAAGATTCCAAGACTTCCAAAAAAAGTCATTGGTTTATATGATCGTAAAATAGAAAATATTTTAAATAAAATCCGCACACCATCTTTGAACGTGCTCAGCTTAGAGAAGCTGCCTTGTGGGCGCGCTCGATATGGAATTGGAATCTCCTTAATAATCAAATGACGGTAGAGCATTTGCAGAGTGAGTTCTGTTTCTACATCAAAACCACTGGCGACAACTGGTAAACGCAAAGCCACTTCCTCTGTAAATGCTCGATAGCCTGATAATGGATCGCTAAGGTTTGAATTAAAAATTAAGTTCAGAAGTTTACAAATTACTTTATTGCCAAAAACATGTAATGGCCGAAATGCATCTTTGTCATATTGAGAAAGCCGCTGACCAACAACCATGTCAGCTCTTTCATCCATCAATGGCTCAAGTAAAGCATGAGCGTATTCTGCCGAATAGGTATCATCCCCATCAACCATGATGTAATAGTCCGCCTGAACCTTTTGCAGCATCGCTGCTACAACAAACCCCTTACCCTGCTTTTTTTCCTTAATCACAATTGCACCAGCATTAACTGCTAATTCATAACTGTCATCCGTGCTATTGTTATCAAAGACATAAATATTGGCATCAGGTAATTCTTTTCTAAAATCCTGTATAACCTTAACAATGGTTTTTTGTTCATTATAGCAAGGGATCAAAACCGCAATATTTAATGATGAAAAATCCTTATTATTGTTCATTTTTCTCTCCTAGATACATAAACAAGAGATAATCCTGTAGGGAATCTAACCTTGTCTTCAATGAATGAAATTAATGGCACAATTTTATTTAATTGTTTAATTTGAAAATCTTTCTGGCATGCTGCATTGGGTTCAACCGTGATTAATTGTCCAACATCATTGATGATTTTGTTAGTTCCGTTGCCTATGCCCCCCAACACTCCGAGAACTTTTTTCCAAATAAAAGATTGAATCTTCGAATAAAGCCCCTGTGGATAATTCATAACCAAATTCATTTGTAATAAATCAACCAATTCATCTTCAGTTTGGACTAATCTCTGATCATAATTTATTATTTGTCATATTTATTATGCTTTGTTATCTCGTTTCATCTTTTATAAAAAGATAAGGTATCCAGCTTTCATCTTCGAAAATGAGAGTATATTCCCCCGTTTCCAACTTTTCATAGATATCATCCATGATCCTCTGATCAGAATTGTTTGGAACCAGCAGATATAAAGTATCAACTTTCGCACTTTGTAAAGTTAATTGATATGCATCAAAATCATTGAACAAAACTCCAATTTTTTTACCTGCCATATCCGGTAAATTTTCCATCGGATAATTTGTCATGATTAAATAATCATTTTTCTCTCCCTTTAAGGCTGAAACCAATTTCTCATTTGTGGAAGGTGAAAATGTATTCATCGCCTTTTCTAATTGCTTTCTTTGAAGAAGGTCATATGGGAAAAAATAAAAACCCGTTATGGTTATTAGAACACTCAGTATCAGCAAGTAATATTTAATTTTTAACTTTCCGATTGAAACTTTCTTTAAAATATTGAAACCATAATTAAATACATGATCTAAACTTATTCCAGAGCATATACCAAAAACAGGTAATGCAATTGCCAGGTTTCGGAAATCATAACTGGCGAAAATACCCCATCCCATAAAAAGCGGGAAAACTAAAAAGAGGATGAATGCTCTAATCATCGGTTCTACAAAGAACGATAAGGGGATAAGCAAAATTAAAAGATAAAAGTATTTTCCAAGTAATTTTGTAATCTCCAAGAGTTGGTCTTTGGTGCTGATGTAATTGAAAGCATGTCCAGTGGCGCCAACGATCATTTGTATTTCTGATTTCTCTAATCCCTGCCAGATCAATACTTGTTTGTACAAATACCATGGGATAACAATAATCAATACTAATAAAACTGTAATAAGTATTATTTGATTTGTTCTCTTTGGGTTTTCTTTGAACAAAGGTTTTACAAAGAAAATGAAATATACTATCGAGAAAAATAATAGAAACAACAAACCAGCTTGTTTTGTAACCGCGGATCCTGCCGCACCAAGAACAATAAGGATAGCATATCTTATTTTATTTTCAGTTGACTGTTTGTCTACTTGCGAAATAAACAGGAAATAAATTGCCGAGAAAGCAAGAAAGGCAGTGGGCAAGTCAGCTAATCCTTCGATCACAAAAGGTCCAAGGAATTTTTTTAATGCCAAATATGTGATTGCAGCACCAATAAAAAAGCCGGTATTCTTCTTTGCAAAACCAAGATCAACGATCATTAGGAGAATAAAAAAGGTGAATAATGGCATTATCGCCTTTGCAAAGAATTGTATCGATGTGTCTCCCATCAAAACATAAATAATTGACCAGTTCGTGGGCAGTAATTGTGGGTATCGCCATGTGCTTTTTGGCAGCAAATTGTTCGCCCAATCAATAGCCCAACGATTCCAGATAGCAACTGTGTCATAAGAATTGAAGACAGATCCCAAATTCCAGATAAATAGTTTCAGGATCCAATTCAAGGAAAGATATGCCAGTATGAGGCATAAACAAACATATAAAATTTTTATAAAAAAATACAGGGATGATGTTTCTGAAGTAGATTGAAAAAAGCCTGCCCATTTATTTAATGCAGCAGCACCCGCTTTTCGAATTTTTTCCAACCAATGATCAATTGGTATATTTAACGCTTTTCGGTATTGCCAAATTATCAACCCAAATTCACAAGCGATGACTAAGGATAAAAGAACCCGGGAATACATATGTAATGCTGTGGCGAGAAAAACCAAACAGTAGTTAAATACTAAACTTGTAGAAATCACGCCCATGGTATATGCAACAGGGCGTGTCGGATGGTTGTTTCTACGCAAAAGAACTATTCCAGGCATAAAAAACACTTGCAGAATTCCTAGAATTCCAAGAATATACATAATCTACTCCAAGGTTTATATCCTCTTGAATTGATTTCAGTAAAACAATATGATTCCTATACAACAATAATTATACTTAGATTCAAATCATTAGCAATTTTCTGGGATAAGAATGTAAGGTTATATTGAATCCTCGCTGGTAAAAACAATCCTGGAAAGGAGCGAAATAAGAACACATTATCAAATCACCCAAAGACAATGATTCCAAATATACACACTCTGGAGAATATGATAAATTCAACAAGAAATGGGAAAAGAGGAAATGAAAAATACCAATCAGATATTTTCGTACAAATTAATCATGCGCTATCTGAATCATTCAAATCAAACTCACTACTTGAATCTCGAAGTATAAAAAATGCAGGCAGCCCCCAAACGACGATAGCCAATGTGGTAACACCCTGGGTTGTCAATACAAAAGTAAATGCCTGGCTGGTTGTAAATCCAAACACAGGCAGTAATGACACAGCAACAAATTGGTAAATACCCACATAACCCGGTGTTGAAGGAATAGCTGATGAAAGACCTAACGCGGTTAGAAATAGGAGTGCTTGGGGATATGTGAGAGCCAGTTGGAATCCCCGGGCAAGGAGAACTAAACCGCTCGCATCCAAAAACCAAATAATTACACTCAATCCTAGAAACTTAACCAAGTTTTTCGGTTTTAAAAATGACTGTGATCCTTCGAAAAACGAATTTAATAATGAAACCACTTTTATTTTCCATTTTTCCTTCATTGGAATTTTTTCAATTAAGGAATAGAAAATATTTTTCATCCGGGGGAATATCGCTAGTACAAATACCGCCAATATTCCCAAAGCGCCCATTACGCTGACTGACCTGGTAAGCCAATCTGGCATATTCTGCATTTGAAAGATAGAAAGCGTACCCAAAAGGACGAGAATAATCACATCTATCACACGTTCGGTCAAAGCGGTAGCAAGCACATAACCTGTATTAATTTTCTCCTTTTTCCCGAGCATAACCGAACGAATTAATTCTCCAGCACGTGCTGGTAAAAAGGTATTCCCAAGATATCCGACTGCCGTGGAAAAGAACATAACCAAAGGGGATATTTTTTTTTCCGCACTTAGCAGTACCCCCCAGCGCAAACCCCGAAAGAAAATGGATATTGAACTGATCAGGAAGAGAATTACTAAGAATTCAGGTTGAAACGTACGAAATGCAGCCAGGGTTTCTTCCCAAGATACATTCCGAGCAGCAAGAAAAAGAAAGAAACCTGACAATGCGATGGTAAGAAGCACCAGCCAAAGAGATTGGCGTGGTCGAGTTTGAATTTCATTAATCTCTTTCATGAGAATATATCTTGTGTTCTAAAGTATTGGTAGTCTTCATCGTTGATTCCACTTTGAGATGGGACAAAAGAGGACATAATTGAACATGCCATATTGACATTTTTTCGGATAACTAAAAACAAATAGATTGATTTGACCAAGATTTTTTTCAACAGGCGATTTTTATCAATTATTTTACTTTTAAGCAACAAATCTGCTGACAAGAATACAATTTATCGCTTTTCTAAAAAGATTATAAATCTAAAAATTGATCCTTTCTTGTTCAACAACCAGCGGTCTCTTAAGTACCTGTGTGTAGATTGCTCCAATATACTCTCCGATAACCCCAAGAAAAATGAGTTGTACCGAAGAGAAGAAGAACAACCCTACAGACAACGGTGCCAATCCTAATGAAAAATTCTGCCAATTAATTAGCTTATAAACAAAATAAAATAACCCTATCAATGCGCTCAATACAGCGGTTACAAAACCCAGCATAGTTGCCATCCTGAGAGGCACCTTGGAGTGGTTGGTCAACCCAAGCATAGCCATGTCAAATAAGGTATAAAAATTATTCTTGGTAATGCCGTGCTTTCTAGGCGGTTGCACAAATGGGACTGTTGCAATCTCGTACCCCAAATCCGCAACAAGTCCGCGGAAGTATGGGTAAGGATCGTTCAATGACCGCAATTTTTCAATCACTTCCCGGTCATACAAGCCAAACCCAGTAGCATTCTCCACCAGTCGTATATCGGATAACCGCTGCAATAGACGATAATAGAAGGTCCTGATCAAGAAGAAAATATTATTTTCCTTGCTGCTTGTTTTTACACCCATCACTACTTTATACCCGTCTTCCCACCTGTGGATAAATTCCGGTATAAGCGATGGGGGATCTTGAAGATCAGAAGCTACATAGACGACCATATCACCACTGCTTTGAAGGATTCCATGATAAGGAGAGCGGATGTGGCCAAAATTACGCGTGTTGATAATCACCTTTATGCTTTTATCTAATTTTGCAATTTTGCGTAAGATCGAAACTGTTTTGTCAGCGGAATGATTATCTATATAGATTAGTTCATAAGTGTACTCTTTGAGAGCAGCCATTACTTCTTTAATTTGTTTGTACAATAATTCAACATTTTCCTCTTCGTTATAGCAGGAAGTTACAATACTTATCTTTTTCATCTAAATAATATCCTTAAAAGTTTAATCTTTACCGATATTAAATTTTACCATCCTGTCGAACCCCTCAAAATATTTAATTAGTGATTTTCATTTTTAATTGACTCTTGAATTCACAGTCCATGCAACTTCAGCACGGGCGAGGAAATTAGAGCAAAAAGTGTTATTGAAACGATATGCAGGGAAATGGGTAAAAAGCTGCAATATAACCTCAAGGGTCTTACAACTATTAAAATCAACTACTAATGGCTTGAAAACAATAAAACAAGAGTGAGTTCAATCGTAAATTTGAAAAGCGGTTAGTCGAGTTCGTTGCTGTAAAACACTGCGTGTTTTGTAACAGTGGATCATCAGCGAACCTATTACCAGTCACATCACTTACGGCTTCAGAATTGGGTGAATGCCGTTTGAATGAAGTGTATAATAGAGAGCTGACTAATGCCAACCGTGTGTAACCCAGACATCATGAATGCAAAATATTTGAGTAGCAGGTTAGAAATCAGGCAGGATGTATCCGTGAGAAAAACGGTTGAGTATTACAAGAATTTTTATGTGCAAATTATGCCCTATTTGTAAAAGTGAGATATCAGATAGCTTTGAGCTTGAATTTTCTGGTCTACTTTCACAGCGAACATAATGCGGAGGATGTGATTTGAAACTATCTGACTACTTATTCCAATATCTTGCTAAATACATTCAACATGTGTTCTTTGTACCTGGCGGCGGTGCGATGCATTTAAATGACAGCATGGGGTATACAGAAGGAATAACGCCAATTAGCTGCATGCATGAACAATCGGCATCGTTTGCGGCTGAGGCATATGCACAATTTAAAGGGTTGGGGGTGTGTCTGGTTACATCGGGGCCAGGAGGGACAAATGCTATTACCGGCTGCGCTTCTGCCTGGTGTAATTCCATGCCCGTACTGTTCATATCTGGGCAGGTCAATACCTACCAGATGAAAACACCAGAACAGCGTTTCAATGGCGTTCAGGAACTGGATATTATCAGTATGGTTAAACCGATAACAAAGAAAGCCATAATTCTGGATAAACCCGAAAAGATATGCAGTAAAGAGCTTATGGAGGGAGTAATATCAGAACTTATCGAAGTTGCACAAAAATCAAGACAAGGTCCTGTTTGGCTTGATATTCCATTAGATGTCCAGAGTATAGTGATATGAACCAGATAAAAGATCTTCTCAGAAAATCTAAAAATCCTTTTATCTATGCAGGACACGGCTGCGCGCTGTACCGGCAAATGTTCATACAGTTTATTGAGAAATTACAAATACCGGTCATGCTGTCATGGCGAGCGATTGATTTAATACCTGATGATCATCCGCTAAACGCGGGTAGGCCCGGGTTAGTTGCACAACCAGAAGCGAATAAAAAAATGCAGCGAGCCGATTTATTGGTAATAATGGGTGCGCGAGTAGATGATAGTCTTACCGCATACAACAGAGAACTATTTGCTCCACGAGCAGTAAAGGTAGTAGTGGATATTGATAAAGCGGAATTAGACCGCTTGCCTGCTGATTATATTAAAGTGAATAGAGATGTTCATGATTTTATGCAAACATTGTTAGAGGTGGTTGATGGTTGATCTATATAAGTTTTTAGAAGCACTAAACAAATCCAGCCAACCCAACGATATTATCAACCCTTCAACTTCAGGAATGACAGTGATTGTTACTCTGCAAACATGGAAAGTCAAAAAAGGACAGCAGTTTGTCACTAATTTTGTACTTGGAGAAATGGGTGCAGGCCTGCCTCACTCTATCGGCGCGGCTTTAGCCACAGATAAACGTGTAATACACGTTGAAGGGGATGGCGGATTTCATTTGAACATTCAGGAGCTGGAAACGGTCAGAAGACTGAATTTGCCGATCTTCATATTTATCACCAACAACAATGGCTATCTCAGCATAAGGCAGAGCCAGATGAAACACTTCGGCAGGTTGACGGGGGCTGATCCATCAAGCGGATTTACAATGCCTTGTTTAGAGAAAATTGCGAATGCGTACGATTTACCTTATTTTGATATAAAAGATGGTGAACTGGGAAAGATTACTGAAATATTACAGAGTGCAATGCCGCCTGTTATTGTGGAAGTTTTTTCAGACCCAAACCAACAATACCACCACAGGGTAGAGAGTAAACTGGTAAATGGAAAGATGACCAGCGGAAGGTTAGAGGATGTATAAATCTACCGGAAGGGCATTGTAAGACTTCAATTGTCCGTTTTGATCAGGCGCATTAATAATTACAAAACCAGACGTTCATTTAACCAAACTTATCAAATAATCAGAAAGTAAATCAGCGGTTAAATTCCTTATAATGGATATTATTGGGGTTGTATCAGGATGTGTTCTCCTCAAGATAAGCAAGATTTTTAATACCAACCGTGTATTAAATAGGATACCGTCTGAATCACATGGACGGTGAATATTCTGTCATACCGTGAAGTACCCAGGGCAAATCATTAGGTATCGTTTTTTTGAACAAAAATTTTTCTTCCTTGAATTAATACTTCTTTCAAGCAAAGATTCGAATTCTACGAATTATTGTTCTTAATCGTTGAATCAAAATTGGTCGCGAAAGAGAAAAAGGTAAGAATTATCAGCATCACCATCAACGCAGGAAAATTATTTGATATTGGTAGTGGCTTATTGGTATATGAAAACAGTGTTGAAGAATATGCGATTGAAAAATAGATCAGAAGTTGCACGAAGAATGGTTTTATCCGTTCCGCAGTCTTGTTGATCATTTTTCTATCAGTAAACAGGATTGCTATTGGAGCGGCAAGAAATGATAGCGTGTAATCATGACTAGTAGTGGGAATGAGTAATGCGACTAATGTACAGGCAAGCAATAAATAAGGATTTATGCCGGCATATTTTTGTCGATACGCCCGGATAAGAATTAATCCGAAACAAATAAAAACGACAATCAAAAGTATAATTTCAACTCTACTTGGGTTTTGGAAAAAAATACCGAATGGCCTGTATTCAACAGGGTGTCTGGTAAAAGATTGTATGGAGTGATTTTTAACCGAAACAAACGGGTTGCCGGTAAATTTTGTCATTGAATTCAAAAAATTACTAAAAGTATTGAACCCTAAGATGAATAAAGCGCAAAAACTAGCCGCCCCGAGACTAGCGAACCTGATTATATTACCTCTCCAGTCACTCCAATCGTCTATAAACATAAATATGAAAATTGCGGGGTAAAGTTTTAGCTGTACGGACATCGTAAAGAGAATATAAGCCCAAAATCGATGTTTTTTATGATGGTGAAATATAAAAATAGACAGGAAACACAAAAACATTGTGATCAAATCAAACTGCCCCCGCTCAAGTTCAAATTGGAATCCAAAAGAAAATAAACCCGTTACAAGGATCAACATTAATAATGAAGGAACACTGCTTTTTTTACTTGTCCTGATTGGAAATATTAGTGTGATAAAGAAATAACAGAGAATATTCAAGATTGTGACTATACCGTATGCTGTATAACGATCTAAAAAAGTTAGCGGTGCGTAAAATGCATAAGCAAAAGGTGGGTATGGAAGATTTTTTGTATATGTTGGAGAAGAAAGGAATTCCCTCACGTTTCGGAGGATAGTATCCAAATCTAATCCGATAGGATTCCCTACAGGCACATAAGAAAAGAACTGCATAACGTGAACCGAGTTCAAAAACACTGGGTAGATAAAGAACAACAGATAGGATATTAGGAAACTAACAGACACTATGAATGATATTGGGGTTTTTGCAAGCAGCAGAATCAAAGAAAATAGCCCGATTGCAATGGTAAGAATCCCCATGATTAATACCGGGAGTTTGTTAGATATCGGATTTTCAATCGTCTTAGAAACGTGCTTTTCATATGGCAAGGATGAATAAAGGGAAACTTGTTCTAATTGTCCATCCCAATAAATATTCACACGCCCACCATTAGGCTGTGCCTGGAAACCCAGCACTGGCTTTTCTGCCAGCCAACCTTCATAATGCAAAGAAGCTTTTTGTGTTCCCTGAGCAATCAAGGAACTCTCTACTCGCGTCCAGCTTCCATCCATGATAAATTTTGAAAAACTTTCATCTGCCAAACCTGAGTGTAAGTAAACCAGTTCTATCACATCATTTTCATTCTCACTGGTGTTTTCGATTACCAGGCTGTGTTTCGGCAGGATGAACAAGTTATAGGGTGTGTTTTCTATACCGATTACAAAGTATCCAAGTAAAAAAGCCGTTATGATGCTCAAGAGCATGGTAATAACGAAAAACTGCTGATCAATCGACGCTATCTTTTGCTTGATTCGCCGCAGCACACAAAAGATTCCAACTGCTAAAACAATCCAAATGAGAATGGCTGCTGCAATGTACCGATTACTTATGAAGTTGGCCGGTTGTAATAACCAAAAATAGACCGCTGCAGTGATGGGGGTGGATAACAGGAAAGAAATTATCAAATTCTTCCAATAACCCCTCATGAACATGTGTTTTTTATTTCCTGCCATGGATATCTCCTGAACCAAACATGTAAAATGATCTTTGAAATTCCTATCTCTGGAATTTGATTATTCCAAATTATAAAATATGCTTGATGACTTTTATTAAATATTTGCCAACAATGCGCCAACTCACAATTTTAACCTGTCTTGGGTATAAATATCCCTCACAAAATTAATTCCCAAGGAAAGTTAATTATCAAAATCCACATACTTTCTGAAAAGGAATCTCTTTGATGATTAACACTTAAAATTGTTTCGCGGATTTATTCTTTTTTAGATACCAATCCGCGTATTTTTGTATTGAGGTTTCTAAACTGATCCATTCGCGCAAATTGAACATTGTTTTCACTAATTTAACAGAAGGCACATATCGAGCGGGCGGATCTTCCAGCGAAGCCTTTTCAGCAATTTCAATTTTAATTCCAGGGTTGACATT
>Ga0114922_10004718_pt1 | contig 12645 bp, 10 predicted proteins | sample AartaG_FD_100975 | JGI IMG/M metagenome (GOLD analysis project Ga0114922, IMG submission 100975) | Deep subsurface microbial communities from Aarhus Bay to uncover new lineages of life (NeLLi) - Aarhus_00045 metaG | ecosystem: Environmental > Aquatic > Marine > Oceanic > Sediment | place... | reverse complement strand
TGTCCCCATACCTACGATAACTTCCTTCACTCCCTCAATTTTTTTTACCTCTCTGGTAATTATCATTAAGGTTACAGAATCATAATACGCATTTTCTCTAATAAGATATTTCAAAACCATTTTCCCCTCTCCCACTTATTTTAATATCTTTACCCTGATCATCAATGCTCCACCGAAAACAATTCCGGCAGCACAGTCACTGCCTGATGTCCCGCCAATATTGAGGAGGTTAAAACATTTATCTTGAACGGAAGTGTTATGGATAACGGCCAACATCAAATCCCTGACCGGTTCACTAAACCTCGCCTTCATTCCGTTTCTAAGCATTATTTCACTGATGAGGGTTGTTCGTCCCGGAAGGTCATAAATAATAAAACCTGCTATCTTTTTTAAATTCTCTAAATGGTTGTCAAAATAATATCCCATATAATAAAGTGCGGCCAATATACCCAGTAAAAAATCATCTGCCGCAGGAGTTAACCCCGGTCCCAGGCCAATAAGTCGTTTTGAAGCTTCGGTAATCTCCTTATAATCAAAGTCACTTATTCCCTTTGCCAATCTTTTTACAGAATTTATAATAAAATTTTTATAATTATTATCTACTTCATTCCCATCGAGAATAGAAGCTGTACCTTCTATTTCTCCATATTTTAGGGTCAAATCACGAATTTTTTCTATATTTTCATTGAGTATTTCTTCTGAAATTTCAGACTTTAAAAATAAAGGTGCCGAATCCCATATCTTGGCCCCGGTAAGTTTGATAGAAAGACAGGTCTCGGGCATCTTTATTTCATCTTTATTTATAACAGATTTCATCCCGGTTTTATAGCCAACAGAGCATAGTTTCCGGTCTTCTGTAATATCTAATTTAATCGCAGATGGGTAATTAGGAAGCTTTGGAGAAATAAGAGTAACTAATCTATTTCTATCAAATTGAATATTACAGGCATGATCAAATACCGAATGAACAATTCCATCAACTGTTTTAGAGGTAAGGGTATCAATTAAATCAGAAGCTACAAACTTAGCTAACAGCATAACAATTCCCATAAGAATTTTTATTTTAAATTTTTACTTTAAACCTTCTTTTAATTAATCTGAATATATAAAACTTTATTTTTCTGTAAATTATTTACTCTTTAATCTATTAGGAAACGGGAATAAATATTTATATACCTCAATTCAGACAACAACATGATAAGAATATAATTTTTGTTCATCCCTATCTCATTTGTTCTTTATCGCTTTTAAAACCTTTTCCGCTGTTATAGGCAGTGAATTAATTCTGCAGCCAATTGCATCAAATACTGCGTTAGCAATAGCCGGTGCAGTAGGCACCATACAGGGCTCTGCGATACCTCTTGCTCCCCACGGTCCTGTAGGTTCAGGATTCTCAATTATACTAATCTTCATTTCCGGGACATCTCCTGCTGTGGGTATCTTGTAATCAACAAAAGAGGGATTTAAGACTTTACCCTTTTCTATTTTCATCTCTTCAAATAGGGCAGAACCCAATCCCTGAACAATGCCCCCTTCTATTTGGGCATAAACAAGCTCTGGGTTTATAGCTTTTCCTGCATCATAGGCGGCGGCAATTTTTAAGACCTTCACCTCACCTGTTTCTATATCTACTTCAACTTCTGCGGCTTGTACTCCAAAAGTCCAATAAGCCACGGGTTTATCTCCCTGACCGGTTTCCTTGTCAGTATCTTTTACGTCGGGAGGAATAAAAGCTCCCCTTCCGATAATCGGACCATGTATTCCGGACCCATCAGGCATAGTTAAACCCATAGCCAGGTCAGCAATTTTTACTTTCTTATCAGGAAAAATTTTTGAAATGATTTGTCCATCTTTTAACTCTAAACCCTCTTTAGAAATGCCAAATTTTAATGATGCCAATCTTAACATCTGATTTTTCGCATCTTCTGCCGCCCTCTTAACTGAATTTCCACAACAATAGGTCGTTCGGCTGGCAACAGTCTGCCATTCATAGGGAGTACAATCTGTATCTCCGGTCATTATGCTTATCCGGGAAATGGGAACAGTAAGTACTTCAGCGGCTATCTGGGTTAAGACGGTATCAGAACCCTGCCCCAGATCCATCGCAGTAACTAATAAATTAACCGTACCGTCTTCATTAATTTTTACAATTGCCGAAGAACCTACATTATTAGGCATTGAAGGTGCTTTATACATACAAGCAATTCCCTTGCCGCGATATTTTATTTTTGATACCCTTTTTTCTTTTTTATCCCATTCTATATCTTCAATAACTTTATCCAGACATTGCATTAAGCCAACATTCTCCAGAACCTGTCCGGTTACAGTGCTGCTGCCATCTTTTAAGGCATTTCTTCTTCTGAATTCAGCCGGGTCCATTCCGATTTTATAAGCCACTATATCCAGATTCTGTTCTATAGCAAAGTGTATCTCAGACATCCCAAACCCGCGGTAGGGACCGCCTACCGGATGATTGGTATATACACAAATCGAATCAGCTTTCACATTGGGAATATTATAGGGTCCGGTTGAGGCATATCCGCCTGCCCGAGCGATATTTACCCCGTATTCTGTATATGCACCGCCATCCCAGTAGAACTTATTTTCTTCGGCAATAATCCTACCATCCTTTGTGACTCCTGTTTTAATCCTGGCATGCATACCCTGCCGAATAAAAGTATTTGTAAAAACATCTTCTCTTGAAAAACTCAGTTTTACCGGACGGTAATTAGATTGTTGAGCTAAAGGTATAACTATTCCTTCAAGAGTAGTACCTGCTTTCGCGCCAAATCCTCCACCTATAGCTAGAGAAATAACTCTAATCTTATTTAAAGGCATATCAAAGGCAACAGCAAGAGTGCGCCTTACCGCGTAAGGTGATTGGCAGCCTGCCCAAACAGTAATTTTACCTTCGGGGTCTGTTCGAGCTATAGCACAATGGTTCTCAATAGCACTATGCTGTATATGGGGGACGTAAAACTCATTTTCAAAAACAAAATCTGCTTCTTTAAAACCTTTTTCGACATCTCCCTTTCTAATTTTATAGTGGTTACTTATATTAGTTCCACTCTGAGGTAAAATTATGGAAGCATGTTTATAACTTCCCAAATCTTCATGGATAATGGGGGCATCAGGTTTTATGCCTTCTAGAGGGCTGAATATAGCTGGCAGTTCTTCATAATCTACTTCAATTAAAGAAACTGCTTCTTCAGCAATTTCTTCCGATTCCGCAGCAACTGCAGCTACCGGCTCCCCTATAAACCTTACCTTGTCAATGGCCAAAAAAGTTTTATCTTCCAGATAGAGTCCTACCCGAATAGGCACGTCTTTCCCGCTTATAATTGCTTTAACTCCCGGTAATTTTTTTGCTTTTGAGACATCAATTCTTAATATTTTTGCATGGGGATAAGGACTCTTCTTTATCCTGGCATACAACGTCCCGGATAATTTTAAATCATCTGTATATCTTACATAACCGGTTACCTTTTTAATACCGTCTACTCTTTTTTCGGATTTTCCCACATATTTCAGCATTTTACTTCTTCCCTTCCTTCCTGGCAGCATCAAGTACCGCATCTACAATACGTTGGTATCCGGTACATCTACACAGATTACCCGCCAAGGCTTCCTTGACATCTTCTTCTGTAGGATGGGGATTTCTATTAAGCAGTGCCTTGGCAGACATCACCATACCCGGTGTACAATAGCCACACTGGATTGCATTATGTTTCAAAAAACTTTCTTGCACGGGATCTAAACTAGTACCGTCCGATAACCCTTCAATGGTAAGAATTTCTTTCCCATCTACCTCAACAGCCAACATCAGACATGAATTTACTGGTTTATTGTTAACCAACACCGTACATGCCCCGCATTCACCAGCACCACACCCCTCCTTTGCCCCTATTAAATCAAGATCTTCTCTGAGCATTTTTAAAAGAGTTTTATTGGGTTCAACCTCTATCTCTTTAACTTCTCTATTTATTGTAAAACGAATTTTGTGTTTCATAAAATATGCCCTCCTTTTGCATGAAGAACTGCCCGTCTCACCAAAACTTTAATAATTTCTTCTCTGTATTCTTGTGAAGACCGAATATCCGAAATGGGTGAAACCTCGGTTAAAGCAGATTCGCCAGCTTTTTCTAAAAGCGGCACATCTATTGTTTTTCCTTTTAATAATTCTTCTGTCTTAAATGCCCTGATAGGTGTTGGGGCAACCGCTCCCAGGGCGATTCTTATTTCATCTCTTATACATACTACGGCTACTCCCACTGTTGCCAAGTCAACTTCTTTCTTGCGCCCCTGTTTTAGATAGACTCCTGCCCATTTACCTTTTATAGGTGGGATGGTTATAGAAGTTACAATTTCCCCTTTTTTGAGGATATTCTTTTTTACGCCCGTAAAAAATTGATTAATGGGCACTATTTTCTCTCCTGTCGGGCCAATGATATTCACCTTTGCCTCTAAAACCAAAAGAGACGGTGCGGTATCTGCAGCGGGTGATGCGTTACAGATATTTCCTACCAAAGTTGCCCGATTGCGTACCTGATACGAGCTTACGGTTTTACAGGCTTTAACTAAAATAGGATAATGAGTTTGGACTACTTTTGAATTTGAAATTTCATTAAGAGCAACAGTTGCCCCGATATTTAATCCATCCTGTTTATCATAAGCTATTCTGTTAAGTTGGGGGATGGCTTTGATATCAACTAAATATTCCGGTTGGGCAATCTTATCCCGCATCTCTACAATTAAATCTGTTCCTCCGTTTAGGATTTGTGCTTTCTCTCCGAACTGGGAAAGAATTGAAATGGTTTCTTTGATAGAGTCTGGTTTAAGATATTCGAATTCTTTCAATATCGCTTCACCTCTCCATAAATTTTAAAATTTAATTAATCCGCTTTTCTTAGTTAGTATATTTTTTTATTTTATCACTTAAACCTTATATCGCAAATAATAACATCCGTAAAACTTCAAAATAATTATCTGTCTCAAATACTAAACCGGTAGAAGAAATCTGTTTCATTCCCGGATAAAAAGATGCTTTAAAGGCTCTTGTATGTTTTTTGTATGATATTTTTACTTTAAAGTGCTCCGGTAATTTAATTTTACATTTATCAATATCTCTTTTTAGTACGGACTCAACTCCTTCTCTTATTTTTTCTACTGCAAGTTTCGGATGAATGCTAATCACTGAATTACCCACGCCTTTATTTACGGCCACGGTTTTGATGTTTTTATTAATTTTATTCGCTTCCCTGCAAATTCCCTCATCTCCGCTTATAAAAACCACAGGCACCCCCATAGTAGCAGCGGCATAATCGTGAATTAAAAATTCACTGGCAAATTCTCCGTTTAACTTTATATAATTTAAAGTGGAAGAACTTAGAGTATGGGATAAAGGATTAGAACTTGAACTGCTAAAAGAATGATAACCAATCATTAACAAAGCATCAAATGATTCGTCCAATTCCTGGACCATTAAATAGGGATGTTCACTCCAACCCCGAACTAACTTAATTATTTGGGGCAATTCAGCTGCTATGATATTTCTTCCAGTATCATGGGCATCTTTAATCCAGATTTCCTTTGCTCCTGCCTTTATTGCTCCTTCACAAGCTGCTTTGACTTCATCGGTCATCTGTTTGGCAAATTTCTGATAATCAGATTTTGTTTTTTCAGTTTCATCCCAATGAGTAATTCCGGCAACTCCCTCGATATCAGCACTAATATAAATTTTCATAACAGTTCTCCTTTAAAAATTAATTTTCGATTAATATTATTATTATTCTACACGGATGATACAATTTCCTCTTTTTTAAAAATAATTCTTAAGAAAATTCCATTTTAAAATACTTTTCCCTTTTATGTTATAATGAAATCAACAAAAAAGAATTAAAGGAGAAATTATGACCAATAAAAAAGAGGAATTTAAAGTCTCCGGAGAAGACATTACTGAGAAGATTAAAGAAATTATAAAAGAGGGAAATGCCCGAAGAATAATTATTAAAAATGAAGACGGTGAATCAGTCGCTGAATTTCCTTTAACCATAGGTGCCGTGGGAGCTCTTATTGCTCCGATATTAGCTGCAGTAGGCGCTATAGCTGCTTTACTTACCAAGTGTACTATTGTAGTTGAAAAAAAATAAATAACATTTTTATCAAAATACATTTATTAATAATTAATTAACATCTGAAATACCTCTTCTTCTATCTCGCTACATTTAAGAATTTTATATTTCAAATTATTTAACTACAGAAATTTTTCAATACTTTAAGGGCATTCAAAGTTATCCATTTACTTGGTTTACCTTTTTGTTCAATATTTGTTTGGAAACGCCCGTTAATAGTACTTTCTAATTTCCATCTACCTTGATTATCCTGCTTAGAAATTAACAGATCTATAGTTTCTTGCATTCGTTCATCATGGTAACTTAATCGGGTTAATACCCCTAAGATCTCTAAGATGTCGGTCTGATACATTAAAGGAAAACCCAAACGCAACCATCCAGGTTTAGATACTCGATTCAAATCATGACTTCTTTTATAAATATGGTGCTTAAGTAAATACTCTACTCCCTCCTCAATGGTGTTTCTAACCTCCTCATTTCTTTGATTAAAAGGAACTTCCGCTAATGCCTTTAAAGCCTTTACTACCCCCATATGACAGGAATGTTTACCCCAACATACAACTAATCTTTCATAAGGCCAATCTTTGGGTGTATCTTTTATTCCATCATCAAATCTTTGATAAGTGGTAATCCAATTTATACTGTTTTGAATTCTCTCATCTTCGAGATAACCAAGTTTAATCAAACTGTAGACTAAATTCCCAGTTAAGCAAGGTATAACTCCAGTAGATCTGCCTCCTCCTGTTTTGGCACTGACCCACATAGAAAAACCATTACTTTCACGATCTTGTGAATTTTCAAGGATAAATTCGCAAGCTTTTCTGATATGAGTATTTTTACCATCTGCGCCAAGCTCAGCAAGGATAATAATTTGCCAAACTGTCCCTTTATACTTGGCAGTATAAAATTTTTGTGAATCTTCCCAATGTCCTCCCTCTTTCTGTTTAGCTAAGATTTTAGTTACTATTCCTTTCTTCATAATCTCTTCTTTGGTTTTTATCACTTCGGGATCATTCTCCGCTTTTTCCAGGACATCGATTAGGGTAAAATATTTTACCGAAGGATTATTATCTTCTAATAACCATGGTATTGGATTAGTATTTAATATTGATTTCCAATTATCCATTTTTTATCCTCCAAACAAATTAAAATTATTTAATACAAAACTTATATTGGCATTTTAAAACTATTAATAATCTTTAGGTATAAAAATCTTTCGCATATGTTCTGATTTTTGCATCAAATTTTTTATATAAATAACTTCATCCTTTTCTATTTCCAGGGCTTTAACTATATCTAAAAGTTTCCAGCCTTTTTCCAGGGCCAATAAAATTAAATCCATCTTTTCGTAAGAAATCCTCATTACCTCTTCATCATCAGCAAGACCTGGCATCACATCAGGCGAAGGGGGTTTCTCGATTATTCTTGAGGGGATATTTAAATATCGGGCAAGCTCTCTTAGCTGAGTTTTATATAAATTCAGAAGGGGCATAATATCAGTGGCATCATCACACCCATGTTTTACAAAGTATCCAATCTTATATTCACTCTTATTGGCTGCTCCCACCACCAATCGATTTTCCAATTCTCCATAAAGATATAGCAGCATCATTCTTAATCTGTGTTTTGCCCGATAATAGGTATTGCCTTTGGCCAGATAAGAATTAAATTCTTTGCCTTTAAAACCTGAAAGACTTTCCAAAAAGGGAAGTTTCCCCGTCTTTCTCTCATAGAAATGATATGCTTTTCTAACTAAAACTCCTTTCAATTTCCCTAAAGAAAGAATTTTATCCAAAGGAAACAGTTTATATATACCAAGTTCTTCAAGATAAGTAGTAATATCAACTAACTTTGCTTCGATGTTTAATTCCCGGGCAAAGTTTATTGCATCTTGAGTGTGTTCTTTTTTCGAATCTTTCTCGGGCATAATTAAAGCCAAGATCTTCTCGGGACCAAGTGCCCGCACACACAAAGCGGTAATAACTGCCGAATCAATACCCCCGCTTAATCCTAATATTACTCCCTCTCTTTCTAATTTTTCGGTATACTCTCTAATGAAATTCTCCAAAGAAAGGGCTACTTTCTCAGGATCAATCTTTATTTCGGCTTTCAGTTTTTTTAAAATAATTTCACTCATTATCTTTTACTGTCCTGTAAATACTTTTAAAATTTTCCCTTATTTTTTCAATTCGGCAAAAAATCTAAAAATCCTTCTTTCTGAGAAAAACCTCACTCAAACCCTTATATTTTCTGAGTTTTAGAGCCTTACCATTCTTTCCTATAAAGCTGATAATGCTCGAATTTTATATAGATTCATTTTCTTGTTTACATAATAATCTATTTTTTTTCTCTATTTTTTTCCTTTTTGGATAACTATTTAATCAAAATTGGTTTATGTAACCGTTTTTCCCTGTACCACAGATTCTTAAACTTATTCTATTTAATGAATAAAAAAAGTATCTTCAAACCACCAATATCAACTCTTAGTTTTTTAACAGCATAGATGGGCAAAGAAAATGCATCCTCTCAAAATCTGCAAGGACAATTCGGCGGGCTTGGGGCCTAAATTTGTGCCATTCTCCTCCAGAGGTTTATCGATAGTCATTTTGGATTAGGAATTGCCTCGTCGGAAAAAAAGTAAGAGATCTAGGCAAAAAAATATTATTTTAGTAAAACGGGGACACACTTTATTAATACAATTTATAAAGTATGGCAATTTTTTAATATTTTGAAAGAAATTGATATAAAATATTGTTAATAGAATCCCAATTTATTGTATGATGAAAAGGGAAGCTCTCTTTTAAAGTATGAATCACTTTGTTGATATCCAGGTGGCTCCTTTTTGAGAACTTTCCACACATTGATGAATAAACCTGGTGCCTCTAGTACCATCTTCAAAAGTAGGAAAATCCGCATCTTTTTTTTTCTGATAAGCTTTTCCAGTCTTTTTTGCTAATAAGGTATCGGAAAAATTAGAATAAATATTAGCAAAAGCTTTATATAATCCTTCCGGATGACCTCCGGGAAGCCGCGAAACCCGCAAAGCTGAAGGATGCATATGATCCCTTCCCCGGGATAATATTTGAATCGGTTTTCCATAAATTCCTACTCTTAAATATTCGGGGTTTTCCTGTTCCCATTCTAAAGACCCTTTTTCGCCCAAGATTCGAATTTTTAAATTATTATTGTATCCAATGGCAATCTGGGTACACCAGTAAATTCCCCGAGCCCCACTGGTATACTTGACTAAAATTTCTGCATTATCATCAAGCACTCTTCCCTCAACAAAACTATCCAGATTAGCGCATAGAGATTCAATTTCCAAACCGGTGATATAAGAAACCGTATTCTCTATATGACTTCCTATATCTGCCACACAATTTGCCTCTCCGGAGTATTTCGGGTCAAGCCTCCAGGATGCTTGTTTATTCCCTCTTTTTTCCACCGGCATAGCCAACCATTCCTGAAGATATTCTCCCATAACCATTCGAATCTTTCCAATCTCACCTTTTTTAATGATTTCCCTTGCCTGTTTTACCATAGGATAACCAGAATAGGTATAAGTAACACAATTAAGTAAATCCATTTTTTTTGCTAAACTTGTTAGTTCTTCCGCTTCTTCGACTTTTAAGGTCAAAGGTTTGTCACATACTACATGAATACCTCTTTCCAAAAAAGCTTTGGCTATCTCAAAATGTGAACTATTAGGAGTTACAATGATAACAAAATCGATTTTATCCTCCCTTTCTTCTTCCTTCCTGGCCATTTCTTTAAAATTCTCATAGAGCCTTCTTGAATCCAATCCCAATTTTTGCCCCAAAGAAAGTGTATCAATTTTACTTTTAGAAAAACATCCGGCAACTAATTTTGCTTTTCGGTCAAAAACAGCTGCTTTTCGATGAACTTCACCAATCAGAGAACCAATGCCGCCACCCACCATACCGTAATTTAGAACTTCGTTCATTTTATTTACCTCATTTTTAATTTAACACAAGGGGAAGTTTCGTATTTCAATGCAGTAAAGGGGTTATCCTACAAACAGGCTGACCCCTTTATTTAACTTCCAAGCATTTTTTTACAAAGCTTCATAAAATTATGTTTACATTGAAAAAAAATTAACGCAACCTAAATACAAATATCTCCTCTTATAAATATTTTTCATCAATTATATATTTTTTTATAACCTCTTCATTAACTGTTACACCTAAACCAGGTTTATCGGACAGGCTTATATACCCCTGTGAATCAATATTAATATTCTCTTTTATTAACTCTTCTCTAAATGGATTTTTATTTATATCAAGTTCTATCATTTCACCATTGGGTATAGAAGCTACAAAGTGTAAATTTGCAGCCAAACAAAGCGCCGAAGAAAAGCTGTGTGGTATCACAGGAAAATGATATGAGCTAGCTATAGCTGCAATCTTAATACATTCTGTAATTCCACCACTCCAGACAACATCGGGTTGTACTATGTCTATTGCCTTCATTGTAATTAAATCTTTAAATTCATATCGCGTATAAGCTGTTTCATACCCCGCGATAGGTATCATTGTTGCAGCTGCTAATGCAGCACTTGCTTCCCTGTCTTCTGTGAGAACTGGTTCTTCGATATAATAAATATTATATTTTTCTATAGCCCTAGCAATCTTAATTGCTGTATTTAAATCCCAGGCATTATTTGCATCCAACAATAAATCAACATCATTGCCGATAGTTTCTCTAACTACCTTAACCCGTTCTATATCTTCTTCTATACTCGTATTACAACAATCTCCGTGTGGTACAATGGATAATCGACTATTTGAAATGGAGGGTGTTCTCCCAACTTTCATTTTCACTGCAGTAAAACCCTTGTCTACAGCCTCTTTCATTTCTTCTGCAAGTTCTTTTAATCCTTTCCCTTCTACATAAAAACCACAACTAGCGTAAGCTCTTATTCGGTTTGTATAACTACCTAATAATTTATACACAGGCTGATTCACTATTTTGCCTATCAAATCCCATAAAGCAATATCTACGCCACTCATAGCTCCAATTAATATTCCTCCACGCCCGTGCTGGTAATACTTTTTATAGATTTTTTCCCATATCTTTTCCCTTGAAAAAGGATCCTCCCCGATTAATAATGGTTTTAGTTCTTTTTCAATCACGGTAGTTGTAGCTAACAGTGAGCCACCATAGCCGGCTGCTTCTCCATAACCTACCAAACCCTCATCTGTCTCAATCTTTACCAGCACCAGATTTCTTTGATCCGTGTAACAAAATGAATCCATGATTGGATTTTCCATGGAGCAAGAAAGTGGTAGGGCTCGAACGTTTTTTATAAACATTTACACAATACCTCCGTATATTTTTTGTATTAGAAACTACATTTAATCTGTATAAAATCCACTTCAGCAATATCCTTTTATTATTCTATTTTCATCAGAGTTCAAGGTTAAACATAATATATTTTACATTATGTTTATTTATTATATACGACAGTCAATTCAAAAATACTTCTTTTTTTATTAAAATCCCTTGGAAAACTTGACTGAATATATTTAACGGGCATCTCTTTGGGTAGAAAATGTTTTTGGAGTTAATATTGTCTTGAAAATCAACCCTTACTCTCCTTAAAACAATATTTAATTTTAAATGCATTTATCAGTTACCCCGGAACGTAGACAGTCTTATTCTTGTAGATCGCATGGGTAATCAAGAGTAATTTTCGCATGGCAGCTATTATAGCTACCTTTTTAGGTTTATGCTTTAAGGCCAATCGCTCATAAAATACTTTAATCTTATGGTTGTGTTTAATGAAAAATAAAGTCGATATATAAAGATATTTTCGAATTATCTGATTCCCGTGTTTTCTGATTCTGCTTCTCCCGTGGATCGAAGTCCCAAATTACTTTTTTATCGGATCTAGTTCGATTTGCGGATATCAACTCAAATTACACACTATATTTCAAAATACTACACTTATATTCAAAATCCCTTCTTTTTTAAAAAAATATATGGAACTGTTCCCTGTCATATTTCAAGGATGTCCTTAAATAAGCTCACCAGTTAAGATGGTTAAGAAAGTTAATTTCATGTGGAAAGAATTGGGGTCATATTTTTTTCTTCGCCTTTGTTATGTATAAAATTTAAATACCCACTAAAGATTATCAAAGATGCACTAAATATGCTATATATTCCTGGGATTTCTTTAAAAAAAGCACTCCATAACAGCAGTGAAAATAAGTGATTGCCTCAATATCCAAAATAAAACTACGCAGTAATAAAAGTGGTTTATTATTCCCCAAAAAAGGCCTTCCTGAAAGCCTTATAAACAAAGGGTTTTAAGAGCAGGATGCAAGAAAAACGTTTGCATTTGCATTATTTTATACCAACCTATACTTTACCCCTCAAAAATCGCCATTTTTTAACTAAAATTTCACTCATTTAAAAACTGAAAGTGGCTATTTATAAGGGTTACAGAGTTTCGGGAAGGTAGAAATAGGCCAAAAATGGGGGTCGTAATTGC
>Ga0114922_10004717_pt1 | contig 12645 bp, 11 predicted proteins | sample AartaG_FD_100975 | JGI IMG/M metagenome (GOLD analysis project Ga0114922, IMG submission 100975) | Deep subsurface microbial communities from Aarhus Bay to uncover new lineages of life (NeLLi) - Aarhus_00045 metaG | ecosystem: Environmental > Aquatic > Marine > Oceanic > Sediment | place... | reverse complement strand
GGAGAGCCAGTACTACGAGTGTATCCTTGACGTGCTCCGGTGGCACAAGAAATACCCCGACGACTGGGCCAAGACGTGGCAGTTGATCAATGAGAAGTATCACCTGAATCCGGAGTATCGGCGATTCTCGTGTTCGGGGCCGGAAGGCGAGTTCAATATCGACGCCAAGATCAACGGCGCCTACATCGTCATGGGCTTGCTCTACGGCGAGGGCGATCCGGACAAGACGATTGTCATCTCAACTCGGTGCGGACAGGATTCCGACTGCAATCCGTCGAACGCGGCCGGGATTCTCTTCACCACCATCGGCTTCGAGAATCTGCCCGAGAAGTTCAAGGTCGCTCTGGACCCCACGGGCAAATTCAGCCACACGCCGTACAACTTCCCCATGCTGATCGACGTCTCCGAGAGACTGGTCCGCGAGGCCGTGGTCAACTGCGGCGGCAAGGTCCAGGTCGATGACCAGGGCAATGAATCCTTCGTCATCCCCCGGCAAACACCCCGGCCGACGCCTCTCGAGCAGTGCTGGGACCCGGCGCCGCCCGAAAACAGCCGCTACTCGGAGGAGGAGATGGCCAAGATCACGGCCGAAACCGGCAGGAACCTGTCCGAGGCCATCGGGAAGTTCGCACCGGGCTGGAAGGTCAGCAAGTGCGGCGACGACATGGACCCCGGCCTGAAAGAGGAGCTGCGGGGCAAGAAGAACGTTCTGCTGACGCACCCGCTGAGCCAGACGGTCGGCTGCGTCCTCAGTCGGACCGTGACCCTGCCCCCGAATCTCAAGAGCACCCTGAAGTTGGTGGTCGGCCACGACGCACGCGGCGACTGGGACTTGATCGTCAAGGCCAACGGCGACGAGTTGCTCAAAAAGACCATCGGGCTAGACAGCACCACCCTCGGCTGGGCCGAGGTCACGGTGGACCTGTCGAAATACGCCAGCCAGGAGGTCAAGCTGGAACTCGTAAACGAGCCCACCGACTGGCACTTCGAAGCCGCCTACTGGGCCGAAATCTCGCTCCAAAATCAATAGCTGGCGAGAAGAACAGAAGGACAGGATACCTTGCCACAGAGAGCCTGCCCCGCGTAGGCGGGGGACGCCGAGGCACGCGGACAGCCGGCCTCCGGCCGGAACGGAATCGGCCATAGCCCCTGGCCTGGAATGCGATTTGCCGCACGCCTGCTCCGAATCTCTCGCTGTCTGCTGTCGCGAACGGCCCACCCTGGATTCGGCGGAGTAATTCCTGATTCGGGATGTGAACCCCAGACGACTCCGAAGAAAATCAAGGGATCTTTTTGTGGGGCGGGGGCGGGATTTGCATCTGGTGCGCGATTCATGTCAGAATAACGGGCATGGCTTTGGGAGTGTTCCTATGGAAACCTTAGACCGCATTACGTTCGATCCGCAAATCATGGGCGGATGGGCCTGTATCTGCGGGATGCGCATCCCGGTTTCGGTCATCGTCGGCCAGATTGCCCACGGGGCAACGACGGAAGAGATCCTGGCGGACTATCCGGACCTCGAGCCTGAGGGCGTGCGGCAGGCGCTGGGATATGCCGCCTGGCTGGCTCAGGAAGAAGTGCATACGGCGTAAAGGTGACCGGTGCGATTCCTTGCAGACATGGGGCAGGCCGTGAAGCAGGGGGCCATCGTGGTTGTGGAAGAGTCCCGTCACCGCACGAGACGACTGCCTCGCGGGGCATAACGGAGCAGCCCAACGAAGTAGACACAGGCCAAGGTGGCCAGAATCCTCAAGGTCGGTCAGTCCAGAGTTTCCGACCTGATGAGAGGCAAATGGGAGAAGTTCCGCTTGGAAATGCTCATTACTCTGGCCACCAGAGCCGGTATCCACGTCACCCTCAAGACCGCCACATAAGAATCAGGACCGCAACGGTCGCCGATTCCTTGAAAAGAATAGGGTCTGTCCCCCGGGCCCAATCGCTTATCATATAGTTTAGGTCTTTCCGGCAGTAGCGTATGACAGCATTAGCCTATAAGCGAAGAAATGTACCGGAGCCACATCAGGGGGCACGGTGATGAGATCAAAAAGCGGATTCACACTCATTGAATTGTTAGTGGTCATCGCGATCATTGCGCTGCTTACGGCGATCCGCATACCGGCATTGAACATCGCAAAACAACAAGCGGGTTCTGCCGTTTGGCTGATGAATGAAAAGCAGTTGGTTTTGGCCTGGATGATGTATGCCGAAAACAATGACTACATCATGTGCGGCCCGATGACGAGTGATACCGGCAGTCCAAGATTTGACTGGGTCGGGCTGCCCCGGGACCTGGTGTGAGGGGCTACGAAGACATCCAACTTCACGGCTGAGGAGGAAATTCGCGGGATTGAAAGCGGGACGCTGTTTCCGTACTACAAGAAAGCGAAGCTGGTGAATTGTCCGACGGACAAGCGTGCCGCGAGAGTGCCGACGTATCCCGGCTATGGCGGCACCGGCGGCTACCGAACCTACTCGTTCCCCTATCATCTGAATGCACCGGCTCCCGAGCTGACCAGCCGGTACGGGGCGGCCGCCGGCGCCGACCGTCTGGTCAGGATCACGGAGCTGAAGAGTGCCAGTTCCACCTACGTCGTGGTCGAAGAAAATGACAACCGGGACTATAACATGGATGCGTGGGCGTTCGACCCATACAAGTTCATCCTGATCGATACCATCGCTGTCCTTCACAACAATGTGACCATGTTCGGCTATGCGGACGGCCATTCGGCGAAAAAGACCTGGGCCGATCCGCGAACGCAGCGATGGTCCAATGAAATACGCGACGGCGTCCGCTATCCGGACATGACCGGACTGAGCGACCCCGAAAATGTCGATATCCGCTGGCTGGCAACGCACTATCCCCGAAAGCATTGACACACCACACGAACAAGAGAGTTCACCACAGAGGTCGCCGAGGACACGAAGGCGCCTGCGTAAGAGATGGGACAGGGGATGGGCGACAGCGGTAGTACGCCGTCCACGTTAATTTGGTGGGTAGAGATGGCGTAGCTTGATTCTTGCGTCGGCGGGTCTGCCTTGGCTGCGAGCCCGATCCTCTGGCGATTGTCCAGCAGGATACGCTTGTCCTTCTCCTGTTGTTCCTTCAGGATCCCGACCTGCTCCTTGAGATATTCGATGGCCCGCCAGATGTGTCAGGACCGTAAGCCAGAGGTTCTCTTTTGTAATCGCGAGAGGCTAATGGGCCCAAGCGTGGCAGGCAAGGGCTTTCGTCAAACAACGGCGCAAGGTCAGCCTCAGTATACACTTACGATCAGATGACATTTGCACCCTACGGCTAATCGCGTCCCAAGAATGGGTTGCATACGATGCGTTCAAGATGTATATTGAATAGTGAAGTCGCCATTCGTTAGATCCGGAAGTGCTAATAGACACTTTGTGGAAGGAGGTAGGTCATGTTTCCCAGAACGAACACATCACAGGCCATGCCGGGACAGATCACCATGAAATTTGGGACCCTTGTGGCAGGCGTGTTGTTATTCTTGACGGCAGGGGCCCAAGCACAATTGCCGAATGTTGTCAATGGTGGTTTTGAGGGAGCGGCCTTTGACGATTGGTTCAATCGCACTTCTTACTGCTATCTAAGGGGAGCAACGGGCAGTAATCTCCCTCCGAATCCCCAGGGCACGAACTGGGTGGAGTTTGGCAATGGTAGCTGGATCTACCAACAGATCGGAACCTGGACTGAAGGATTACCGTTAGATGTGAGTTTGTCAGTGGGCAGCTTGGCTGGTAAGACATTTCCGGGCCTATGGATCAGTCTGTGGGTCGGTGGTAATCCGGCAGCTGCTAGCGACGACGCGGCCAATAATCCAACCACTCTGGAATCATCAGTAGGCGCCACCCAGATCGCCCTATCTGAACTCATTCAACCTGCGGCGTTAACGACAGGAGATGCAGCAGTGTCGGAAGAACAAGTCCATTTTTCAACCGGATTTGGACATACTCCAGGTGCACCTCTGTGGCTACTGATCCAATCGGCAGGTCCCCAGCGTGTCGCCATTGGCAATGTTTCGGTGACCATCCCCAGCGGCGATCCCACAGCCGGTGGCCCTGAACCACAGATGGATGCAAAAGACATTTATCTGGATGGAACGCTGACTTGGACGGAAATCAATACCACCAATCCCACGTTTACCCTTAGCATCGGAACCACCGAGGCCTGTGATGATGTTTTGGTCGATGAGAACCTCGGCAGTGCAATGGCATACGCGCCGCCGGCTGGCCTGTTGGACTATGAGACGATCTACTACTGGCGTGTGGATGTCACCGAGAATAGCACAACCTATCCAGGGACCGTCTGGCATTTTACCACCGAACCGATCGGGTACCCACTAACCGGCATTTCGGTCATTGCCTCCTCCAGTGACCAGGACCCGAATGCCCCTTTGCGCACCACCGACGGTTCCGGACTCGACGACAACGACACACACGGCTCCAATTCGGCCGATATGTGGCTGAGTGCAGAGGAGCCCGATGGTGCCTGGATTCGGTACGACTTCAACAAGGTCTACCAGCTCCACCAGCTCCTCGTGTGGAATTACAACGACGAGCATGAGGATATCCTGGGCTACGGCGTCAAGGACGTATTGGTACAGTACTCTCAGGACGGGGTTACCTGGATGGATCTGGGACCGGAGGTTCTGGATCAGGCATCCGGTCAGTTGGCAAGTGCCCAAACGATCGACATGGCCCAAGTATTGGCCCAGTCGGTTCGCCTCGTTATCAGCAGCAACCACTCCGCAATGGCCCTTCCACAATACGGTTTAAGCGAAGTACGCTTCCTCTATATACCCGGACGGGCGCGTGAACCTCAGCCATCGAACAGTGCAACCGGCATTACGGCAGACGCCACCCTGTCCTGGCGCAGCGGGCGTGATGCGGTGCTTCATGAGGTATATGTAGGGACCGATCCGAATGCCCTGACGTTACAGGGGACCGTGAGCGACCCGAGCTTCGACACGTTCAGTCTGGACCTGGCCTTGGGGCAGACCGTGTACTGGCGTGTGGACGAGTTGATTGCTGCAGATGCACCGGCTCTCTTAACCGGTGATCTCTGGAGCTATACCATTGAAGCGGCCCAGGTAGTCGATGATTTTGAGAGCTACACCGACAACTACGAAGCCGGGGAGGCGATCTGGCAGGCCTGGATGGACGGCCTGGAGGATCCACAAAAGGGCGGCTCGCAGGTAGGCTACGGCGTGGCCCCCTTTGCCGAGCAGACCATCGTCCACGGCGGTCGGCAGTCCATGCCGTTCACCTACGACAATACCTCGGCAACATACTCCGAGGTAAGCCGGACCTTTGACGATCCCCAGGATTGGACCCGCAACGGCGTTCACACCTTGGTTCTCTATTTCCATGGTGCTGCGGGTAACACAGGCCAATTGTATCTGAAGATCGATGATTTCGAGGTCTCATACAACGACCTGGCAGATGCCCTACAAAAACAACAATGGGTGTTGTGGGCCATAGATCTCGCGACTTTGGCCGGTGATGTAGACCTCACCAGCGTCGCCAGCTTGACCATCGGCGTCAGGAATTCCAGCGGCTCGGGCCTCTTCTATGTGGACGACATTGCCCTGTATCCCCAGCCCCTGGTCATGATCGAACCTGTGGTACCGAGTGACAACGATCCCAATCTGGTCACTTACTATGCCTTTGAGGGCAATGCCAATGATAGTGCCGGAGCCTACCATGCTACGGTTGTCGGGGACGCCCAATACACGGCAGGCAAGGTGGGGCAAGCCATCAACTTTAACGGTTTTGATGAATATGCTGTCTATTCATTTGCACAGGAAGAAATCTGGCCGGCATGCTCTGTCTCGCTTTGGGTTAGGACCGATTTCCCGACCCAAGAAATATGGTCCGGTGTGTTTAACAACAACAGTGAAGGCTCAGATTTCCAAATAGATGTAGATGGCAGCGATCCGGGGTTCTACCGTTATAATGGCACCGGGGGCGGAAGTCTCTTCGGTCCTGTTATGACCGAATGGACTCATCTGGCATTTAGCTGTGATGGCACGCAGACGAAGATATATTATGATGGTCTCTATGTAACCACCATTAACACAGCCAATACTCAGTTCGGCCAGATTGCGGTTGGCATCAACCGTGGTATGGCAACCATGTTTGACGGTGAGATCGACGAAGTACGGGTATATAATCGGGCCCTGTCCGATGCAGAAGTGGCTGGGCTGGCAGATCTGACGGATTCGATACCCGCGCCATTCTGAGACACTGAAACGCAAGTGAACATCCGGACTATCGTACTTCGGAGATCATGGGGCATATAGCGACCGAGTATCTCGATAGGGTGATCTTCACCTGCTGGAGCTCAGTCATGAATAAGAAAGCTTTTGGCCGACGTAGTTTTCTCAGGCAAACCCTGGGGATAACCTTGATCGGCCCCTGGGTCGTCCATGCCCAGAATGTCCGACGGCGCGCCGACAAGAGACCCAATCTGCTCGTCATTCATACCGACGAGCACAACTCTCGTACTCTGGGGTGATACCGACAGATTATGGCATCTGACCAAGCCCTCGTGTGGGGACCAGACGCCAAAGTCGAGACTCCGAACATCGACTGGCTCGCGGAAAACGGAGTTCTGTGTACGCGTTTCTATGCCACGACCCCGGTATGTTCGCCCTCGCGCTCGGCGTGGGTGTCCGGTCGCTATCCGCAGAACACCCCGGTGGTGTCCAACAATATCCCCTTGGCCGACGACATCGTGACTTTTGCCGAGATCCTTAGCCAACAGGGCTATGCCACCGGCTATGCAGGCAAGTGGCACTTGGACGGCGCGGGCAAACCACAATGGGAGCCACAGCGGCGTTTTGGTTTTGCGGATAACCGTTACATGTTCAACCGTGGGCACTGGAAACAGATGGAAGATACACCCAGCGGGCCACGGGTTGCGGCACGTAATGCCAAGGATGAGCCTACCTATGATGTCGCCGGGGCCAATGAACAGAATTACACCACGGATTTCCTGACCGATAAGACGATCGATTTCATTCAGGCGCACCAATATCATCCCTTCTGCTTTATGGTTAGTTATCCGGATCCGCATGGTCCCAATACTGTACGTGCGCCTTACGACACCCTGTTCGAGAACCTGACGTTCACCACACCACGTACGGCTGATAAGCCGGCTGAAGGGCTGCCGAGTTGGGGCAAAAAGGCCACGAAGACCATATCCAACCAGGCGCTGGCGCGATATTTTGGCATGGTCAAGTGTGTTGACGACAACGTGGGTCGCATCCTGGAAGCTCTGCATCAGTTGGATCTGATGGAGAACACGATTGTGGTCTTTACTGCCGACCACGGTGACTTGTGCGGTGAGCATAGTCGTGATAATAAGGGAGTTCCTTATGAAGCCTCGGCTAAGATCCCGATGGTATTACACTATCCCGAGAAGGTACCGTCTGGAATCCTGATTCACGAAGCTCTCTCCTGTGTAGATTTCCTTCCCACTATCTTAGCGCTTATGGATGTCCCGACAGCGGGGCGAGAGGAAGGTCGCGATGCCTCCAGCCTGTTCACGACGGGGAAGGCGTCCGATGATTGGGAGGATGTCGCCTTCTTCCGCAGCACCGGCACGAGTGACAAGGGCTGGCTGGCTGCTGTGACACGACGCTACAAGATCGTATATTCCGCCCAGGACGATCCCTGGCTCTTTGACTTGGAACGCGATCCAGATGAGTTAACCAACTACTACCGGGACCGGACCTATGGTGCGGTTGTCCGGAGCCTGGCTCAACATCTGTTGGAGTATGGTCAACGCTTTCGAGACGAACGTGTAGAGATACCTGCCGTACAAACAGCTTTGCTGGAGGCTTGCAACATGTGGAGATAGGGCCGAGTGTGCCTGTCAACCGGCCATCGGACCACCTCACAGAGGCAGAATCCGCCGCCAAGGCTGCCCGAGAGAAATGGTATGTGGGGTCGGGGTGGCGGCACGCCCATACTCTGACCATGTTTGTGCGGCTGGGAGAAGAGAGTCAGCGGTCTGGCTTTGAGGGATTGGCAACCCCGCTATTCGCAAGACCGAAGCCACACAGCGGGAGCTACGCCGCGTCTTTCAGGCAACAAGCGTTGAGTCGTGTTTCGACGAACACGTGACGCTCGATATTGTGCGGTAGGCAGGCGTACTTCTACTGGGATAATATTCACGCCCTGCGTGAAAAAAGGGATGATTCCTCCGGACTTTTTTGATATTCTATCGGAAAGGATACGGAGCGGCGTGGCCGAGGACGGCCGTGTGGAACATCTCAATTGGCATTGCGGTACTTCCGGAGGAGGTAGAAGATGAAACGTGTAAGACTCACCATGATATTCCTTGTCTGTAGCGTCGCCGTCGCGCACGCGGATATCGATTTCACCATTAGTGAAGACATTCTGCTCAGCGCCGAGTTGGCTTCCGCGTCGTGGGGTCCCGGCACAGCGGTCCGATCCGATGTGCCCGGCGAGGCGGTCCAATTTGACCTGACCGGCCTTACCGGCAGTGGCACGGGCCTGAAAGACAACTATCCGGTACAGGACTACGGCCAGACCCTACCAAGCCACGGCAGCGGTGACTTCGGCCTCTTCCACGGTTATTCGCTCTGGGTCATGAACGTCGGGCAGACCGACGTCACCGTCAGTTTGTTCATCAATACCGGCTTCACCGGGCCCAGCGGCGTGCCAAGCTCGGACTGGACCAACGACACGTTCTGGCAGTCGAACTGGCAAGGCCTCGCGCCGGGCGAATCGGTCGTCGTGCGACTGGATTTCGACCACGCCAGGCCCTTCAACATCGCCAACAACAAGGACCCGCATACCCACGGGGCCGACGGCCAATGGACTGCGATCAATGCCTACGACCGAACCGAGGTTAGCGCCGTCGGATTTGAAGTCCTTGGCAACGGTGACGGGACGATCCGGGTCGGCCCATCAACGATTCCCGAGCCGGCCACCCTACTGCTGTTTGGTGCCGGCATCCTGATACTGGCTCGACGATCCGGCTGCGAGAGTGGGCGCATTAACGTGCGAAGCGCTACAGGGCGTTTTGCGAGAATGACGAGCCGGTCGGTCGCATAACGAGATTCCAGGTTCTGGGGACGTAAGTGTATGTTGTTCAAGGGGATAGGCACGTGCCCAGGGTGGTCCTACCAGCGCTTGACAAGCGCAAACATTCCGGATAGAAGAGAATGTCATAATGAACGACTTCTTCAATGGCAAGACGATATTAGTCACGGGCGCCACGGGCCTGATCGGAAGCTATGTCACCAAACGATTATTGCATGAAGGTGGAGCTGTTCGTGCATATGTAAGACGCGCTGCAAAGGCACAGTTCCTGGAATCCCTCGGTGCTGAAATCACGGTTGGCGATATAACAGACGCATCCACCCTGTCCAGAGCCGTCAAGGGCTGTCAGTTGGTCTTTCATTTCGCTGGCGTCATAGGGAATGTATTCAAGCCACGGTCATATTTTGACGCCGTGAATGTGGAAGGCACACGCATAGTGGCAGAAGCCGCATTAGAGGGCAATGTGGAACGTTTCATACACACAAGTACCGTGGCGGTGTACGGACTCAGTGCGACGGCTGATACCGACGAAAGTTCGCCACACGTTCTGAGTAATGACCCCTACTGTGACACGAAATTGCAGGCCGAGCAGATTGTGAGAGACCTGTTTCATAGACGCCATCTTCCTTGTGTGATCATCCAACCATCGCCAGTGTATGGACCAAGAGACGAAACGTGGACCCTCTATCCGATCGAGTTGATAAGAACAGGAAGAATGGTTGTGGTCAATGGCGGAAAAGGCTTGATACAGCCAATCTATATCACCGATCTCGTTGACGGGATCATCCTGGCGGCTCAGCAAGGCAGAACTGGTGAATCATACATCCTCAGTGGCTCAGAGGTCCTAACGATCAGAGAGTTCTTTGGCTACTATGCAAGAATGCTGAAACGCGAGCCTATTCGGTCTGTACCGGGCTGGCTGGCACTGGGCCTCGCCACCCTTTTCGAATGCGTGTCAAAGATAATCCACAAGCCAATGCCATTTACGAAATGTGCAATTCGTGGGACGATGATGCAGGCAACATACAACATCGACAAGGCCATGCGTGAACTCGATTTCCACCCGAGAACACGATTGGAGCAGGGCATGGTGTTTGTGGAAGAGTGGATTAGGGAACTGGGACCTTGAAGGCCGCATGAACTGCCTTGCTTTGTCTCCGGAACCAGGGAATCGTCAATCTCGAGAGCTCGACACCGTGGACTGTGAACTTGTCAAAGCGAATCTGAACCTGTACGCTGTGTTGAAGAACCTCGAGGAGCTCGTGGCCTATGATTCCGAAGCGGCTTCACTTGTCAAGAATTGGGATGTGTGTATTCAGTTCATCGTATGGCGTGGCCCGAAAGCCTACTGTGAGTTTGAGAATGGTGTCTGTACTGTTTGCAGGGGAAGACACAAACACCCTTCCATAATACTCTTCTTCATTTCACCCAAGCATTTCAACAGAATGATGAACGGAAAGGGAAGCCCCATCCCACTCAAGGGTCTTACAAGACTCGGCTTTCTCAAAGCAGATTTCACGCGAGTCACGGAAAGACTCGAGTATTATCTCAAACCGACGGCTGAATTGCTCACGGACGACTCTTATCTTGAGCTAAACACCCGCTTGACCCTTACTACGGCAGCGTTCGCGGTCAGGGAGATCGCTCTTCTCGACCCAATCGGGAAACTCGCCGCATCGAGTATCAGAAACGGCAGTGTCAATTTCAAGATATCGCCTGATGGCCCTTGCGTGTATGTGGATTTTCAAGGGGGTGACATTGAGGCGGGCAAGGGGGAGGCGGAAAAGCCAATGGCCGTTATGTCCATGAAGAACATAAGAGCTGCGAATGATTTCCTGAACGGCAGGACAGACAACTTCACTGCCATTGCATCCGGAGATGTGATGATAAGAGGGCGAATCCCAATGCTGGAATCCATCACTTTGATCCTTGACAGAATGTCTCGGTATTTATCATGATAAGACTTGGAACCTTCAAGATTTCGACAACGTCAGGAACAGCGCAATGCGAAGAGAGGGATTGAGACGAAGAACCTATCAATACACTAAATCGCAGGAAACCTTTAAGAGAGCGGCGAAGGTAATTCCCTGCGGCATCTACGGTCATTTAAGTCCGGCACTGCTTGTCCCTTCGACAGCGTATCCGTTTTATGCGCTGCGAGCAAAAGGCTCCCGATTCTGGGATGTTGACGGAAACGAGTTCATTGACTACACGTGTGCCTACGGGCCAATACTCCTCGGGTATAACCATGAAAGGGTGGATGCTGCGGCAAGACAACAGTATGAAGCGGCAAGCTGTGTTACGGCCCCGACGCCTGTCATGGTCGAATTGGCTGAGTATCTCGTGGACCTGATCCCAATCGCCGACTGGGCCTTTTTTGCAAAGAACGGGGGCGATGTCACAAGCTACGCGCTCATGCTGGCAAGAGCGGCAACGGGCCGCAAGAAAATCGTTATGGTGGAGGGGGCCTATCACGGAGTCGCGCCCTGGGCCCAGGCACCAGGTCATCATGGAGTCATGGATGACGATCACAAAAACTACCTAAGAATAGGTTGGAATGACACCGCTGAATTTGAGCGTGTGGTGAACGAAAACGCCGGAGAGATCGCCGGGTTCATTGCAACACCCTACCATCACCCGACCTTTGTCGACAACGAATTGCCTCGCGACGGCTACTGGCAGAAGATCGAGGAGCTTTGCAGGAAAGAAGGGATCGTGTTGATAGTAGATGACGTGCGCTGTGGCTTCAGGCTTGATATTCGGGGATCAAATGAATATTTCGGCTTCAGACCCGATCTTATCTGTCTTTCCAAAGCAATCGGAAATGGCTACCCGATTTCGGTGCTTGTTGGAACCGAATCGCTAAAGAACGTTGCCTCAAAGGTCTTCTTTACCGGAACGTACTGGTTTTCGGCTGCTCCGATGGCTGCCGCAATTGCGACACTGAAGGAGTTGAAACGAATCGACGGTCCCCGTATCGTCTGGGAAGCGGGTAAGAAACTAATGGACGGCCTGGCCCACATTGCGAAAGGATATGGGTATGACTTGAAGATCTCCGGTCATCCGTCGATGCCATATCTGAGAATAACGAATGATGAAAGCATGATGCTTCACCAGGATTGGTGCGGAGAATGTACGAAACGAGGCGCGTATTTCTGCTCACATCACAACTGGTTTATCTCAACAGCACACACCGATGAAGATATCGAAAAGACATGGGATATTGCTGACGATGCATTTAAGATGGTTAAGAATAAAGCTCAGCGTTGCGGAAAAGCGGCTGGTCACACATTAGCTTGAATCACCCCAGGTGTCTGCAGCAGGCAGTCCTTGATCCAAGCATTCGCACTGATGGTGAGTGTGAGGACGCTACGAGGACGTGTGTGTCGCTGAACCGGCGACACACTGTGAAGGGCCGAGCAGAAGTGTGGCGCCTGGCGGGGCAGAGTGATACCCTTTTAGCCGACAAGATCCGGGATGTTGCTATCGTCCCAAGGATAGACCAGAACTCATACGGATTACGATTCATTCGTGCGCGGCATGTCATCCTGAACGGAG
>Ga0114922_10004716_pt1 | contig 12646 bp, 11 predicted proteins | sample AartaG_FD_100975 | JGI IMG/M metagenome (GOLD analysis project Ga0114922, IMG submission 100975) | Deep subsurface microbial communities from Aarhus Bay to uncover new lineages of life (NeLLi) - Aarhus_00045 metaG | ecosystem: Environmental > Aquatic > Marine > Oceanic > Sediment | place... | reverse complement strand
TGGCGGCGATGCGACAGCTACGGGCCAAGAGGGCGCACACAGAGGGGGAAACTTCTACGCCGATCCGGGCAGTCCGTGGATCAACGAACACACGTGTGGTCCCTGCCACCTTGACCATACCGGGGCGCAGTGGAACAACCTGATGATGACCGAGGCGGGCAAGATTCAGGGAACCGCCTGGGCCTTCGGTTCGCTGGAGGGGTATGAGCACAAGTGGGGCAACTACGACGCCAACAATCCCCAAAGTGCGGGTGAACGTCTGGGCACGGATTCGTATCGCGCTTACATGAAGCGTCTCGAGGCGCTGGAGCCGGGAGCCTTCCCGGATGCCCACAGCACCATGCCTGAAGCGCCGACCGCCGCCGCAGAGCGGGATCTCGTTCTTCATGATCGCCCGATGATATGGCAGCTTGCAGGAATCTAGCTGGCCGGTCATCTCCAACTGCTGCTTCAGCGTTTCGGGATTGGCGCGGAGACCCATGGATATCAGTTCGTGGCCACGCTCGGTCACCCGGCTCCAGACGACGATGTCTCCATTAACACCATGCCACGGTCTGCCGCCCGCGGACCTCGTCTACGTGACCCAGTCGTCGCAGTCTGCCGCTCTCCCTTCCTGCGGGTAGCCGTCCGCCAGCCTCGAGCCGATGCCGTAGATGACACTTGCCACGTCTGCCGCTTATCGACAACATGTTCCTGGTTTCTGCTCCGCCGGGCCACGAGCGCAATGCCGTGCTTCTTCAAACTCTCCTGTCTCCTTGTTTTTTCTGACATTATCCCAGTGAAAACACTTGCCGTTCATGGAAACATACACTCCGTCCGGCAAAGTCTGCACAAAGGCCAAAGAACTTCCTAGATTGAACAATCCATCGGAACTGCCGAACTTGTACGGGACCATTGCGCCGGTTAAAAGGATCGTTTTCTCCCTTATGGACTTGCCTAGGAACTTCGCGGTCTCGACTATTGTATCAGTGCCGTGAGTAATCAGTATTCTATCTTCTTTTGTTCTTTTGCATTCTTCAAGGATGTTCTGTCTATCGGCGTCAGTCATACATAGACTGTCGACCATCATTAAGGTCCTGACCTCGATCTCTAGTCTACAACGAGCCGACTTCAGCATCTCGGGTAGATGAGTACATTTGAAGAAGAGTTCTCCCCGAAGCTCGTTATACTCTTTGTCGAAAGTCCCGCCCGTGACAAATATCTTGATCGTCATGTTTGCTGCTTCTGAGCTTGGCATTGGCCAATGATTAGTGAGCCAGTTCCGATTCTATTCCAGTTCGGTCAACTGGGCAGCCATGGTCATGATCGAGGAAGTAGTCCTTGCGGACGGCCTTCATGTCGGTGCAAGAACCCTCGCCGATCTGACAGTCATATTGCCTCAGGGCGAGGCGCTTCCGTTGGGCGGCGGCCTGTACCATCCGCCTCCGGGAGACCACACACTCCCCGTGAGCCGCTATCGCTCGAAGTTCTGGACCGGGTTGTTTCTCTTGCCCGGCGATGGGGCCGCAACGCGTCTCTCTCATGGAGCGCTCCTACTCGTGTTCACTAGGCGGCGAAACGTCTCAACAGGGATCGGCCTACAGTCGAAGCGCACTGAGCCAACTACGAGGGCACACTCAAAGCAGCGAGATGTTCTGCTGCTTCAATGCCTCCCGCATCTCGTCGGGCCAGATGCTGCTCTGGACCTCGCCGACGTGGACCTTGCGCAGGAAGAACATGCAAAGCCGGGACTGGCCGATGCCACCGCCGATGGACAGGGGCAGTTCCCCCGCGAGCAGCCGGCGGTGGAAGAGCAGTTCGAGCCGATCTTGGTCACCGGTGACAGCCAACTGGCGCTTGAGGGCCTCAGCATCGACTCGAATCCCCATCGAGGAGAGTTCAAACGCCCGCTCTAGGACCGGGTTCCAAACGATGATATCGCCGTTCAGGCCAGGACCGCGATCGGTCGGCGTGGTCCAATCGTCGTAGTCCGGGGCCCGGCCGTCGTGGGGTTCGCCGTTCGAGAGCGCCGCGCCGATCCCCATCACGAACACCGCCCGCAGCTCTTCGCATATGCGATCCTCTCGCTCGGCGGGGGACAGGTCCGGGAAGCGGCGTTCCAGCTCCTCGCTGTGGACAAACTCGATCTTGGAGGGCAAGACCGGTTCGATGGCCGGGTGAATCTCGGCAACGTGCCGCTCGGTCCGGCGGATCACTTCGTAGATCCGCTCAGCGATCGAGAAAAGGAACGACAGGTTCCGGTCCTCGGCGGTGATCACCCGTTCCCAGTCCCACTGGTCCACGTACATGGAGTGCAACTCGTCCAGCAGCTCGTCCGGCCGGATAGCGTTCATGTCGGTGTAGATCCCTTCGCCGGGCTTGAGGCCGTAGTCCGCCAGGGCCATCCGCTTCCATTTAGCCAGCGATTGGACCATCTCCGCCCGCCGGCCTCCCATTGCCTTGATGGCAAACGAGGCGGGCCGCTCTACACCGTTGAGATTGTCGTTGACGCCGGTGTCGGCCAACACAAACGGCGGGGCGCTCACCCGGAGCAGGTTCAGCGCACCAGCCAAGTTCGTTTGAAAGAACTCCTTGATCGTACGGATTGCCCGCTCGGTCTGCCTCAGATCCAACAACGGCTCGTATGGCATGGTTCCTCCTCTTGTCAGGGTCATTGCCCCCGAAGTTCAGTTTCTCCTCAAGGGCAATCATCCGGGATCGCCCGGTCACTGCCTTGCTAACCGTCATCTTACCCAAACAGTCGTTTTGGCCGAGATTCCCCGTTTACCGCTTCCGTGGCGAATTATATCGAATCCGCCCCCGGGGCACAGCTTCCTCAGGCAGAATCTCGCATCCGCAGAGGCCGGTGAAGCCGGGCGGGCGGTGGCAGGAAGGTCTTCCCGGTGAGCGACTGGTGATCGATCTGCAAGCCGCTCGGGAGGCCCCAAGCGAGCTACTCCTTCGGGGTGAGGCGCCCGAACCTGCGAATCTGGTCCGTCGAGCGATCTGGCCCGGCAAGCAGGCAACGTTTCTCCGCTTTCCCAACCGTGCGCCTACCAGAAGACCCAGTCCTCGTAGATGACGACGTAGACGTACAGCGCCAGGTTGGTGATTCCGTGGGTGACCATCAGGCAAAGCAGGCTCTTGGTGCGGTAGAACAGCAGGTTGTAGGCGACCCAGCACAGGATGCCCACCTCCCACTGCGGATGCTCCACAGCCGACAGCAGCGAACAAACGATGAACGAGAACCAGGTGAACTTGCCCAGGGGCACGTCCTCGAAGCGGTGCCAGTCGATCAGCAGCCGCAGCACGAAGGCCCGCCAGAAGAGCTCCTCTACGATCGGCACGACGGTCGAGGCGCCGCCGATGCGGACGGTGAGGAATGCCCAGTAGGCCAGCCCGGTGCCGAGTCTTTTGTGCGGGATATAGTACTCCGCAAGCGTTGGGTCTTTGCCGAGCAGTTGGGTGGCCGCGTACCAGTCGAAGCCGGCGAACCACGTGTGCACCGCAACCCAGCCCAGGGCTACGACCAGCCCCACGGGGACGCACAGCGACAGGTGCAGCTTTCCCAGCGGCGGCCAGTATCTGCGAAAGAGCAAGGCCACGCACAGCGCCCCGGAACTCCGCAGGGCATACAGCCAGGGTTTGTGGGCGGGGTCGAAGGCGCTCTCCAGGGCCAGCAGGCCCAGGAAGGCGAAAAAGGGGGCCACCAGCGGCGTCTGGGGGTAGGCGGCGACCAGGCGGGCACGCCAATCGCCCGAGGGAGTCGCCGAGGCTGCCCGGGACGAGGAGCGGGAGGGATCAGATGGTGTCCGGCCGGTCGAGGTCATGCCGCTGTCGGGCCCCACGGTAAGCGGCGCGCGGCACAGGGCCAGCCCCTCGCCGCGCGGTTGATGATAGCAGAGGGCGACGGGCTGCGAAATGAGACAGGGGACGGCATTCTCGTTGTCATCATCCAACCGGCATGGTACCGTCTGTATCACCGTGTGAAATCTGGCGGTGGGCCGTCGAGTGCGGCAGCCCCACGAAGGAGGAGCAGCCATCCAGAGCGACGATCACCTCCAAAACTCGGACGCCTGGTTCGAGGCCCGCCGCGAGATGGTGTCCGAACAGATCGCAGGCCGGGGGATACAGGATCCGCGCGTGCTTGAGGCCATGGGCCAGGTGCCCCGCGAACGCTTCGTCTCACCGGCGGATCGCCAGGCCGCGTATGAAGACCGGGCCTTGCCCATCGCCCTGGGACAGACGATCAGCCAGCCCTATATGGTCGCCTATATGACCGAAGCGCTGCTCCTGGAGGCGGGCATGAAAGTGTTGGAGGTGGGCACGGGCAGCGGCTATCAGACGGCTTTGCTGGCCAAACTGGGGGCGCGGGTGCACACCATCGAGCGGCTGGCCGAGCTCTCCCGTAACGCCCGGGCCGTGCTGGAGAAGCTGGGTCTCGGCTCAGTCACCTTCCACGTCGGCGACGGCAGCCTGGGAATACCCTCGGCAGCCCCCTTCGAGCGCATTCTAGTAACGGCCGGGGCACCGGTGATCCCACCCGTCCTGATCGATCAGCTTGCCGTCGGAGGACGGCTGGTCGCCCCGGTCGGAGGGGCCGACCAGCAGGTCGTGGTTCGCCTGGATCGCCTGCCCGGGCGGACGGTGGAGACTCCGGGTGTGGCCTGCCGGTTCGTCAAACTGCTGGGAGAGCAGGGCTGGAGATCCGACCCGGGCCAGATCAACGCACCGGCCTGACGGTAGCCCCGTCCGCGGCGTGACGTCCTTCCTTCCGATCAGCATCCACCGAAGCGGGATCCACGGCGATCCGCAGGCGTACCGAGAATCGGGTCTAAACCCGCCTGAGAGTAGCTTTTTTTGCGATTTTGTGCTTGCGAGCCCTGCGGGTGATCGCTAGAATCCCTGCAAACTACCGGACGTTGCAGCGTCCGGGCAAGCGTCACGCTGGAATGGCCTGATAGAATAAGGAGGACCATCCGATGGCCAAGAAGAAAAAAAAGGCGGCCAAGAAGGGCAAGAGCCGCGAGGTGCTCTGTGTGGCCAGCAAGGTGAAGGCCTACATCAAGTCCAAGAACATGAACACCTCAGCCGAGGCGATCGGCTACCTGTCCGAAAGGATCTATTGCATGTTGGACGACGCGACCTCGCGCACCAGGGCCAACGGGCGCAAGACGGTCAAGGCCCAGGATCTCTGATCCGGTTCACCGGATAGGGGTAGAGAAGCTACATGGGGCGGGTAGCCTACAAGACTACCCGCCCTGTTCCGTCTTGATCCCCGAGAAAAGGTCCGGTTTGACCGGCCGCAGGCGCCGGCCGCAAAGCGGGCAGGTCAGCGACTGCGGAGACGAAATCCACTCCCCTTCCTCGAAGCAAACACCTGCCAGTATCGGTTTCCCGTCGGCACCGCGCTCGTAGCGCAGTTTCGCTTCGACCTCGGCGTGCTCGGGGCAATGATACTGCCGGATGATGTAGGCGTCGGCGCCGCACTCCGGGCAGGGCCGCGAACCATAAGCTCCCTGGGCCTCGAAGACATGCCCGTTCCCGCACCTCCAGGTGACGGTCACGTCGGTGATCTGGCGCTGTCGGGCCGGCGACGCGGGCGCGTCCCGCCACATCCACCAGGCCAGCCAAACCAGGAAAGCTACGGTGGCGGCAATGGCCAAGTTGGTCAGGGCGGCGCGGCGATCAAATGCAACGTTGCTCGCTGGTCTCATCGACGACCACCGAGGGCGGCGACTAGGGCGCGGGAATCGGACCGGTCCACCAGTAGGTCCGGGCATGGGCAAACGAGTAGTGGGCCGCCTCCAGCTCGAGGCAGAAGGTGCAATCGCCTGCGGCGCATCTGGTATAGTAAGGCTCAATGGTCCGGTTCATCAGCTCAGCCGTCCGCACGGACCGGACCTCACCACCGAGCGTGAGCACATTGATCGTCTTGCCGTGACGCCGCGTCAACCAGGGCCGGGGGGGTTGGGGGGCGCCACAGTCGAAGCCGTCGCCCCACGACAGCCGGCCGTGGGGCCGGTCCAGCTCGAGGAGGGGGCGAAGACCGTCCTCGGCCGGAGAACCTTCGTCGGGCCCCATATCCGCTAGAATCAAGGTGTCCAACGGCCGTCGCGGCGGATGGCGATCCAGGTTGGCCAGGTATGACGAGGGGCTGCCAAGGATGAAATCGTTCATCCCGTAGCTTGAGGCATCGCTCCAGTCTGGATGCGGGTTAGCGCGGCTGGCTCGCTCGAGCAGGGTCTTATACGGATCGTCCGGGCAGATCAGGACGGATAGATCGGTCAGGTAACGGGGCACGAGCGCGTCGAACCAGGGTTTGCTCTCCGTATCGTCCTCGCTGTCCGCCTCCGGCATGTGTGGCAGGAAGCCTTTGCTTTCAAAGCGGTACATTTGCATCATCTGGTCGATGGCCCGGAGGTTGTGCATGCAAACGGTCGAGCGAGCCTGGCGCAGCGACCGTTTCAGCGCCGGGAACGTGATGGACATTAGCAGCACGATGATCCCGACGACCACCAGCAGCTCGATAAGGCTGAAGGCGCGAAGCCGCCCTGCGCGCCGCAACAGCGGCACCATCCCCGCAACCGTCCTGATGGCATGCCCAAGACGCATAACTGTAAAAAAGTGTAACCCAAGTAATTCTCTGATGCAACGGGAAACCGGCCGGAAATAGGACGGCGACCGGGGAATACCGCGGTACTCCCCGGTCGCCTGGCGTGAGCGGCCCAAGATTGCCTATTTTTCCCGTGTAATGCGGGAATCGGCACCCTTCATCATCTGAACGAACTCAGTCTCGCCTTCGGACTTCAAGAACCAGCTCCACTCGAGCTGGTCCTTGCCGACGAATCGCATCGTGACTTTGTTCTTTGCGGGCCTGCCGGACATGTCGTACCCGTCCGACACCGCGGTCCAGGTTTTCGTGTCCGCATCGTACGTCATCGTGCCAACGGTGCATTCGCCGTAGTTGTTGAACTCAAACGACCGGTAGGTCCGCATCATCGGGTCGTAGGTCATCAGCCCGATCCACTCGTATTCCCCGAAGGAACCCGTGCCTTCGCCCTTGGACATCACGAACCGGTGGTCCAAGACCCACTGACAGGTTCCGCGACCGGCGCCCACTCCGGCCTCGCCGAACATGGCCGGCATGAACTCGTAGGTAGAGCGCCATTGTCCGACAAAGGCATCGAGGGCTTTCAGCTCCGCCGGTGGTGGCGGAGGCTGCGGCGGCCCGGCTTTGCCTTTCTCCTCGCCCTCACCGGAGAACACGGCACCGGCCAGGAAGCCGGTTACGGTGACCACTACGAGTGCTGCGATTGCGTACTTGCTTCTCATCATGGAATTCCTCCCTGTTCAGAAACACAGTTTCCAGTTTCTCGACCCTGATCGGCGGCATGATACGCAGTTCGGTCTGAGGAGGCCAGCGACCCGCCTAGCCGATCGCGCCCCGTCTGCCGAGCTGTTTGCGGGCGGCTTGGACGGCACTTCGCAGCAGGATGGCCACGGTCACCGGACCAACGCCCCCGGGAACCGGGGTGAGGGCGCCCGCCACCTCTTTGACCTCGTCGAAAAGCACGTCCCCCACGATCTTGGTCCCGCCATGGCCATCCGGCGCCCGGTTGATGCCCACGTCGATGACCACGGCGCCCGGTTTGACGTGATCTCCACGGATCAGTCCCGGCACGCCGGCGGCGACGATCAGCAAATCCGCCGCCCGCGTATGCGTCGCCAGGTTCCGGGTCTGGTCGTGGCAGGCTGTTACGGTGGCCATCTGCTGTAACAGGAACAGCGTGGTCGGGCGACCCGCGATCGCTCCCTGGCCCACCACGACCGCGCGGAGCCCGCGCGGGTGGCAGCCGACCTCCTTGAGGATCTCCATCACCGCCAGGGCCGTGCACGGGGCGATGATCGGGCAGTCGTAGAAGACGAAGCCGATGTTGGCCGGGTTGACGCCTTCCACGTCTTTGTAGGGGTCTATCCCGTACTGAATCGCGGCGGTGTTGATGCCTTCGGGCAGGGGCAGGTTGACCAGCACGCCGGTCACCTGGGGGTCGAGATTCAGCCTGGAGAGAAAAGCCAGGACCTCCTGATTGGTGGCCTTGGCCGGCAGACGGTGGGAGCGAAACTGGATGCCGACCTCGCTGCAGCGGGCCTGCTGCGAGTGCGCGTAGATGACCCCGGCCTCCGGGTCGCCCACGATGACCGTGTCGAGCCGAACCTCCACACCCTCGTCGCGGAGTTGCCTGGCCTGGGCGGCGGTCTGACGGCGGATGCGTGCCGCCACGGCCCTACCGTCAATGATGCGTGCCGGCATCGAAGGCGTGCCCTGCTGATGCCCGCAGGATGAGCTGCGGACGGAAGTTCGCATCGGCAACGGGCGGAGAGCCCGCGGCTGGCTCACCCTACGTATACCATAGATGGGATGGTCCCACACGTAGATTGCCGCGACGGCCGAGCCGCCAACGGCCAGGATCAGCAGCGCGGCCTTGATACGGCGAACAAGTTGCTCGAACCGCCGGACCCGGCCGGGATCGCCGGACAGCGAGATCAGGAACCGTATCCGGCTGGTGATCGAAGAGTGCCGCCAGCTCCGTTCCTTATGCGGGATTCCGTTGAGCAGGGCTACGCGATCAAGCGCCGAGGCGAACACGGCCGCACCGGCGGCGCACAGCGCTGCTGAGGGGCGTTCGTTCTGGTGCTCGTCGTGGACACCGCAGGGCCGGCCGCACTGGTCGGTCCGAGCAGGCGTGACACAACGGGCCCCGAAAACGTCCGCCTGACGCTCGAATCGGCGCGAGACCCAGCCGAAGCCCACGCCCCAGAAAGCCGCCACGCAGATGCCGCCGACGGCCTGGATGGTCAGCATGTCCATCTGCAGCAGTCCCTTCTCGACGCTCAGGCGAAGGGCTTCCACCACCGCGGACAGAAACAGCATGCTGCAGACCGCGAACAGCAGGAAGAACTGGATGTGCCGGTGTCGCACGTGGCCGGCTTCGTGCCCGAAGACGGCTTCGATCTGCTCGCGGGACATTGCCTCCAAAAGCCCGTCCGAGAGCATCACGTACCGGACCGGACCGAACAGCCCCATCACCGCCGCGTTGATCATCATTCCCCCGCTCTGCCAGATCAGGATGTCCCGATAGCGCAGCTTAATCCGCCGGCAGATCTCCTCCAGCCGACGCCGCAGGGGTCCGTCCGGCAGCCGGTGAGTGGGCCAGATGTAGCGCAGGATCAGCGGGGCAATGACAAAGATTCCTGCGGCGGCAACCCCCGGCGCCACCTCGGCCGCCCAGGCGACTTGGAACACGCGGTTCAGCCACTGCTCGTGGGTCCGGGACAGGTCGAAGGCGACCAGAATGAGTATCATCGGTACCACCACGACGAGCAGGTGGTGCCGCAGGTTGAAGTTGAGGTATCGGCCGAGGGTCCAGGCGGCGGCACGCCCGCGGCCTTCCCACTGCCGGTTCTCGAGAATGACCTGATGCAGCGCCTGGTCGATGCGGTAGGTCCCGACAAAAACCAGGACAGCCGCTGCAAAGAAGGGTGCCAGAACGAGCAGGTCAGCCATGCCGGGCACCTTTTGCACCAGCCGGATGGAACGCACCACGCTTACCCAGTCGGTTACCAGCAACGCGGCGGCCAGGCCAAGCACCGTCGCCAGGCGGAGGATCATGACGGCGCGGTGATAGAAGTGCTGGGCCTGCTGCGGTCCGCCGCTTGTGTCTTCCAGCCTGCGTAAGGCCGCCGCCGAGGCCGCCGCCGCCGCCAGGAACAGGAGCGGCACCTGGCCCCAGACGACCACCCAGGTCCACAGCGGTGAGCCGATCGCGGGATCGAAGGGGCGCTCTTCCGGCCACCAGATGACCAAGGCAAAACAGATGATTACATGTAAATGCATCTTCGCAAACTAGTTAGCGTCACGGCCAGCCGGGATCCGGTCGCGCCCGGTTCCAGCCCGCGCGGGCCCTGCCAGTCGCCGCTGCCCCGTCGGGGCGGGCCAGGGCAGTCTTTCGGTCTCAACCGGCTGTTGGCCAAATAATCTTCACTTCGGGGCGTTTCTTCCGTTAGACTAAGCACGCCGGTCCCGGTGGCTAGGCACGCGCTAGATGAACTTGTACCAGGAGACAATGACCATGAGAAGATGCGCACTAAAGGCGGTGTTGACGTGGTGCTGGGTCGTCGCTTTTGGCAGTTGGGGGCTTCCGGCTCTGCCCGTCGCCGCTCAGGACGCGGATGAGCAGGCCCCTGAGGCTGACAACACCGAAGTAGAAGTCGAGACCGAGGACGTCGATCAGGACTCCCGACCGGAAGCGGCCCGGGGGGAGCCCTCTGAACGGCGGCGGGGCCGGGATGAGACCGCCCGCGTCAAGAAGCTACACCACTTGATGCGCAAGGAGATGGTACTGCGAGAGGAGCAGTGGACTGCGATCAACCGTCTCTTCGAGGATCATCTCAAAGCGCTGGCTGAACTGGCCAAGGAGCGCGAGGCCAAGCGCCAGAAGAACGCCGCCCAGATCAAGAAACTGGACGAGGAGTTGGCTGAGGCCCGACGCGAGCGGGACCGCGAGGCCCTGCGGCGCCTCCGCCGGGAGCGCGGCGAGCTCACCGGGGCCGACGGCAGCCTGATGCGGCTGCACCGCCAGTTCCAGGCCGCGGTCATCGAGGAACTTGACCAGGAGCAGGCGGAGGCATTCCGCAAACTGTCTCGCCGGGTCATGCTCGGGCAGCGGCAGGGCGGCAACAGGCTGCGTGAGATTCAGATTCTGCGTCGGGCGTTGCGAGAAACCGACCTATCGCCGGAGCAGCGCGAGGCCACCGAGAAGCACTTCGCCGGGTTGAAGGAGACGCTGGCCCAGGCCCGCGGGCAAGGCGAGGAGGCGATTGGGAAGGTCGTGGCTGATCTGCGAGAGGCCGTCATCGCCGAGCTCGATGAGGAGCAGAAGGCCCACTTCGAGGAGGCTGAGAAGCGCGCCCGCGAGAGCCTCGAACGCCGCTACGACCGCCGGCCTCGTATGGGCAGGAAAGGGGAACGATCACGCCCGGGGGCCAAGGTCCATGAGGGCGGGGAGGAACCGGCAGGGGAGGAAGGCCAGGCGGACGAATCGGCCAACGAGTAGTTCTCTCTCCCCGGTGCGTTTCGCAGGGGCCGGGCTCCGTGCCGGACGCCGTTTAACTCCAACGGCTGGTTCGGAGGTTGACCACGACGGGGGTGATGCCTGGCCGGCGGACGGAGGAGCCAGGGGTGGGAAGAGCACCCGGACGACGATCAGCCTCAGGCGTTGAGACCCGCACCGCCGCAAAGCGACCGCAAAGCGACACTACACGGAAGAAGGTGAACTGTCGGCGAAGTCGGCGAGCTGGCCAACCTCACGAGCCAGCTTGGCCGTGGGGCACGGCGGCGTTCCCGAGAGGGCGGTGTTGGCGGTCGCAGGGCGTGGACCGTGGGGGTCGGCATCCGGTTCGCCGTGGCCGGCGGAGGCTGCCGCCCCCTCCGTATTTGAACTCTGCACCGTGTGCCCGGTCCGGGCCGCCAGTGTCTCAAGCGCGTCCAGCGTTGGGCGGCTGCGATCGATGAGGCGCAGCAGGCGGTGCCTTGATCTGCTGAACGCCCTGTTCGGTTGTACCGCGATAGACCTCCGACAGGCCCTCGGGTTCTCGGCGGGATCGCCGCTTATGGGCGACGCGGGGCGTGCCGTCTGCGGTCGGCCGGCGGTGGTTCGCTCCGTCACGATTGAACCGTCTGCGGACGCAGCCGTAGCCGTCTCCGGGGTCGTCCCAGCAGGCGGACCGGTTCGGGCCGCGCGGTGAATCAGACGTTGATACACCTGGTTGGCAGTTCGGCAGGCCTCGGTCAGCCGCTGGACGGTCTGGCAGGTGGGGGATGGAGCCTCGCGGATCGCCTCGGCCAGGCGCTGGACGCGCCGGGCGTCTTGTGCGGCCAGGTCGACGGCGGTCGGTCGGCGGCTGAGCAACTGGTTGGTTCGCTCAGCGAGTCTGGCGATGCAGGACTCCAGGCTGGCGATTCGGCGTTCCAAGCCTTCGACTGCCGGGGGATTCACGTTGAGCACCTGCGCCCCGTGCTGTGCAGGGGATTGGGGCGAGCAAGCTGGGCCGCGGTCCCGGTCAGACCATCCGCTAGCAGAGGGCGGCGGTTGCCGGCCCGTCATCTGACCGATGACGTCGCGCATGAACGGCCCGTCAATACGGTGCCGGTCCGCGGCGTAGGCGGTTATCATCGCGTTGTCACAAGCGGTGTTAATCAACCGCGGCAGGCCCTGACTGAACTCGTGAATCACATCGATGGCCTCGGCGTCGAAGATCGCGGTGCTAGCGGGCCGCTCGGATGAGTCGCCCTGGTCGGTGCCCTGGAGCCCGGCCACCGTCAATCGATGGTGGATGTAGGGGGCACAAATCTCCCGCGACAAGGTCGGCAGATGGTAACTGCGGAAGAGACGCTGTCGCAGGGGGCGCATGTTGTCTGCGTTGAACCGTTCGCGGAGTTCGAGCTGACCGACGATGACCACCTGCAGGAGTTTGGCGTCGTCGGCTTCGAGGTTGCCGATCATGCGTAGCTGCTCGAAAGCGTCCTGGGGCAGATTCTGGGCTTCGTCCAGCACGAAGACCGCGGGACGGTCGGCGGCAAACTCCGCCAGCAGGTAGTCCTGGA
>Ga0114922_10004714_pt1 | contig 12647 bp, 8 predicted proteins | sample AartaG_FD_100975 | JGI IMG/M metagenome (GOLD analysis project Ga0114922, IMG submission 100975) | Deep subsurface microbial communities from Aarhus Bay to uncover new lineages of life (NeLLi) - Aarhus_00045 metaG | ecosystem: Environmental > Aquatic > Marine > Oceanic > Sediment | place: Aarhus... | reverse complement strand
GCGAACCCGCGCCCCTACAGCGCCCAAGTCGATCCTTCTTCATGTACAATGGTTATGGGGCGTTGTGTACACCTTGGGTTTTCCGTCTGTGCCGCACCTGCGCGCGGCACGCTAAACACATACTGGCCGACAGGCCCTCACGATGTGACCTTCACGGACTTCCGAGTCCGCCGAATTCTGCCCGCCCTCCCGCGGATTCAGATTCATGTTTGCGTTCGAGTTAGGTCCGCATCATTGTCTATATGCTCCGATATCTATTGCTTCACATCATCGTTCATACAGAGGGCGGGCAATTCGGTCTCGGCTCCCTAGGGGCAGCCGAGCTGCGAAGCGCCGCCCCTACCGCGCCTATGCGCATTTACAGGCGTTCTCTGCCCAACCTGCTTTTGGGCAACTCGGTATGATTAGCCGAACGACGCCAAACATGTACGAGGCCGGTGGTGGCCGAACCGCACAAGAGAATTACACACTCCAACAATTTCGTCCCTCTCGAAAACCGCTTGAAATGACCTCGCAGAGCCGTATAATACCAGCCTCGCAGCCTGCGCCGACGGCTGTGTTCAACCCGCAGACGATCAACACTGTAAGGAAGCGACAGAACAATGGCAACGAAATCCAAGTTCAATCATACGTGGCCGGTCCTCACGAAATATGATCAGGATCACCTCGACCGCATCTCGCTCCCGCTGGGAGGGATCGGGACGGGGACCGTTGGCCTGGGCGGGCGTGGCGACCTGCGCGATTGGGAGATCGTGAACCGCCCCGCGAAGGGATTCAGCCCGGGGAATGCCTTTTTCACGCTATACGCAAAGCCCTCGGGAAAAGAGGCGGTAACGCGCGCCATAGAGGGGCCGATTGAGTACTGGCGATACGAAGGCCATAGCGGCAGCACAGCGCCCAATCACGGCCTCCCGCGTTTCCGGAAGTGTTCGTTCGCCGCGGCCTATCCTTTCGGCCAGGTCGCGCTGTCGGATCAGGACGTGCCCCTAGACGCCCGCATCGAGGCTTTCAATCCGCTCGTGCCTGCAGACGCCGACACCAGCGGCATACCCGTGGCGATCCTTCGCTTTGAGCTGACTAACAAGACGTCGCGCCCGGTTGCGGCGTCGGTCTGCGCCAGCCTCAACAACTTCATCGGCACCGACGGCCACAGAGGGAAGGCCGAAGGAAACGTGAATACGTTCAGGAAGACGAGCAAGCTCCGCGGCGTGTTCATGGAATCGGAGGAGGTCGACCCAAAGGCCGAGCAATTCGGCACGATCGCACTGACAACCACGGCCCGCGCCGGTGTAACCTACAGCACGCGACGTCCCGGCGGCGGCGGTCGCACGCTGCTCGACTTCTGGGACGACTTCAGCGCCGACGGCAAGCTCACCGAGCCCGAGCCGGGCGTACCGTGCAGTCACCTGAACGACGACCTCGCTATGGCCTCCCTCGCCGTCAGCGTGAGGGTGCCGCCGCGCGGAAGCAAGACCGTAACGTTTCTGCTGACCTGGCATTTCCCCAACCGGCAGACGTGGACGCCCGTGGCCGAACCTGAGTGCTGCGACGAAGGCGCCGCATGCACCGATCCCAATCGCGTCGGGAATTATTATACTACACAATACGCCGACGCATGGGACGCCGCGGAGAAAACGGCCGCCCGGCTCAAAAAGCTCGAAGCCGACACGCTGGCGTTCGTCCGCACTTTCTGCGAGTGCGACCTACCCGCGGCCGTGAAGGAGGCCGCGCTCTATACCCTCACGGCGCTTCGTTCGCAAACCTCCTTCCGCACCGAAGACGGCCGCTTCTTCGGATTCGAAGGCTGCGGCGACACGTCGGGCTCCTGCCACGGATCCTGCACGCACGTGTGGAACTACGAGCAGGCCACGGCGTTCCTCTTCGGCGACCTCGCGCGGATGATGCGCGAAGTGGAGTTCATCCACGCTACCGACGAGACCGGCATGATGAACTTCCGAGTCGGCCTGCCGCTGGAGCGCGCCCGAGAAGCCCCCATGGCCGCGGCCGACGGGCAGATGGGCTGCCTGATGAAATTGTATCGCGACTGGCAACTCTCGGGCGACGACGACATGCTCCGGGCGCTGTGGCCCAAGGCCCGCAAGGCCATCGAGTATTGCTGGCTGCCCGGCGGGTGGGACGCCGACCGCGACGGCGTGATGGAGGGATGTCAGCACAACACGATGGACGTGGAGTATTACGGCCCCAACCCCCAGATGGGCGGCTGGTATCTCGGAGCGCTGCGGGCTACGGAAGAGATGGCCCGATACCTCGGTGAGGAAGACTTTGCCGCAACCTGCCGCGACCTCTTCGAACGCGGCAGCAAGTGGATGGACGAGAATCTGTTCAACGGCGAGTACTACGAGCATCAAATCCGCCCGCCGGGAGATGGGCCCGTCGCGCACAGACTCCGCTGGAGCCCGCCGAAGAATCCCGACGATCCGGACTTTCAGCTTGGATCGGGATGCCTCATCGACCAGGTTGTGGGGCAGTATATGGCCCACATCTGCGGGCTGGACTATCTTCTGGATCGCAACAACGTGCGCAAGGCATTGCGGAGCGTTAAGAAGTACAACTTCAAGAAAAACTTCTTCAACCACTTCAACAATATGCGTACGTTTGCCCTCAACGACGAATCGGCGATGATAATGGCGAGCTTCCCCCGCGGCAACCGGCCCCAACGCCCCTTCCCTTATTACAATGAGGTGATGACCGGCTTCGAATACACGGCCGCAGTGGGAATGCTTTACGAAGGGCAGGACGCTAGTGCCATGGAGTGCATCAACGCGGTTCGCAATCGGTACGACGGCAAGCGACGCAGCCCGTTCAATGAAGCCGAGTGCGGCCATTATTACGCTCGGGCGATGGCAAGCTGGGCAGCCGTGCTCGCACTTACGGGCTTCCGTTACTCGGGCGTTGACGCGGCCGTCACCTTTGCTCCCGCCGATAAACCGACGCGTGTCTTCTGGTCCAACGGCACCGCTTGGGGCACGTGTGCGCAGAAGCCCAGTCGCGCCGGCATCCAGGTCGAGCTGAACGTCCTGCACGGCAAACTCAAGATCAAGAAACTCGTCCTTACAGGATTGGGCGCCGTTGAACTGCCCAAGACGAGGACCCTTGCCAAAGGCAGAGCTATGAAGATCGTTGTGACGAAAGCATGATCTTGGCCGCGCACTCGACGGGCAGGGCGCGGCTGTTTGGACCGTTTTCAAGCAACGATGGCGGGAGGGAAACTCTTTGAAAAGAGTTTCCCCCCACACCCCCCTTCAGAAACTTTTCACGGCCGGGCCGGCAGCCGGCTCGGCCTGGTGTAAGAGTCCAAGAGTTGAGGGGGGGGCGAGGACCTTCAGAAGCCCTTAGGCTGTTAGAGCAAGCCGCCCCGGTCGCCGGGACGGCTGTGAAAAGTCTTTGGAGAAGGGGCGCCTTTCGGAAAAGGCGTTGGAGAACCTTTCTTCAGAAAGGTTTCCCCCAGCTTCCTCTTCAACGCGGAATACATTTGATCCGGCGTGATGCCGCGCTTATAATTGAGCTTCGAAGCTAAAGGGCTCTCTGGTCGCAGTCCAAGGGGCTCGGTCGGCACGGACCGCGGCTGCGGGTCGGACACCCTCTCACGACGGCCTTACTCAATCACTAACGAGCGGACGTTGTATGGACGAGAAAACCAGGAAGGCTCTTGATTCGGCCAAAGCCGACTACGTAGAGATCCGGCTGGAAGAGCGGACCGCTTCCACTGTGCATTACACGGGGAAAGAGCTTGAGGACATCGGCACGAAGACGGGCGCGGGAGGCTGTGTGCGCGCGCTCGTCAAGGGTGGCTGGGGGTTTGTGTCGTTCAATGATGTCTCGCACCTCGGGCGTTACGTGAAGATGGCGTGCGAACAAGCTGCCATGGTCGGGCGTACGGATAGCAAGCTCGCCGATATCCCGGTAGCTACGGTTTCTTCGGCCAACAAGGTGGATGAAGATCCGCGCGGCGTGAGCCTCGAAGAGAAGGAGCGGTTGGCGGCGTCGTATAACAAGATTATCCTCGCCGCGCCTGACGTCCAAACGTCGAACGTCACATATCGCGATTACCACGTCTGTGAGACGCTGGTCAACAGCGAAGGCGCCTGCATCACGCAGGAGACGACCTACTGCGTGATCGCGTTGGCGGCCATTGCGCGCGACGGCATGAACGTTCAGCGTGCGTTTCAGGTCGTGAGCGACTTGCGCGGGTTCCAGATCGTACGGGCGTTGGAGGAAACGTGTGAGGAAGTCGCGAAACGCGCCGTTGATCTGCTGGGAGCCCCGCCGGTCCAGGGCGGAAAGTACACCGTGGTATGCGACCAGAAACTATGCGGCGTGTTTGTGCATGAGGCGTTCGGGCACCTGAGCGAGTCGGATTTCCTTTACGAGAATCCCGACATGCTCGAACTGATGACACTCGGCAAGAGGTTCGGCAGCGACGAGGTGTGTATAGTGGACGATCCGACCCTGCCCAACGAGTCGGGTTCTTATGAGTACGACAGCGAGGGTGCGCCGGCGTCGAAGACCTATCTGATCAAGGATGGCCTCCTGACGGGGCATTTGCATTCGCGCGAGACCGCGGCGCGCATGGGCGAGGCGCCCACGGGCAACGCACGGGCCATCAGCTTCAACTACCAGCCGATCGTCCGCATGTCGAATACCTACCTTGAGCCGCGCGACAAGACATTTGAGGATCTGATCTCCGGCGTTGACAACGGCATCTACGCGGTGGGGGCGCTCGGCGGAATGACCGAGATGGAGATGTTCACGTTCTCGGCCGGCGAGGCATACGCGATCCGCGGCGGCGAAGTGAAGGAGATGCTTCGCGACGTTGTGTTGACGGGCAATGTGAAGGAAACGCTTGGCAACATCGACGGCATCGGGAACGATCTGAAGTTTAACGCGGGCGGATGCGGCAAGGGGGGGCAGTCGCCCCTTAGAGTATCCACCGGCGGGCCGCACATCCGAATAAGGGACGTAGTGATCGGAGGACGGTAAGTGATCGAGAAGATTCTCGACATGGCAAGGCGATCGGCAGACGCCGCGGAGGTCTTTTGCGTTGAGAGCGAGAGCCGGCGGGCCGAGTTCGAGAATAATCGCCTCAAGTACATCACTACAAAATCGGTGCGTGGGGTGGGGTTGCGGGTGATACAAGGCGGCCGCATAGGTTTTTCATGCACGACCGATCTGTCGCAGCCCGAGCGGCTGGTCGAAAACGCTCTCGAAAGCGCGAAATACGGGCAGGAGGCGAAGTTTGAGTTTCCCTCGAGCTCGCAGCCGGCGTCGGTGAGGGTCCATGATCCGCAGGTGATCGACTTTCCCATTGAAGAAGGTGTGAAGCGGACGGAAGATGCTATCGCTGAGATCATGGCCGCCGTGCCCCGGGCTCAGTGCGGCGCGGAAGTGGGAAAAAAGTTTGGCAGGCAGAGGGTCATCAATTCAGCCGGGTTGGACGTCAGCTTCGAGCATACGGATTTCGACTGTGATATGTCGGCGCTCCTCATTCGCGACGGCAGCCTGTTGTGGACGGGCGATCATGATTCCTCGTGCGCTCTGCTCGATGTGTGGGCAGACCACGCAGGCAAGATCATAGCCGACATTCGGGCGTCGGAGCGCGAGCTCGTGCCGGAGCCCGGCGGCTATCCGGTCATCTTCACTCCAAACGCCGTCGGGGCGCTGCTCATAACCTTTGAGCAGGGCGTAGACGGCAAGCTCGTGCAAAAACAGATATCCCCGCTGACGGGTAAATTGGGCGAAAGAATAGTCGATACTGAAATAACTCTGACAGATGACGGCACGATCGACTTCGCCGCGGGTAGTTGCCCCATCGACGACGAGGGGCTCCCTGTGAGGAAGAACACGCTGATCGAGAAGGGCGTTCTGAAACAGTACCTTTTCGATCTGCAAACGGCGGGAATGCTGGGCGCCGAACCCACGGGCAGCGGCATGCGTGGGTTTCAATCGCAGCCGCGCCCGGGCAATACGAACCTCGTGATCGATGCCGGCAACTTGCCATACGAAAAGATGATCAAGGACATGAGACGAGGGCTTCTGGTCGATCAGCTTCTCGGGGCAGGGCAGAGCAATACGCTGGCGGGCGATTTTTCCGTTAACGTTGCGCTCGGCTATCTCGTGGAAAACGGCGAGATCGTCGGCAGGGTTAAAGACTGCATGCTGGCAGGGAACGCCTTCGAGGCGTTCACCAACATCGTAGGCCTCGGAGACAAGGCGGTCCTGAAAGGCAGCTTGATGACGCCGCACATTTGTTTTGAATCTATGAACGTGGCTTCGGGCTGACCGCCCGCGGCATTCTCTGTCGCCAAGCGATCGGCGAGCCCGCCATCACGAACGAGGCCCCTCGGGTGAAATTACTTTCGGGCAACAGGTCGGCGTTTCTCGGCGCCGCGGCAGCGGCCGCTGCGATGGTTGCTGTTTGCCTGATCATGACCGGCGACCACGGCCCACCGAATCACGTCACCATTTCTTTTCAAACGCTACCCGCCCGCGGCACTCGTGAGTTTCGCGAGGTCGAAGAAATTATACATCTGTTCCGCCGAGAGAGGCCTGAAATACATGTGAAGCTCCTGCCCGACGCCCCCCGAGAGCGCCACCTGATCGTCAGGCGCACGCTGGCCGAGGCCCCGGATATTCTTGAAGTCCCCCTTGCGAGCATATCGGCTCTCGCCGAGAAAGGGCGCGTGGTCGAGCTGGGCGATGTCTTTTCGCGTGAGCTGGGCGAGCTGTTTCCTTCGGCGCTTGCGGCCGCCCAGTACAACAATGCTGCCTACGCAGTGCCTTTCCGAGCCGCGAGTACGCAGCTTATCTACAACGGCGCCATATTGCTGAAAGCCGGATACCTGACCGAAGATCCCCTGCTGAATAATTGGAGCGAACTGCTGGAAACGTGCCGCGCGATCCGGCGCTCCGCACACGGCAGGATATGCTGGCCCCTTGGAATTGATGGCGGCGAGCCGGATGCCCTCGCCAACCTGGGCGCAATGCTCGCGAAACAAACGGAAGCGAAGCTCCTTGCGTTCGGGAAGCACGAGGGGATGCGCGAATTCGGGGACACCTGGCGAGTGGCGCTCAACAACGATGCCGGCGTGTATGCACTCACTATGCTGCAACAACTGGGCGAGCATGTGCCGCCCGAAGCCCTCCACTGGTCTCGCGAAGACTTGCTGCGCAAGTTCATCGCCGGCCACGTTGCGATGTTCTTTGGGGATGCGCGAGCATTGAGCCGAGTTCGCACGGCGGCCCCGGGAATCCAGGTGAGAGCCATAGAGGCGCCGATCGACAGAACGCGTGCGTCTTGCGTTGAATTCTACGGCGCGGTGATGACGCCAACTGCCCGACACCGCGACGCGTGTAAGAAGCTGCTAGCGTACCTCTGCAGCGCACAGGCCCAGAACATTATAATGACCGGCGGAAGTGACGGTCACCCGGTGTTTGCCCCAGTGAGGGAGGACCTCCTTTACGACCCTTGGTACAACGATCATCCGGATTACAAACCATTCGTGAAGGCGCTCAGGTATCCGTCCGCCCACACTCGCGTACAGGCGTGGGGGGAGGTCCGGAAGCAGGCGTTCGTGCCCGAGTTGCGAAAAGTGCTCTCGGGCGAGACCGACGTCGAGGCCGCGGCGCAGAACATCGAGGGCATAGGAAACAATGTTTTGAGCACGTATTATGGTTATATCGGGCACGCTTCTGAAACCACCGTGCTCGGCATGAGCATTATTGGAATTGGAGTTTTTCTACTTGTGTTTTTCACCGTGGGGCACCGAGCAAAGCACTGAGCACGAGCCCGATGCTGCGCGACGAAGTGACCGGGCAACCGATTCATGCTGGACGATCTGATATTCACTCCGCCTCCCAAGAGGCACTTCGATCCGTGGGCGTATGTTTTCATAGCCCCGGCTCTTGTGCTGCTGGCTGTGTTTCTATTCGTACCCGCTTTCTGGGCACTTTTCACGAGCTTCGCCCCTGAACATCCCGGCGGAGGCCACCTCGGCAGCATCTCGGCGTACGCCGGCCAGTTGCAGTCGGCACTATTCTGGCGGGCAGTGCTCAATACAATGTACTTTGCCGGCGTCTACGTGCCGGGCACTCTCGTGGTCGGGTTCATCCTTGCGCTCCTCATACACCGCAACATGCGATCCGGCGCCCGCCTCGTGATACTGTTTTTCGCCCCTGCCATAGTGCCTGCTGTGGCGTCGGGCGCGACGTGGGCATGGATGTACAATCCGGACACCGGCCTGATAAGCCGCGTTTTTGCTCTTATCGGATACCCCGCAATGGACTGGTTGCGCGAGCCCAAGCTTGCGCTGCCCAGTATCGCCGTCATGTGTATATGGCAGAGCGCAGGGCTGATAGCGGCCATCTTTCTCGCGGCGATGGCGACCATTCCCCGGGAATACGGCGAGATGGCCGATCTCGACGGCGCACACGGGGTCAAGCGCTTCCGCTACGTTGTTCTTCCTTCTCTGCGCAACGCAACGCGCGTTTCTTTGCTGCTGCTCCTGATCAACGCGCACCGGATTTTCGGGGCAATCTTCGTGATAACGCGCGACGGAGGCCCGGCCAACTGGTCCACGAACTTGTCGTTCCTGGTGTATCGCAAGGCAATGATGCAGTTTGATTTCCGAGGGGCGTGTGCGCTATCGACCGTGCTGTGCTTCACGGTCGCGATCATGGTGGTGCTGTTGCACAGATTTCCGGTAAGAGGCAAGGGCGGCCCGGCGGGCCTGCCGCCTTCAGGGAGGGCGGCCCTATGAAAGGCAGGAATCACGGGTTCTCGGCGGCTCTGCTCGTTGTTCTCGGCATCCTGTGGTCTGTTCCGCTCCTTGCCGTTGCGTACGGCGCCATCATGGCGTCGGATCACAATCGCACCTTATCGTACGGATTAGACCCGGGTATCGCACGCACGCTTGCGATCAGCGTTCTCGTGTGCACGGTGGCGTCGGTGCTCTCTACAACCTTCGGCACGATGGCGGGCTACGCCATTTCACAGAAGCGTTTCTACGGCAAAAAGCTGCTGTTCGGCGCTTTGGTGGGGGCGATGTTCTTTCCGCCGGTTGTGTTCATGGCGCCGCTATTCAAGATTGTGGCTTCGCTGCACATTTACGATACCCTCGCGGCGCTCATCTTGCCGTCGGCGGCGACGGCCTTTTCGGTAGTATACATGAAGGTGGTCATCGATCGGGTACCATCAAGCACGCTCGACGCTGCGAAGATAGACGGTGTAGGGGAGATCGCGATCCTCACAAGGATCATTCTTCCGATCGTGCGAGGACCACTGGCAGCGCTTCTGGTGCTGCAGTTTATTGCCACGTGGGGCGCACTGGCCGTGCCGATGGCCGTGGTCGGCAGCCCCCGCAACTACACGCTTACGCTGCGACTGGCGATGGCGATCCAAAGATTATATCGAGTGCCCGAACGAGACCTGCTGTGGACCATCGGCCTGATAGCCATCCCGGCTATTGTGTTGTTCCTCCTGAAAGCGCGCGACCTCATCACCGGCGTCATGGGTGCGCTTTTCAGATACGAGCCGGTCGACAGCGACATGCATTACTGATCATCAGAACACGGCGACGTTGCAAGGAATAGCCATGCGGGAACGAATCGCGCGCCTGAAGCAGGCCTGCCTGGCCGGCCCCGTAGGTCTTCAGCGGTACTACTTCCACAGGGACCAAGGTGCATCAGGCTGTCCTGAGGGCACGGCGCTCATCAGGCGATCCGCTGCCGCCACGGTGCACATGTTCGATAACGTCCCGGTGGAGATCAAGCCCGATGAACTGATCGTCGGAAGCTGCGCCGAATCCTTGCGTATAGAAGACGAGGAGCGATGGCGGCAGATAGGGCTCTACGGGCAGTTCATGAATGAAGGCGGGCGTGGCGGGATGACGGGACACATGGCGATCGACAACGACCGCCTGCTTGCAGAAGGCGTGCGTGGAGCGATCGCCCGCATCGAACGCAAACCGGCCGACGTCGACCCTGCCGATCCGGACCACGACCGCAAGACCGAGTTCTATTCGTGCGCGCAGAGCGTGCTAGACGCGCTCGTACGATTCGCCAACCGATATGCCGACGAGGCGGAACGGCTTGCCACGGCCGAGCCCAACCCGGGGCGCAAGGGGGAGCTGATCCGAATAGCACAGGACTGCCGGCGGGTGCCGGAGCATCCGGCACAGAGCTTTCGCCAGGCGCTTCAGAGCGTGTACTTTCTGTTTGTCGCCACCAACGCCGAAGCCGGCCTGATGAGCCTGGGCCACGCCGACCAATATCTGCTGCCGTATTACGAGGCGGACGTGGCATCGGGGGCGCTTACCCCCGACGACGCCCGCGAGCTTCTCGGCTGCCTTCTCATCAAGACGAACGAATGGTGGCAGCTGCCCATGTCACTGATTATCGGCGGGCAGACGCGGCAGGGTGACGATGCCGTCAGTGAGCTGAGCTACCTGTTTCTTGACGCGCGCGAGGACGTGCGAATGGCCGACCCGGCTATGGGCGCGGCTTTCAACGAGGATACGCGAGACGAGTTCGTGCTACGCTGCGCTGAGCTGAACGCGATGGGCCTCACGCAGCCGATGATGTTCAACGACCGCACGATCATCCCCGGGCTGATTCGCAACGGCGTGCGGCCGGAAGACGCCCGCCGATACGTGCCTTGCACCTGCACCGAGATAACGCCGGAGGGCTGCAGCGGCATCTGGGTGGTAGCCGATTACATCAACTTTGCCAAGTGCCTGGAGCTGGCGCTCAACGATGGCGCCGATCCCGTTGACGGCCGGCTCAAAGGCGAGAAGACGGGCGCCCTCGAGACCTTCGACGATCTCGTCGAGGCGGTGAAGCGTCAGCTCGCCAGGGCCTTGAAGGATAACGCCGAGCGGCAGAACGCTTTTGCCCGGGCGCGCAAGCAGGGCGGGCGCTACCCGCTGCTGTCGTGCTTCGTGAACGATTGCATCGAAAAGGGCCTCGACCTCGACGAGGGCGGGGCGCGGTATTACTATTTCTATCCGCAGCTTGTGGGCCTGGTGACGGTGGTGGATTCATTGGCGGCGATGCGGGAGCTGATCTACGAGAAGGGCGAGATGACCATTGCGCAACTCAATGAGGCCCTCGCGGCCGATTTCGAGGGAGGCGACGATCTGCGACTGCGAATGCTTCACAAGTTCCCGAAATACGGCAACAACGATCCCGCAGCCGACGACCTGGCGGTTGAGCTTACTCAGTTCTATATGGACGAGGTCGAGAAGTACGAGAACCCCTACGGCTTCAGTTATCATCCCGGTTTCCTGGCATGGATAATGCACGGGGTGCTGGGCAAGCAGACAGGCGCCACGCCGGACGGACGCCATGCGGGCACGGCGCTGTCGGATTCGCTGGGGGCGGCCCAGGGGCGGGCGGCCAACGGTCCCACGAGCGTGCTGGCAACCGTGGAGAAGCTGGACCTGACCCGTGCCGTCGGCGCGGTTGTGGTGAACCTCACGTTCTCCGACCAGTCGCTCAGCCGCCCGAAAGGCCCGCAAGTGCTGGCATCGATGATTCGCTCGCATTTCAGCCGCGGGGGGGCCGAGGTCCAGATAAACTGTGTTTCGCGGGAGACTCTCCTCGCGGCCAAGGCCGACCCCGCATCCTACCGCGATCTGATCGTGCGCGTCGGGGGCTTCAGCGACTACTTCACGCGGCTCGATCCGATCCTGCAGGATGAGATAATACAGCGGACCGAGTGAAGGACACAAGCTCGGCCCTCGGCCTCATTTCACCTCAATATCCGCAGTTCCCCTGGGCACGACGAGGACGATGGCGTCTTGCCTGTGCTGTTGAAATTCTCCTGTGGATGTCGCGCATTCCTGCGCGCCGAAAAGGGTCAGTTGCGTCCTCCGTTCGGTTCGAATTTCGAAGACGACCTTATTTCCCTCTCGATGAAAGTTTCGGATACTCACGGGTTTGTCTGTCTTGAGCAAGCGCTCGCCGTCTTCGTGTATCTCGAGCCCGTTGGCAGCGACGACCTCATACGTGTGGCCGCACAGGCGAACGTTTTCCACGCTGCCTGCATTTTTCCTGCCGTTGCCGAATCTGAGCCCCCGGCCGAAAGGCTCGGCGTCGATAAGCTGCTCCAATGCTATGTGGCCGAGCAGCGCACCCCAGTGATAATTGGAATCAGATGACTTGACATCGCAGCCTTCGCCGGTGTCGGCGTTGTAGTTTTCATGAACGTGTCCCTTTTCGCGCCATTCCTTGAGGAGCAGGGCCAAGCTCTTGCCGGCGAATTTGCGGGCAACATCCTCGAGTTCGTCATATCGCCGCAGCCCCTCATACACGAGGAAGTTCATCGGGGCCCAGATGCGCCCGCGCCAGTACTGTTGATCCTTGTAGGCGGGGTCGTTACGCGAGATGCTGGGAATCACGTACTTGCCCCAGAATTCCTTGGGATTAACACGGCAACGCTATTTTTCCTTATCCAGAGAACGCAACTGTTTAAGAGACTTGGATTTTGTTGACCTTTTTTTGTGGACTTGTTCTTAGCCCCGACGGGGCGTTACAATACAGCCCAGGGCAAGCCGGAGCCTGAAAGGCTGCGGCGACGCCCTGGGTAGGCGAAACCAAAAGATCCCAGCCCTGTAAGGGCGACACAAGTT
>Ga0114922_10004713_pt1 | contig 12648 bp, 5 predicted proteins | sample AartaG_FD_100975 | JGI IMG/M metagenome (GOLD analysis project Ga0114922, IMG submission 100975) | Deep subsurface microbial communities from Aarhus Bay to uncover new lineages of life (NeLLi) - Aarhus_00045 metaG | ecosystem: Environmental > Aquatic > Marine > Oceanic > Sediment | place: Aarhus... | reverse complement strand
GTTCCAGTCGATTCCGTGCTGGCACGGGCAGCGGTGGGTCAGTTCGCTCTACCTCATGGACTCTGGCGGCGGCAACGTGCGGCAGGTGTGCTTCGACCAGGACCACGATTTTCACCCGACGGTTTTGCCGACCGGGCAGGTTCTTTACAACCGCTGGGATTACACCGGCATCATTCACATCTACCTGCGCCAGTTGATGATGATGAACCCGGACGGCACGGGCCAGCGGGCCGTCTACGGCAGCAAGTCGTGGTTCCCGAACTCGTTGTACTTCACGCGGCCCGTGCCCGGCCAGGCCGACCGCTTCGTCAGCATCCTGACCGGGTACCACGGCCCGCACCGGATGGGCCGGCTCGTCCTCCTGGACACCGGCCGGGGCTGGTACCGCACCGATGGCATCGTGCACGAGTTCCCGCACCGCGGCCGGCCCATCCAGGTGACCATCCGCGACCAACTCGTCGTGGGCCACTGGCCGATGTTCCTCCATCCCTGGCCGCTCGGCGACCCCGACCGGCCGGCCACCTGCGGCAAGTACTTCCTGGTGGCGTGCTGGATGGACAGGAAGGCGCCGTGGAACATCTACCTGGTCGACGTCTTCGACAACGTGGTCCTGGTGCGCTCCGAGCCGGGCCATGCCCTGCTGGAGCCCGTGCCGCTCATGAAGCGCCCGACGCCGCCGGCCGTCCCGGAGAAGGTGGACCTGGCCCGCGACGACGGCGTCCTGTACCTGCACGACGTGTATCGCGGCCCGGGCCTGGCGGGCGTGCCGCGCGGCACGATCAAGCGGCTCCGCCTCTTCGCGTACCATTACGGGTACCGGCACATGGCCGGGCCCGACAAGATCGGTTACGGCGGGCCGTGGGAGGCCATGCGCATCCTGGGCACCGTGCCGGTCCACGAGGACGGGTCGGCGGTGTTCCGGGTGCCGGCCCGGGTGCCCATCGCCTTCCAGGCGCTGGATGGCGAGGGCAAGGCCGTCCAGTTGATGCGCTCGTGGGTGACCCTGATGCCGGGCGAGCCGATGTCGTGCGTCGGGTGCCACGAGCATCTCGGCGACGCGCCGGAGGTCGACCTGCCGCGCGCCATCTACGACGACCCGGTCGACATCACGCCCTGGTACGGCCCGGCGCGCGGGTTCGACTTCGCCCGCGAGGTCCAGCCCGTCCTGGACGCCTACTGCGTCCGCTGCCACGACGGCACGCACGCGGACCGGCCTGACCTCCGGCCCCAGGGCCAGGTCCAGGGGTACACGGGCCGGATGCTGAGCGGCCTCGGCCGCAGCCGCCTCCATCCGAAGATGAAGAAGGAGACGGGCGGCCGCATCAAGTACACCCCCGCCTACGACGCGCTCGTGCCGTACGTCCGCCGCGTCGGCATCGAGGACGACGCCTCGCTGCTCACGCCCGCCGAGTACCACGCGAACACCAGTCCCCTTGTCCAAATGCTCCGGAAGCACCACAGCGGCGTCCGCCTGGACGAGCAGGCCTGGGACCGGGTCATCACGTGGATCGACCTGAACGGTCCGTGCCACGGGACGTGGCACGAGGTCCACCCGCCGCCCACGAACGCGCCCGCGCGGCGGATGGCGCTGCGGCGGCAGTACGGCGGTCCGCCCTGGGACCCGGAGGCGGTCCCCAACCTGCCCCGGCCGACGTTCACGGACACCGACCCGCAGGCCACGGTCCGCCATCTCGCGCCGCAGGCGACGACCGTGGCCGCGCCGCCCGCGCCGGCCGGGTGGCCGTTCGACGCCGACGAGGCCCGCCGACGCCAGGCCGACGCCGGGCCCCGGCGGGAGGCGACCGTGGATCTGGCAGGCGGCGTGCTGCTGCGGCTGGTGCGGATTCCGGCGGGCGAGTTCCTCATGGGCCGGGACCGCGGCGCGCCCGACGAGCAGCCGCCGACCCCCGTCCGCATCGAGAAACCGTTCTGGATGGGCGCGTGCGAGGTTACCAACGCCCAGTTCCGGCGTTTCGATCCGGACTTCGACCCCTGCTACTACACGAAGCGGCATGCCCGGCAGGACGACAAGGGCTTGCCGCTCGACGGGCCGGACCAGCCGGCCGTCCGCGTCTCGTGGAACCGGGCGCTTGGCTTCTGCCGATGGCTCTCGGAGCGGACCGGCCGACGCTTCACCCTGCCGACCGAGGCCCAGTGGGAGTGGGCCTGCCGGGCCGGCAGCGACGCCACCTTCGCCTTCGGACCGAAAGAGGCCGATTACTCCAGGCACGCCAACCTGGGCGACCAATCGTTCAGCCGGGGGCTCCTGAAGGACGGCAAGCAGGTGACCGGCGGCGTCGAACACCTCGTCATCGAGGGCGCCGACCTCGCCGACCGCCGCTTCAACGACAAGGCCGTCGTCACGTGTGCGGTCGGGCGGTACGAGCCGAACGCATGGGGCCTGCACGACATGCACGGCAACGCGGCCGAGTGGACCCGGACGGCCTATCGCCCCTCGGTCTGGCGGGCGGGCGACGGCCGCGACGACCCGGACGCCCCGGGCGAGAAGGTCGTCCGCGGCGGGTCGTTCTTCGACCCGCCCAAACGCTGCCGCAGCACCTTCCGCATCCGGTACGCGCCCTGGCAGCGGGTGTTCAACGTGGGGTTCCGCGTGGTGTGTGAGGCCGACCGCTTGCCGAAACACTCGGCCGTAGCCGCGTCCGAGCCGCGACCGTAAGAGCCTGCCCTGAGCGAAGCCGAACGGGTCGCGGGCACTCTCGAGTGGCACCGTGCGCTCAGGGCGCAGCGGGTATGGAGACCCGCCGCGCTGTGTGGCCCGGCCGGCTTGCCCGGCCGGGGGAGGTCGCGCAGCACCGGACGTGCCACGCGGCGCATCCCTACAGGTGCCACGGCGGGCGCATGGGCGGGTTCGCCAGACGGTCGGCGTCCGTATCGCCGACGGCCCGCTCCGCCTCGGGGTCCCAGCGGATGGGTCGACCGAGGCGGATCGCCAGGTTCACCAGGTGCAGCACCGTGACGGAGCGGTGGGCGGCCTCGGCCTGCGGCCGGCGGGTCGGCGAGGGCGACCGCGTCCGGACGGCCTCCTCGAAGTCGACCATCGCCGGCGGGTCGCGGTAGGCCCGGACCCGGTCCGCCAGGTGCGGTGGGTCGAACGTCAGCCGGTGCCGCCGCGCGTCGTGGAACAGCCGCCCACTTGGCCCCTCGACAAACGGCAACGGTGCCTGACGCTCCTGTGCCGCCCCGCTCTCCAGCGTCATGGTCGTCCCGTCGGCGTATTCGATGACCGCTCGCTCCCAGGGTCCGACGGCGTCCGGGTGCGCCGGCTGGGTGGCGTCGGCCCGGACGCGGACCGGCCCCGTCTCGTCCTTCCCCAGTGCATACTGCACCGCGTGGACCCAGTGCTGGCCCATGTCGGTCAGGCCGCCGCCGTCGTAGTCCCAGTAGCCGCGGAACGTTCGGTGGACGCGGTGCGGATGGTACGGCTTGTCGGGGGCGGGGCCGAGCCAGAGGTCGTAATCGAGGTCCGGCGGGACGGGGTGCGGCGGAAGGGCCGTTCGCCCCAGCCACGTCCGCATCTTGAAGCCGAACCCGGTGGCGGGGCTGAGGCGGACCGTCAGCGGCCGGCCGAGCACCCCGCCGGCGACCGCCTTGCGGAGGGTCCGCCAGGGCCCGCCACGCCCGAGGGTGTTGATCGTCACGACGCGTCCGTAGCGGCGGGCGGCGTCGGCAACGGCCCGGCCCTCGGCGATGAACCGCGTCATCGGTTTCTCGCAGAGGACGTCCCGGCCGCGACGGACGGCTGCCAGCGTCACCAGGGCGTGCCAGTGGGGCGGGGTGGCGACGACCACCACGTCCGGCCGGGTCCGGTCCAGGAGCCGGCGGAAATCGCGATACGCCCCGCACCCGCGCCCCGCCTTCTTCCGGGCGCGGGCCAGGTGCCGGCGGTCGACGTCGCAGACGGCCAGTTGGACGGTCGGCCCGTCGTCGGGGTTGGCCAGGACGTGCGTGAGGCCCATCGCGCCCGTGCCAACCGTCGCGCGGGTCAGGGCCTGGCTGGGTGGGGTGTGCCCGGGGCCGCCGAGGACGCACCGCGGCACGACCGCGACGGCGGCCGACGCCGCCAGGAACCAGCGGCGTGTGAGCCGATGCGTAACCATGGCGGCTCCGCGCGCAATGGCGCCGGCGGGTCTTGGTCGTTTGAGCCCGCCGCGGGAGCGGCGGGTCACGTTTGAATGCCGTGGCGTGTGCCACAGCCGATCGTGACTGACCGGGTGCTGCCGCACCCGGCTCGAACGGCAACACGCTCGAGCCGGGGGTCGCCGCGGCCTAGGCCTCTCACCCGCCGGCCTTCTTGAGCAGTTTCTGGGCGTTGTCGCGGAGGCGTTTGTTCTTGGAGATCGCCAGAACCTTCTTCATGGCGTCGCGGATGGTCTCTTTGTCGTGACCGCCCAGGTTCGTGGCGATCTTGACAGCGGCGGCGCAGGCCTCGTTCTGGAGACCCTTCTGGTCGAGGGCCGGCATGACCATCTTCAGGGCGTCGACGGCCTTGACGTCGCCGAGCCCACCGAGGGCCTGCCGTTTCTCGTCGTCGCGCTTGGCGGCGCCCATGGCCTTGCGGTACATCTCGAGTCGGCGGTCGGCCTTCAGGCCTTCGGCGCCGGCCAGGCGGATGTAGCCCCGCAGGGCCAGGACCTGGTGGGTGGTGCTGTCGGCGGAGGTGGCGATCTTCATCAGGTCGTCGGCCGCTGCCGGGTCGGGCCACTCGGCCAGTGCACGGATGGCCTTGTCCTGGATGGCCTTGTCGCTGGAACCGACGTGTTTGCGGACGGCCGCAAGGGCGTTGGGCGTGCCGGCGCGCGGAAGGGTCTGGAGGAGGGCGGCCTTGGCGGCGGGCGGCGCAGCGCCCAGCGCGCCGAGGATGGCGGCCGCGGAGGCCTTCTTGTCCTGCACCCGGCCGCACACCGCGGCCAGCGCGTGCTGGGCCACGCCCCGGTCCGCGTCCTCACGCGGGGCGACGACCAGTTTGACCAGTGCCGGCAGGGCTTGGGCGCCGGCGAGTTGTTCCATCGCACGGATGGCCTCGTGCCGGACGGCCGTATCGTCGGCGCGGGCGGCCTCCAGCAGGACGGGGACGGCCCCCTTGGCGCCGCGGGCGCCCAGGCTGCGGACGACCTCCTTGCGGACCTTGGGGTCGGCCTGCTTGGCCATCTTGAGCATCGCCGGGTTGACGTTGTCGGCGGGGAGAGCGTCGAGGGCGTTGCGGGCCAGGTCGGCAAGTGGCCCGCCGCCGGCCGCCAGGCCGGTCAGCATCGGCAGGCAGGAGGCGTCGCCGAGTTTCCCCATCGCCGCCACGGCCGCCTTCTTGATGACCTCGTCCTGGCTGGCGGCGGCCTTCTTGACGGCGGGGAGGGCGGCCGGGTCGCCGCGGACGGCGAAGTCCTCCAGGAGCATCGCCTGGGTGGCGGCGGGGAGTTTCGGCAGGAGGCCGGTCAGGGCCTTGGCGGTCTCGGGGCCGGCCACCTCGCGCAGGAATCGGAGGGCGGAGGCCTGCACGTGGCGATCGGTGCCCGTCAGGATTTCGGTCAGCAGGGGCATGGTCTTCTCACCGCCGGCTGCCACGATGCCGCGCAGGGCCGCCAGCCGGACGTGCTTCGGCAGGTTGGGCTTGTACATCGCGTGGTAGATCTCGGCCGCCTGGTCCTTCTTGCCGGCGGCCAGGAGTTGGTCGGCGCCCCGGAGCCAGCCGTCGCGGACGACCTCCAGGAGCCTGCCTTCGGCCTTGGCGCTGGCCTTGCCGAGGGCATCGATGGCCTTGGCCCCGCCGATCTTGGCCAGGGCCCGGGCGGCGGCGATGGCGATCGGCTCGTCGCCGCTCGAGAGGGCCTTGACGATGGAGTCGACGGCCTTCTGGTCGCCGCGCTCCCCGAGCGAGTTCATGAGGCCGATCTTCTGGCCCGGATTGGCCTTGGGCAGGGCGCTGCGCATCGCCTCGACGGCGGAGGCGTCGTCCATCCGCTGGAGGGCGTAGCGGGCCATGTCCGAGAATTTCTCGTCCAGCAGCAGCGCCGCCAGTTCCGGCACCTGGCCCTTGGTGCCGAAGATGGAGAGCTGCCGACAGACCCAGCGTTTGGCGGCGTCGGTGGCCCCGGAGCCGAGCACCTGGGCGAGCCGCTCGCACGTGGCCGCCCGCTTGACCTTGTCGGCATCGCGGAGGGCGTCATGGATAAGGGTGAGGCCCTTGCGGCTCTGGCCGAACTCGTACTTGGGCAGGTCTTTCATGGCCTGCTCCAGCGACATTTCGGCGGCCGGGGCCAGGGTGGCCACCGACCCCAGCAGGCAGGCGACCAGGGCAGCAGCGACGATTCTTCGGGTAGACGGCATGGTTCGGCTCCTTCCGTTCGTTCTCTCAGCGGGCGGGCCGGCAACGACCCGCGCCATCTCGGCTTCCGATCAGCTTGGGTGTCGAGGTCCTATTCTAGCGAGGCGCGGCGCAGCCGCAACCGTTTCGCGTGCCGGGCGGCTCATGCGGCCCGTGTGCATTCCCCGTTGTGCCCGGCCGGTACGTCCGAGGGGAGGTATCCGTCGAGCCCGGCAGCGCTCGACCTTCCGCCGTCCCCTCAGATATGCCAGGGCGCGCGCGACGGCCGGTCGCGCATGCCGTTGGCGCCGGGGTCGTTCACGAATTCTTCCTTCTCGAGGTCCCAGACGAGTTTGCGCTGCAGCCAGCAGGCGATGTCGCACAGGTGGCAGAATGAAGCGGTGCGGTGCCCGTCCTCGGCCGGGGCAACCGTCTCGCCGCGGGTCTTGATGGCGTCGAGCCAGTTGCGGCGATGGTCGGGGCTTCGGCCCATGTGGACCTCGCCCGGGCCGATCTTCGTCTTGAGCAGTTCGGGCGGGTTGGCCTTCAGGGCCCCGCCGTGGATGGCCACGAACAGCCACCCGCGATCGCCCTCGAACTTGATGCCGCGGCGGTCGCCCGTGATGCTGCATATGATGTCCGGGGGCGCCTGGTCGCTCGAGCAGATGTACCGGAGGCCGTTGGCGTATTCGAACTCGACGTGGTACTGGACCGCCACGTCGTACAGCGGGTCGTCCTTATACTGCCCGTGGCCGCGGATCGTCACCGGCCCCTTCAGCAGGGGCGCGGCCGCCAGCAGGGCGATGTCGTTGGTGTGGGCGCCGCGGTCCGTGAGTTCCCCGTCGGAGTAGTCGCGAATCCACCGGAACGAGCCGTGGCACCGCCGGTGATGGTACGGCGCCCACGGCCGCGGGCCCAGCCACATGTCGTAGTCGAACCCGTCGGGTATCGGCTCGGGGCCCGTGCAGCCGGACCCGCCGACGCGTTTCGGCAGGAACGTCCGGATGGTGTGGATTTTGCCCAGGTACCCGTTGCGGACGAGTTCGCAGGCATACCGGCAGTTGTTGCGGGAGCGTTCCTGGCTGCCCGTCTGGAACACCCGGCCGTAGCGCTTGACGGCATCGGCGGCCTTTCGGCCCTCGGCGATGGTGTTGGAGATGGGTTTCTCGCAGTAGATGTCTTTGCCGGCCTTGGCGGCGTAGACCGTGAGGGGGCAGTGCCAGTGGTCCGGCGAGCCGATGACGATGGCGTCGATGTCCGGGCGCTCGAGCACCTCGCGGAAGTCGGCGTAGTCGTCGCACCCGGCGTAGGTGGTGCCCCGGCTCTGCTCGTAGCGCTTGTCGATGTACTGCTTGATGCTGAGCCGGCGGCGCTGGTCGACGTCGCAGACGGCGAGCACTTCCACGTCGTCGTACTGGGCCAGGGACCGCATGTGGCCGGACCCCCGGCCGCCCGTGCCGATGCCGGCGACGCAGATTCGGCCGCTGGGCGAGGGGCGGGCGTCCAGGCCCAGGGCGTCGGCCGGGATCACGTACGGTGCCGCCAGGGCGGCGGCCGCAGCGCCTTTCAGGAAACCGCGGCGTGTCAGATCGGTATGGCGGCTCATGGTTCCTCCTTGATGGTTTCGGTTGGCGTCACGTGGTTCTCGCGGCGGCTCGCGCCCGCCGCGATGCCTGCTGCTTGAGTGAACCGCATCCGGCGGTCCAGGTATCGGCAAGAAACGGACCACTACCCGCGGCGGGGCCACGGCCCGTTCCTGCGCTGCGTCAGCGGCTGCATCCGCCCACCGTCGCGTGGGCCTGCCTACGAGGCCGCGGCTTCGGCCGCGGGCATCTGGAGCGTCTTGCCCTGGAGGCCGATCTTGGCCAGCAGGACGTACAGGATGAACCCGACGATAAATGCGGCCACAGGCGGGCAGGGGACCTTCCCGGCCAGGCCGGGGATGAAGTCCGCCGCTCCGACGACGAAGCCGATGACCCACGAGATCCAGCCGGCCAGGTTGAATCCGGCCCGCGGGCCGGGCCACTTCCGGCCGGCGAGCAGGTAGTCGGCCGCCATGGCACCGCACACCGGCCCGAACGAGGCGCCGATAACACTGAAGACCAGGATGGCCTTGCCGGCCAATCCGGTGACCGCCAGGACGATGGCCACAATCGCACCCAGGCCGCACGAATAGAGCGGTTTGACCTTCGGCAGCGTGGCCTTGAAACTATTGGCGGCAATGAGCGACGAGAAGCACGCCGCCGGGAAGGCCGCAATGGCCAGCAGATACCACAACACCTTCGCGGTTCCCTCGCCGACGATGGCTTTCATCAGGATGGTGGGCTGCATGACGCCGGAGGACACCGTGCCGTTGCCGTAGGCGCCGGCGATGATGAGCAGCGCCAGGCCGCCCGCGACGATGGTCGCCAGCGCGATGCCCGCCAGGCCGCCCAGGTGGACGTCCTTGGCGTTGCGGTTGCTCGAGGCGATGTCGGTGCCCGCCGCCCCGGCCGTCGCAAAGAAGCCGACGATGTAGGTCGAGAGCACAGCGATGATGCCGAAGACGGTGAGCGGTTCCGAAGCCGTCACTGCCTCGCCGCCCTCCGGGGTGTACTCCTTGCCCGCGTCCACGAGGGTCTCGGTGTCGAAGTCCGCCACGCCGCCCACCGTCGAGACGAACAGGATAATCAGGATCGCCAGCGGGATGAGCGGCATGAACGTCGCCACCTTGGCCACGTACTGGATGCCCTTGACGCCCACGAACGCACCCAGCACGATCCACACCGAGGCCACAATGGCGTGCGGCACGGAGGGGAAACCGTACCCGAACGGCGCACACAGCAGAATGCCCGCGAAGAAGCCGTTGACCGCCAGCCAGCCGAACTGGAGCGCGCCCATCAGGACGCCGGGCATCAGGAACCCGCCCTTGGCGCCGTAGGTCGACGTGCCCACGATGTACAGCGGCAGGCCCGTCTGCATGCCCAGCAGGCCCGGCACCAGGTAGAACAGGAAGTGGCAGATCAGGGCTGCGACAATGAGACCCAGGAACGCCACCCCCAGTCCCTGAGCCAGGGCGCCGCCGGCAAACGCGCTGATGCCGGTGTTCTGGACCAGTTCCTTGAGGACCGGCACCTGTTGCCAGAAGACGAACCACAGCATCACGCCCGCGTACGTCTGGGCCGTGGTCTTATACCACGCCGCCCGGTTTGCCTGCGGGTTCGGCTTGGCAGACGCCAGGTAATCAGGCAGTTTCCCGTTGGGCATGTCTGCTCCTTTCGCATACTGGAGTGTCAGAGGTTAGACGGCGCGGTTCGTGCATCCCCCCGGAACCCGCGCGTGTGCGGGTCGGCTAATGCTTTTCTAATCCGAGCAAAACGAAGGTCAAGAGAAAAACCCCGCGTCCCGGGGCCGGGGGAAGTGTGGACGGCCGGTCGGCGGGTCGGTATAATCCGGCGGTCCGTCGCCGCCGGAGCCCGGGCCACGGCCGTATGGTCGCCGCGGGAGCCGGGAATCCGGCCAGGCGCCACAGGAACTGAACGGGAAGGGGGGCATGCCGGCCAGACGACGCAAGAAGCGACCTCGCCGAAAGGACCGTTTCCTCGGCATCCACTTCGCGTTCGACGCCGAGGCCGAACGGGCGCCCATCGGCACGAACCTGACCCGCCCCATGGTCCGATCCATTATCAAGGCGGTCCGGCCCGACTACGTCCAGTGCGACGCCAAGGGCCCGGCCGGCCTCTCGCTGTATCCGACCGACGCCGGAAACCGGGCGCCCGGCCTGGCCCGCGACCCCTTGCGCATCTGGCGCGACGTGACGGCCGCCCGTGGCGTGGCCCTTTACGTCTGCGCCGCCGGCGTCGAGGACCACGAGGCCGTCCGACGCCACACCTCCTGGGCGCGGGTCCGGCCCGACGGCAAACGCGACCGGAAACACACGTCGGTCTTCGGCCCCTATGTCGACGAACTCCTCCTGCCGCAACTCAAGGAACTGGCCGACCGCTATGCCGTGGACGGGGCGTGGGTGGACGGCGAGTGCCTGGCCGTCGAGCCGGACTACGCCGCGGACGTCTGCCGGGTGTTCCGCAAGAAGACGGGCGCCCGCCGACTGCCGACCCGGCCGACGCACAAGCACTGGCCCGCGTTTGCGGCGTTCTGCCGAGAGGCCTTCCGCCGCTACCTCCGCCACTGGGTGGACGAGATGCACGTCCACGCGCCGGCGCTTCAGGTGGCCAGCGGCGGCGCGTTCGCCCACCCCATGCCGGAGCCCGTGACCGCCGACGTCGATTTCCTGACGGCGGACGTCCCGCCCGTCGACAGCGTCAACGCGGCGCGGCTGGCGGGGCGGTGCCTCCTGCACCAGGGCAAACCCTGGGACCTGCGGCTGGCCGGTTGTCGCCGGCGGCCGGACCGCCCGTGCGCCAGCACGAAGCCGGCCGAGCAGTTGAAGCAGGAGGCGGCCGTGGTCCTCACCCTCGGCGGCGGGGTCGCGGTCTCGTTTCCCCAGAAACGGGATGGCTCCATCTACGGCTGGCAGATGGACGTGATGGCCGAGGTCGCCCGCTTCTGCCGGCGCCGCCAGCCCTACTGCTACCGCGCCGAGCCCGTGCCGCAAATCGCCCTGCTGTATTCCGGGCGGTCGTACTACGGGCAGGGGCCGAACCTGATGCGGCCGGGCAGCGGGCAACTGGACCCGATGCAGGGCCTGCTCCGGGCCCTTCTCGGCCTCCATTACGCGGTCGAGGTCACGATGCCGCACCACCTGGCCGGCCGCTTCGACGCCTACCCGCTCATCGTCGTGCCGGAGTGGTCGGACCTGGAGCCGGACCTCCGCGAGGCCCTGCTCGACTACGTGGAGGGGGGCGGGAACCTGCTGGTGGTCGGCCCGGCCGCCGCCCGCACGTTCGGCGCCGCCCTCGGCGTCACCTTCAAGGGCGACGGCGAGGACCGCGGGCAGTACCTGGCCTTCGACGGGCACTTGGCCGCCATCGACACCGTCTCGGCGACCGTTCGGATCAAGGGCAGCGCCCGGCCGGTCGGTCGGCTCTACGACGACAACGAGGCCAAGGGCGACGGCCGGCCCGCCGCCTCCGTCATCGAGTACGGCGAAGGCCGCATCGCCGCCACCTACCTGAACCTGGGCGAGCGGTTCGCCCACGCCGCCACCGGCGTGGCCCGGCGGTTCCTCGGCGCCCTGGTCCGGGAACTCTTCCCGAATCCGATCGTCGAGATCGCCCCCGACGTGCCCGTGGACGTCGTCGTGGCGCGGACGGGCGGCCAACTGGCCGTCAACCTCGTCAACATGTGCGGCCCGCACGCCGACCCGACGGTCGAGACGTTCGACCGCGTGCCGCCGCTCGGGCCGATGAAGGTCCGCGTCCGCACCGACCGCCGCCCGGAGCGGGTCTACCTTCAGCCGGGCACGCGGCACCTGCCGTTCCACTTCCGGGAGGGGGCCGCCGAGGTCGAACTGCCACGCCTCGACATCCACGAGGTGATCTTCCTGGAGCAGGGGTCCTGACGGCCGTTGCTTGCCGCGCGGCGGGGCCGCCTGCCGCGGATAAACCTCGGCACCCGCCTCCGTAGGGACGCACCTGCCGCGCACGACGAAGATGGGGCCGGCCATGCGCACGCACCTTCAATGGGTCATGGTAACCTTGACCACCCTCACGACGGCCGTTGCGGCGGGGGCGCCCGCGCAGCCGTTCGAGGTGCCGCTCTCGGTCCAGGAGGCGGCCGGCGTGGCCCGGACGGCCGAGCCGATCTCCGGCGGCGTGCCCCTGCCCAAGGGCCGCTTCCGCAAGGACCAGCCGTTCGCCCTCGTGGACGCGGAAGGCAAAGGCGTCCCGTGCCAGTTCACACCGCTCGTCGTCCACCCCGACGGCACGCTGCGGTGGGTGCTCCTGGACTTTCAGGACGACGTGGCGGCCGGCGCCACGAGCCGGTACGTCCTGAAGGCCGGTGAGCCGTCCGCCAGGCCGCCCGCGCGGCTCAAGGTTGAGCAGACCGACGCTGCCGTCACGCTGGACACGGGGGCGGTGCGCCTGGTCATCTCCCGCACGAAGCCGTTCGGCCTGTTCGACGGGGTCTTCGTGGGCGATGAGAGGGTGGTGACGGGCCACCACGTCTGGTACGAGCAGATGTACGGGCGAACCGGATGGGACGACGACTCGCCCTGGAAGCGGCGGACGTTGCTGGGCGGTCCCCCGGCGCGCGTTCGCCTTCACTATGTCGGCCCGATGCGAGTCACCGTCGAGGTGACGGGTACGTTTGCCGACGACCCCCTCGGCGCCGGCTACCGGGCGGCCATCACGGCGTGGGCCGGCTCCAGCCGCGTCTATGTCCGCTAT
>Ga0114922_10004712_pt1 | contig 12649 bp, 12 predicted proteins | sample AartaG_FD_100975 | JGI IMG/M metagenome (GOLD analysis project Ga0114922, IMG submission 100975) | Deep subsurface microbial communities from Aarhus Bay to uncover new lineages of life (NeLLi) - Aarhus_00045 metaG | ecosystem: Environmental > Aquatic > Marine > Oceanic > Sediment | place... | reverse complement strand
CGTTTTTGCCGGTCCCCCCGAGGATGCCTTTGAAATCGTTGTTGATGAAGGTGAATTTCGTGTGATTCGCTACAGGGAAGGAGGAGAAGAGAAAGTAGATTCTTCTATATATTCTTATGCTCTCTTTGATTCAGTCTCGCCAAATAGATTATCAATTGATTTATATAATATGTCTCTTTTCCCAATTGAGATGGATTATCATAGCGACAGATATTATCTAGAAGACTATGCGGGAAATATATACCAATTCAAGGTAGATATGAAGCAAGGTGATTATAATAGAGCAATAAATCTTCAGGAGGGTAAGACTATTCTTGTTAAATCTCCCTCTTCTATTCCTGAGGCAAATATTAAAAATATAATCATAAAACTTAAGAAAAGAGAGATAGTTGTCGGATTACAGAGATTACCAGATACTCTTACTGAGAAAAAACTTTTCTGAAGGGAAAGAGTAGACTAAGACCCTTATCCGAAGAGATTGATCTAGATTATGTCTTTTCCCTTCATCACCAGAGAAAGGTTAAGAAAGTTAGAACTAGAAGCTTTGGCGGGGAAAGATGGAAGGTGGGAAAATTTTGAATAAGGATTTTACCTGCCTTTTTCGTCCAACAGTAAAGAATCTTATCCATCTCCCTGTTTGCTCTCGTCATGCTTTTAAGAACGCCTAGAGGATGCTACGGGAAAATCTCCTTGAGTGGAATTGCCAGAACTTTTCCTAGCCAGGGCATCCTAAAGAGCCGCTATAAGAGACTAGATCGTTTCTTAGATAACTCCCACTTCAAGATAAAGGATTCAAAGAACCCTGCTTTTTCCTAGTTCCGACCTTCTCAGAAAAGCTTCTTCCCACAGAATTAGTGATAGACTGGTATCGAGCCAGAATGAATATCGAAACTAGTTTTCGAGACTTTAAGTCCTTGCTTGGAGTAAGGGGAATATCACTCAAGGTAAGGAAGGCCAAAAGGCTCAATCGTCTCCTCACCTGTATAGTCTTAATCTATATTCTCCTTCTAGTTTTAGGAGTCTCTGAGTTGGGAGAGGAGTTAGGCAAGAAACTAGAAATTGTCCGTCACAGGGCAAGGCATGGCACTAAGCGAACTTTAAGTGTTTTATCCCTGGCACTAATGGCCATAACCGATACCTTTCTTCTTAACGACTGCAATCTCACTAAAGTTCTGGTAAATTGCTTAAAGAAATTAGGAGAAGAGCAAGTATTTGTTTCTCCCCTATTAGGATGAACATCTACCGGCTAGAAAGCTTTCTTTTTCTTTTGTGGGATTCCAGTCGCAATTGTATGCTTATCAGGAAAAAACGGCAAGCATTGTGTTAAAACCGAGACAATTTAGATCGTCTGAGCCATATCCTCAAGATCTCCTGCTATCTTTAGTCTCAGCCTATGCCTCAAAATCCTAGTTTTACCCGGTAGGGCAGGTTATTATTCCCCCAATTCCAATCTCTGAGCCAAAAACTGAGAGGGGGCAAGAAGGTCGAGCGGTTGACAATGAATAAAATTCATCTATAATAATAGCGTCCTAAATTGACAAGCAAAAGAGAGAATATTATTCAATAGTATAGGAATTTCCTTCTTGGACATGGTCTGCGAAAATCTGCGTTCTAATGAATTTAAACTGTCTTGAACTTGCTATGAGCTATCTGATGGTGATGCTTGACACATAGAAAACCGAATGAGTGGAAAGACTGAGAAAGGAAAAGATGAACTGTTGGTGATGACAGGGCGTAGAAGCGTAGACCCGATGAGATGATCGGGATAACCAGAATATCTAGAAGCTTCGATTTGGTGAGTAATGAAAAGCCCCGTAACCAAAAGCGTGGGGCTTTCTATATTTAGTGTTCATGTAAATACGCAGTAGACTACGTCATTGTGGGCAAGGTCCCTCGCCTGTCTGCGTGCGGGTATGCATAGGCAGGATTGTCATTCCGAGGGATGAAATCCTGAAGCAATCTCGGTTTTTGGGATTGCAGAGCCTGTTCCGAGCGAAGCGAAGAATCTCCTATCGCTCCTCGCAATGATAGTGGTATACGTGCTTTACTGAATATTTACCAATGACAGGAACGAACAAATGGTGTCAGTGCCGCGAATGTTGGTTGTAAGTAGCGACCAACGTATGCGTAAATTATTGGCTAGCCTCCTAAGAGAGGAAAATTACATTGTCAGTCTGGCCAGGGATAACGGTGAGGCTCTAGAAAAAATTAAGGAGAAAGACTTTAATGTAGTCATTGCTGACTCAAAGCTACCCTATGTCAGTGGTGAAAGAATAGTTGAAGGAGTGGCTGCCCTAAATTTGTGTTCTAAGGTGATTCTCCTCAGTCTATTTTCCGATGTTGAGAGCGTGTTAAGGCTCCTACAAGAAGGAGCTTACGATTACCTCAAGAAACCCTTTGTGGCGGATGAGCTGAAGATATTGATTCGCCGTGCATTACGGGATAATGGATATATTGAGGAAGGCGAGATATTTAAGCACGGATTGGTGGGGCAGAGAACCAGAGGTCCTCTTATTGGCAAAACCCTGAAAATGCAGAAGATTTTCGCAAAAATTCAGGATGTAGCCAAAACTGATATTACTGTCTTGATTCAGGGGGAGACAGGTACCGGTAAAGAACTGGTAGCTGAGGCTATTCATCGGTTGAGTCCTCGCAAAAAGAAATCTTTTCTTCGGGTAAATTGTGCTGCTCTTTCCGAATCACTGCTGGAAAGCGAACTCTTTGGGTATGAAAAGGGAGCTTTTACTGGAGCTATTCAGAGCAAAGAAGGCCTATTTGCAGCGGCAGAAAAAGGAACCCTCTTCCTTGATGAAATATGCGGGGCTAGTTTTGGCGCTCAGGCAAAACTCCTGCGAGTAGCAGAATATAAGGAATTCTTAAGGGTGGGAGGGACAAGAGGTGTCAATGTAGATGTGCGTTTGCTTGTAGCTGCCAAGAACCTAAAAGAGAGTGTAGAAAAAAAGAGGTTCCGGGAAGATTTGTATTACCGTCTTAATGTGTTTCCTATTTTCATCCCTCCTTTACGAGAACGAAAACAAGATATCCCTTTGTTCATCCACTATTTCCTTCGCCAACATAGCTCTTTTTTAAATAAACATATCAAAAGAATATCAGATAAATCTCTTAGATGTCTATTGAGCTACGACTGGCCCGGAAATGTGCGAGAGCTGGAAAATGTATTGCTGCAAACAGTAGCTGTTTGCAGGAAAGGGATTATTGCTGATAATGACCTACCTGAGTATCTGCAAACTCAAAAAATGCTCCCAGAAGAATCTTTATTCTCAGAGGCATCTTTTTCTTTTAGAAGAGCCAAACAAGAAGTTATTAAATCATTTGAAAGAAAATATTTGAAAAATGCCCTCCAAAATTCTCGAGGAAATATATCTCAAGCTGCCAGAACTGTCAAAATGAGTCGTCCACTTTTCTATGAGAAAATGAAAAAACATAAGCTCACCTCTCTGAATTTCAAGAAAAATACTCATCGGTGTAGTAAAAAACAGACAGTGTTTCCTTTCTTGACATAGGGATAATTTCCTTACCTCTTCCTATAAAGCAAGAGACATTTATCACTAATCTCACCATATTTACAGTGTAAAGAAACTAAAACACTTTCCCATCTTTTTCTTTATTCATAAGACATTCCTGCAAAAGACCCCTCAAGTAGTGCCCTGACTGAACTTCACCAGAATACTGCTTGGCATAATTATTGCTTTCTCTTAACACGTTAAATAGGACGCAGATTTTCGCAGATTATGTCCAAAGAAAATTTGTACTACTTCTGGCTCAAAACTAAGGTTTAGTGAAAATCTAATTCCTGAAAATTTTAATGATTCTTTAGTTAGTTTTTAATACTTAAATCTTAATAATCCGTGTTTATCAGCGTCCTAAAAGGAAATTATATGGTCTACCGAAGGATGAAAAGTCTAAAATTTGCCATAAATTAATTGGATAGGAGGTGATAAGGATGAGAGAAGAAAGCTGCGAATTACTCATAGGAATTTTTGCCAGGCAAATCGATTATTTAGGGAGTGCCATTAAGCAGGTAAGGGATATTACGGAAAAAGAAGAAGATAAATTCTCCATTCATAAATCAGTTCTGGATACTGTTAATGGATGCCGGCTAAACTTCAAGTCTGCTGAGAAGACACTGAGAGAGTATGAGAAACTTCAAGGCATAGAAATAGCCTGGAGAAGAAAACTCAATGGAGTTGCAGAGATGAGTATTAATGGAGGAAACGAAAAAGAAAAAGCTGAAATAGAAATGAATTGAGCAAAGAAAAGAATAGTGGTGAGGTATGTCTGATGGCTTGTATATTAGTTGTTGACGATGACCAATTTATGAGAAAACTTCTGCGCGAAGAGCTCATTAAAGAAGGATATGATATTCAGACAGTGGAAGCAGGAAGTATAGCCATTAAAAGAATACTGGTTGAGAACTTTGACGTTCTTATTCTGGATATTCATATGGCTGGGATAACCGGCCAAGAGACAATTTCTGTGGTAAAAAGAATTCGTCCCCACCTTCCCATTATCGTTATTACCGGTGATGAATCCTCTGAAATGGAAAGAGAGATTCGAGCCCAAGGTGTCTTTTATTACTTCGTTAAACCTTTCAATATGAAAAAGATGAAAGAAGTAATTAAAGCAGCTCTCAGAAAAGATAGACCGGAAAAAAGGAAATTGGAATGAAAATGCAGGGCGGAATAGATGTTCTTCCACAAAGAATAATTAAAAAAGAAAATCTCAACTTAGAGAATAGACCCCTATTAATTCAATCCTATAGAGGAGAATCACCGGTAATAATAAATTTGAAAAAAGAGGAAAACATAGTGAGAGTTATTGAGATTATTTGTTCCTGTGGAAACAAAATAAACATTATCTGCGAGTATGAAAATGAAAAGCCTCTTCATTCTTAAAATCAGTTTTCTTACAAAAATCAGTCATATCCTCTTGAGGATAAAAGAAGTTGTGATTAAACCGATAAAAAACAGAGTTTCTACAGTCATAATTCGGACCAGGCTAATTTTAAGTAGTTGCAAGGAATATCTGAACAATTTGATAACTATAAAAGAACAAAGCAAAATCAGAAAAATAAAAATAGCAATAGGAATTTCGGGCTTAGTTTTATTGAGTGTTTTTTTGATAATACAAATATCTCCTCTGTTCTTAGACAAAGAACTGATAATTAAAAGGTACATAGGAAGAGCAGACTATCTTTATGGGGGAGGCAAATATCAAAAAGCAAAGGGAGTCTATCAGAAAATAGTGAAAAAATTCCCTTTGGAGAAGGAAGCAGAGCGGAGTTATTATCGTATATGTCAGTGTCAGCAGAAATTGGGGCTTTTCCCTCAAGCTATTCTCTTTTATGAGAAGTTCCTCCAGCAATATCCTTACTCTGAATATCTGATTGAGGGAAAATACAATCTTGCCTATAGTTACCAGGAAATGGGAGACCTGGAGAAGGCAACTCAAATTTTAGGAAAAACTATTGATGAATTTCCTCAAAGCGAAATAGCAGCAGAATTATACCTTGCTCTGGCTAACTGTTTATTCCAACAAAGCAAAGACGAGGAGTCTATCTCCATCTATCAAAAAATCATTCGCAGATATTCTCGACAACCTCAACCAGCTCAGGCTTACCTGAAACTGGGAGATATCTATCTAAAAAGAAAGCGTTATTCAGAGGCTATCCTTTACTACACCTCCTTTCTCAAACAATACCCTTATAGTGGAGGACAGGACAAGGTTTTATTCTCACTTGCTCAATGCTATCTATTACAAAAAGAAATGGAGGAAGCCCTCTCTATGCTCTCCCTTTTGATAAATAAATTTCCTCAAAGTAAATTTAAAGAAGAAGCTCTTTTCATTACAGGAGATATCTTCTATGAGAAAGGAGAATATGATAGAAGCTTAAATGTTTTCCGCACAATAACAGAGGAAAATCAAGTAACATCCTCTTTGCTGAATAAGGTTCAGAAAAAGATTACTGAGGTGCATCTCACCCAGAAAGAATACTCTAAAGCAATAGATGTTTATGAACAGATGCTAGATCATCCCTATTTTCAGGATGAAGATAAGATATACCTTGAACTAGCAAACCTATATAATCAGGTGGGTAATTATCACCAATCTGAAATAGCTTTTAAAGAATTTGTCCAATACTTTCCCCTCTCAGAAGATATTCCTTCAGCTTATTTTGAGCTGGGTAACTGCTTTTATAAACAGAATCTCTATTTTCAGGGAATCGAGAGTTTCCAAGAAATAAGTAAACAAAATGCTTCTGAGCAACTAAAGGGAAAGGCCTTTGGTCAGATAGGGGAAGGATACATCACACTAACCTTATGGAAAGAAGCTATCGATGCCTTCCAACAAAGTCTATCCTATTTGGGAGAAGAGGAAATTTCTTTTGTTGAGTATGAAATAGGCAGGTGTTACGGGAAGTTAGGAGATTTTTCTGCTGCCGGAAAGATTTTTTCTTCTCTTTTGAAGGATTCTTCAAAAAACGGTCTTTCCTATCAGAATTATCTTGAGATGGGAAGTATCCTGGGGAAAGGGAAGAAGGAAGAAAAAAAGATGGCTCTGGAAATGTTCAGAAAAGCAATAGACGAATCACTCTCTCAGGAACAGGCGCTTTTGGCCTTATATGAAATAGGCAGAGTAGAAGAGGACCTGAACCTGATTACCTCTGCCGTAGAAACCTACCAACGGATAATCAGCTTATCCAGCAAAATCGATTCCCCTCAAGTCCTGACAGTGAGAGAGAAAACTTACTTTCATCTGGCTGATGTCTATTACTCCCTAAAAGAGTATCAGGAAGCTCGCTCCTTATATACCAGGGTAGTGGAGGAGTTTCCTCTGAGTGAAGATATTTCCTGGGCCCTTTACCAAACAGGAAATATCTTCCGTCATCTGGGAGAGGATGAGGAAGCAAGGAGATTCTATACAGACTTAACTAAAAAATTTGGCAATAGTTTCTGGTCAGAAATGGCCAAAATAAACTTAGAGATTTCTTTTCCAATTCTGGTTACCCAATAAATTATTGAGGAAAAGGTGAAAAAATTGTCTAAGACTATGGAAGATGAATTAGAGCAAGGTTATCAAGAAGAATTCGAGCTTTATGAATCTATGTTTAAGGTTAACTTGGAGCAGAGTAGAGCCATTAAATCGGGAGATATAAAAAGGGTCTTTTCTCTTGGTAATCAGAAGCAAGAGATCGTTAGTAAAGTAGATGAGATAGAAAGCAGGTTATCTCCCTGGAAAAAAAAGCGGACCGAGTCAAAGTTTTCTCCCATTAATAAAGAACTATCTGCCTTGATTAAGAAAATCGGTTCTTTATTGGAAAAGATACTTGTTCAAGAAAAAGAAAATGAATTTTGTCTCAAAATATTCTTGGGGAACATTGGTCAGAATCTTGAACATATTCAAACAGGTAAAATTCTACATAATGCTTACAGCTATCATAAAATACCAGCACGTTTTATGGACCAAAAGAGATAAGAAAGGGAAAAGATGTCTCCCCAACTTTTAGTCAAAGAAAAGACAGATATTGACATTCTGACGGTTGCTTTTCGTGACTTTACGCAAGCTACTCAAAGTTTAAAAGCAAGTTATCAGGTGGTTAAATCTCAGGTTGCCCGGTTAAACAAGGAATTAGCCGAGACAAATGAGGAACTAAATCAGAAAGTTAGAGAATTAAGCAGGACACGTAATTATCTGAATAATACTCTAAATAGTATGATGAATGGCTTGATAGGTATCGATTTGCAAGAAAAAATAACCATCTTTAATCAAGCAGCAGAAATCATTACCAGCTATAAAGCAGAAAAAGTTGTCGGGCTAGCCTATCAGAAGATTTTCAGGGACAAAAACCAGTTTTTTATTTCTCTTTTTAAAAAAACTCTGCAAGAAAGAAGAATCCTGATAGAAGAACGAATATTTCATCGATTCAATAAAAGAGTCCGCTTAGAAATTATAACTAATCCAGTTCAGGATAGAGAAGGAAAAATAGAAGGAGTATTGGCTGTTTTCAGGGATGTATCTTTAGTGAGAAAACTTCAGAAGGAGATTCGAGATAAAGAAGGATTGGCCATGACGGGAGAAATGGCAGCCAGCGTAGCTCATGAGATAAGAAATCCTCTGAGTGGAATTGAAGGATTTGCTCTTCTCCTGAAAAATGCGCTAAAGGAAAAAAAACAAAAGGAATGGGCAGATAACATCATAGAAGGAGCCAGGAATCTGGATAATCTTGTGACCAATCTTCTCAATTTTGCTCGCCCTCTAAGACCTGATTTTCAGGAAATTGAACTGGCAAAAATCATAGAGGATGTTCTTCCCTTTGCTTTCCAGGAGGCTGAAAAGAAGAAGATGAGTCTTGAGGTTGTTAAACGATTTATTGCTCAAGAGGCAAAAATAAAGGGCGATCCGGATCTTCTTAAACAAGCATTTTTGAATTTCATGCTTAACTCTATTCAGGCTATGGCGGATGAGGGAACATTAACTATCACCATAAAACAAACTGCCTTTTCTTATGTCGATAAATTTTCAAGAGAACGGAAGGGTGGCTACTTACTGACTAAATTTCCCAGACAGGTTTTGATAGAATTTTCAGATACAGGTTGCGGTATTTCGCCTGAGAAAAAGAAAAGAATATTCCGTCCTTTCTATACCACTAAAAAGAAAGGATATGGTCTGGGAATGGCCATCACCCGGCGAATCATCCAGAGTCACGGAGGTACTATTCAGGTAGAAAGCGAAAAAGGCAAAGGAGCTACTTTCACCGTGATTTTTCCTTCAAAACAAACAGAGGACTGAGATGGCTATAGAGAAAATTTTAGTAGTAGACGATGAACCCTTAATAAGAAGACTTTTGCAGGAGATTCTGGAAAAAGAGGGATACGAAATTAGCCTGGCCGAAGATGGAGTGGCAGCCTCAGAACAAATCAAGAAAGAGAGCTTTGAAATGGTAATAACTGATATCCGAATGCCAGGAATGGGTGGAATAGAGCTCCTGGAGATGGTAAATCAAATCTCTCCTTCCACTTTGGTAGTAGCCATAACCGCTCACGGCAGTATAGAAAATGCTGTAGAGGCAATGAAAAAAGGAGCCTATGACTACCTCACCAAACCTATAACTCCTCATCAGATCAGACTAATCATCCGGAGAGCTTCTCAACATAAAAATTTACTGGAAGAGAACAAATACCTGAGAGAAGAAATAAACGAGAAATATCACTTTGAAGAGTTAATAGGGAAAAGTTCCCAGATAGAATCTATTCATAGAATGATTGCCCGCGTAGCTTCCAGCAAGAGTACTATATTGATTCAAGGAGAAACCGGAACAGGTAAGGAGCTGGTAGCCAGAGCTATCCACTACCGTTCCTCCTGCAAAAACAATCCCTTTATAAAGGTGAACTGTGCTGCCCTACCTTCAGACCTTCTGGAAAGTGAATTATTTGGACATGAACAAGGAGCTTTTACTGGGGCCATCAAGAAAAAAGAAGGAAGATTTGAACTAGCCGATAAAGGGACTCTTCTTCTAGATGAAATAAGTGAGACTACTACCGCCTTCCAGGTGAAGTTGTTGAGGGTCTTACAAAAGGAAGGAGAATTTGAGCGAGTAGGAGGAATAAGGGCCATTAAAGCAGATGTGAGAGTGATTGCTACTACTAACCAGAAACTAGAAAAAAATGTTAAAGAGGGGAAATTTAGAGAGGATCTTTATTATCGTCTAAATGTAATTCCTATTTTTCTACCTGCCTTACGAGAAAGGAAGGAAGATATACCTTTGCTGGCTCATCACTTTTTAAGAAAGTACAATCGGCAAAATGGAGCAAAAATAGAATCTATTTCCTCCCAGAGCCTTGCTTTAATGCAAGATTACAATTGGCCAGGTAATATACGAGAGTTAGAAAATATTATTGAGCGAGCAGTAGTGATGACTGAGGGTGAAGTTATTCTTCCGGAATATTTATCTGTAAAGGTGTCTTCAGAAGAAGAAATTACTTCTCGTTCAGAAAAAATGACACTAGAAGAGATGGAAAGAAGATTGATAAAAAATACCTTACAGAAAATGGGGGGTAATCGAACAAGAACGGCAGAAATGTTAGGTGTAACTGCTCGTACTATTCGTAATAAAATAAAAAAGTATTATCTGAACTAGGAAATTTTTTCCCCTCACCTTAATCCTCTCCCCGGTGGAGGGAGAGGGCAGGGGTGAGGGGGACACGAGCAACGAATTTGATTCACCATTCGCTAAATACTGGTTTGGCAAAAACTTTGCATACTAAAAATTGACAATGGGAAAAACTGTGTTGATGAGAAAAGACCTGACCTATCTATGGTTAGAGAAGGCGCTTGATGCCTGTTTATTACGTCATAAGGTGATTGCTAACAACATTGCTAATGTAAGTACTCCTGGCTTTAAAAGACTTGAGGTTGTTTTTGAGGAAGAACTGAAAGCTCTTCTCAATAAAAAGCCTATTTCCCTTTCTCAGCTTAAAAAAGTAGAGCCGGAAATTATTGAGGACCAGAATTCTACCTGGCGTGAAGATTTCAATAATGTGGACATAGAAAAAGAAATGGTAGAATTATCCAAAAATACTTTGCAGTATAATCTTTATATTCAGTTGCTCAATGGAAAACTGGAAAGAATCAGAAAAGCCATAGCGGGGAGGTAAATGTTTGCCAGAGAACCGGAGAGCTGAGGAGGAAGAAGAATGGAACCAACGCAACTATTTTCTAGTATGAATATAAGTGCCTCAGGAATGAGTGCTCAAAGATTACGTATGGACATAATCGCCAGCAATATTGCTAATGTTCAGACTACACGTACTTCTCAAGGGGGACCCTACCGAAAAAAAGAGGTCGTATTTGCCAGTATATTGAAGAATAATGTGCAGGAAGGAGTTCGGGTGGCAGAGATATTTAGTGATCCTTCTCCTTTCAGACTGCTCTATAATCCGCAACATCCAGATGCCAATCCTGAAGGCTATGTAGCTATGCCCAATGTAAATACAATTAGCGAAATGATAGATATGATTGCAACCACCCGCTCTTATGAAGCTAACATTACCGCTTTCAAATCAGCTCAAAACATGTTCAGTAAAGCCTTAGAACTCGGAAGGAGGTATTAATGGAAAATTTGCCTATCGAGAGATTTGTTTCTTCTCCTTTAAGAGCCATAGAGCAAAAAGCAAAAGAGAGTATATCCTCAGAAGAAAAAAGTGTCTCTTTCGGTAAGATTTTGGGAGATTTAGTCCAGCAGGTCAACGCCCTGGATAAGAGTACTGGTCAGTCTATTGAGAAATTGATTACCGGAGAAGCTGATAATATCCATCAGGTGATGATCGCTGTAGAAGAAGCCAGTCTTACCTTTAGTTTAATGATGGAGATTAGAAACAAATTATTAGAAGCCTACCAGGAAATTATGAGGATGCAGATATAGGAATACCCAGATATATCTAGTGGGGAAGAGATGGATTTACTAAAACAAATTATTGCTCAAATAGTGTCACTCTGGCAAAAATTAAAAGTGCGGCAAAGGATAATTATCATCGTCGTAGTGCTCGTATTTTTGATTACTCTCTTTCTTCTTATTTCTCAAACTAACCAATCCAGATATTCTTTGCTATATTCCAATCTTCAGTTGGAAGAAGCGGCAGAAATAGTAGATAAGTTAAAGGAAAAGAATATTTCCTATCAATTAAAAGAAGGAGGGAGAACTATTCTTATTTCCTCTTTGGAGGTCTATGATACCCGCCTTCAGTTAGCTATGGAAGGAATTCCCCGTGGAGGAAAAATTGGCTTTGAAATATTCGATAACACTAACATATTGGGAATGACTCAGTTTATGGAAAGAGTAAATTATCAGCGGGCTTTACAAGGGGAGCTGGCTCGAACTATTCAAAGCCTGAGCGAGGTAATGGAAAGCAGAGTGCATTTAGTTATTCCTGAGTCAACGCCTTTTCTGGAAGAGAAAGAATCATCCAGCGCTTCTATTGTTTTAAAGCTTGAACCAGGTGCTCAGTTAGGTAAGAATCAAATCCGGGGTATTGCTCACCTGATTGCTACCAGTGTAGAAGATTTGAGTTCCACGGATATCACTATCATAGATGGAAGGGGAAATATGCTTTTTGGTGGGGAGGGTCAGGGCGCATCTTCTTTTCTTAGCAGCACTCAGTTGGAAGTGAGAAGAGAGGTGGAACAGTACCTTGCCAATAAAATCTATTCTCTACTCAACCCTCTCATAGGGCCGAACAAAGTAGTAGCCAGAGTGGATGCACAGATAAATTTTGACCAGATAAGCACCACACAAGAAACTTATGACCCCAAAGGTAGAGTAATCCAGAGTGAAACCTATCGGGAGGATGCAAAAAGGGGGAGTAGTTTGCTGTCTGGAGGAAGTCCGGGAGTAGCAACTAACCTGGGGGAAAGCACCGCTTCCACTCAAAGTAGTCCTGGCGAAGAAACAAGTGAAGAAAGCAGCGTACAATATTCAGTAAACAAAACTATGGAGCACCTGACCAGAGAAGTAGGTAACATAGAACAACTTTCCATAGCTGTGGCTATTGATGGCAGTTACCAATTGAACGAAAATGAGGTGAATGAGTATCTTCCTCGCACTGAGGAAGATATGAACAAGTTTACTTCT
>Ga0114922_10004711_pt1 | contig 12649 bp, 16 predicted proteins | sample AartaG_FD_100975 | JGI IMG/M metagenome (GOLD analysis project Ga0114922, IMG submission 100975) | Deep subsurface microbial communities from Aarhus Bay to uncover new lineages of life (NeLLi) - Aarhus_00045 metaG | ecosystem: Environmental > Aquatic > Marine > Oceanic > Sediment | place... | reverse complement strand
GTACCCACGATCATGAGCGGCATGGCAATTTTATGGAGACGTCCTTTGAACCCCTGCCAGCGACCCACGATCAGCGTGATAGCGATGCCGATCAGGGTCAACATGATGTGCAAATGGCCGATGATCGATTTCTGCAGGATGGTCTTGTGCGGCTCGCGGATCAAGTCCTCTGCCAGGAAAGCCTCGTGCCCATTGCCCCAGTAGGATCCTGTCACCGCACCGAATAAGGCTGATCCCAGCGTGGCTACCGCCATGGTGAAGAAGGCCACCCGCTCGAGATCCACGCCGCCGCGCGTACGCGACCGGTCAGACTCATCAGTCTTATATTCCTCACGCCAGGGCCACAAAGCTGCCGCCAGGAGCAATCCAGCGAAATAGACCAAGGAATTCCCAAAGAGGAATAGACCGTGGAAGACAAAGTTCTGTCCAAAGTAGCCAAAGCTCAATCCAAAAATCATGACCAACAGATAGCCAAAGGTGATCGTGGCATTGATCGTAGTGCGTTCATGGGGTTTCATCGCCACTATATCGGTGATGATGTAGGTCTCGATGGCGACAACTGCCATGGCAATCGCATGGTAGAGCAGGATGATGCGGCCTTCCCGTTCGGCCGGATCCAATTGCATACCGGTGATCTGGATCACGCTTTCACGTATGCCCCACTCAGCCATGGGCCCGGAGAGCATGCCCCATACAGCTGTCACGATTGAGATCATGGCAATCGCGACGAGCACCAGCCCTTTGGTTGATAGGAAGAGGAATTGATAGCGTTGTCTCATGCGCCACCTTTGATCAATGTCTGATTACCACAATACCAAGTTCGACATCCACTTATCGTTCGGTCTTTCACAATAAGCATATCCAATCATTCTCCTGTTGAATATACCTAAAGTTAAGATGGTCTGAGTTTAGCTGGGGGCTCTTTAGAATAAGAGCCCCCAGTATATTCTGTTTAGAATTTTCTATAACCTGGCTTCGGAGGGTAGAGAAGGACCACTAATCCGCCGCCGATGCGACCACCGCAGGTGCAACCCCGACCCCCTCATCATCAGCCGTCAATCTTTCCCAAACACCCGGCCAGATGAAGAGCACCGACAGGACCATCGCCATGATCGGTCCGAAGGAGAAAAGCGAGAAACGGCCTAGGCTGATCGTCGTGGCGACCACGATTGGGATGCCCACAACTAGCTCTAAAAGCCCGGCACACATGGCGACGACCCGCATCCACTCTTTCGGTTTCAGGACCACACCAACCGTGACGACGAAGAAGCCGATCGACGCGATCCAGTTCATACGCTGCACCAGGGTGAAGATATCCGTGCCGATGGTGATGATGCGGCTCCAGCTGGCCACGCCGTTCATGAAGCAGAAGATGAAGGCCATCCCGGTCCCCAATCCCAGCAGCGTGCGCTTCCATGAGCGCTCTCCCACCACTTTGACCAATAAGAAGTAACCGAGCAAATTCGGCCAGAAGATCGTGAAGTAGATCGGCGGCAACCCGGCCGCCATCATGGGTACGTTAATAAACCAGCTGCCTTGTAAAGCCAGGGCGCTGGCAACGATCGAGGCCGGAAAAGCCCATTTGCTTCCCATGTAATATCCATAGCTGCTCACGAGGAAGATAACACCCGCCGTGATACCAAAATCAGAGAGCGCCGGCATCAAGTAACCCAGCAGGATCTCACAGCCCGGTTCTGCGGCTTCAGCAGTGCGCGCCGGTCCAAACCAGGACATGAAGATCAAGTAGGTTCCGATGACCCCCAACAGTCCTAATATGAGCGTGACGATTGCACCCCAACGGTTTTGTCTGTTCATCTTCAGTCTCCGATCGATTACGATAGATTCCCAACGCACCTCCCAAGGACTGGGGGACGGTTGGTTGGACAATTCTCTTTGTGAAAGGTATCACGATAAATACCGCTGGTCTTTGCTTTAACGCAAAAGCTAGTATTGAATCGTCCTTAAGGAGCGCAGAAGCATGGCAGAATTGCTTGGACGGCTTAAGACAATCGAACCTTTTAGCCATTTTCCTGAAGAAGTTTTGAAGCAGGTTGAAGGCCTGGCACGTCGACGCACCTATGCAGTCGGAGAATTTGTGACCCAGTATGACGATGCCTGGCCATATATGGTCTTCATTGAATCCGGCGCTCTGGAAGCAGTAAAAGAGTCACCCGAAGGACGCAGCTTGCTGGTCTACAAACTCATTGCTGGTGAGGTGATGTGGGGGTTAACCTTCTTTAATGAAGCGGTCAAGATGCCAGTCTCCCTGCATGCAGCCGAGGAAACCGACATCCTGTTGTGGTCACGCGAGGAAATCCTGCCGATCCTGCTTGAGCAAGGAGACGTGCTCTGGTCGATCTGCAGCATCCTGATCCAGCGCGTGCAGGTGGCCAGTGCGATTGTTGAAAATCTGGCGTTTCATCCTGTGGCCAGCCGCCTGGCAAAGATGTTGGTTGAAACCTACGGGGATAGGGGTTCGGCGCCTCTAGCTCGCGATATGACCCTCGATGAAATGGCCTCACGCGTCGGGACGACCCGCGAAATGGTCTGCCGGGTGCTGTACAAATTTGCCGACGAAAAATGGATCGACATCACCCGCACTGAATTTCGGCTGGTTGATCAGGACGAGCTTGAACAGCTTGCAGGCCGGTGACGATCAGATCAGTGGTGGACTGGCTTCAGAGGTATCCCCATCATCGGATCTACTTCTCCATTAGGTGCATAGGGACCACGGCCGCTCCTACAATACCGGGACCTGTGTGGACCCCTAGGACAGGCGAGATGCGCAGTATCTCAAGTTTGGCGACCTCCAGCTTTTCACGCAGCAATTCGCCCAGCGCCTCAGCTTGTTCTACAAACTGGCCGTGCATGACAGAGACCCATAGGGGTGTACCCACTTCGTAGGCTTCCACCAGGTAACTGACGATCATGTTCAATGCTTTTTTGAGTGTGCGTCCACTACCCACCGTACTGTATTTGCCATCTTCTTTCGCAACCTTGATCACGGGTTTGATCTTCAGCAACGAGCCGGCTAGAGCCTGAACCCGGCCAATACGACCGCCGCGTTCCAAATATTCGAGCGTCTCGAGTGTGTAGATTACTTCCGTGGCGGCACGAATCTCCCTTAAGTGCTCCAAGATCGATTCAAGGCTCAAGCCCTTCAACGCTGAATTTGCGGCTGCTAAGACCTGGAAACGCTGGCCCCCAGATAAGGTCATCGTATCCACAACGGTCACATCCTGCTCGCTTTGCTCCGCCCCAAGGCGTGCGGCTTCGACGGTGCCGCTGAGCCCCCCAGAAATGTGGAGGGAAAGAAGATCTCCATCCCCATCAGCTTCCTTATAAAAGCTGGCAAATTCACCGGCGCCCGGCATTGCTGTTGTAGGCACGTTTGGGTAAATCGCGCGCAGCTTGTCGTAAAACTCGTCAGGGGTAATATCTCCGGCGCTCAATTGCTCCTCGGGGAAGTTAATGTACAGCGGAGCGATTTGGATGCCAAGCTCTTTGATGTCCTGTGGTGTTAGGTCGGCGGCGCTATCGGTAAGGATTTTCATGGATTGGTCTTTTCCTTTCTCTTGTGATGAATAATACAAAGCAGCCAGCATACTAACACAAACCACGCAGGACAAAAGAGTTGCCTGATTGGTTCGGTCAAGTTTAGATTTAGATTTCGATTGCAGCTACTTAAGGGTTAACTCAGCAGCATGCTTGCCAGCCAGGGTAACAAAGCAATGAACGCTAAAGATGGGTGGCCGCGTCGGGCTTCGTTGCGCCGATCCCAATTGAAGAGGTAGATCGCCAACCCGAAGGCAAGGATCCCACCTAAGAACAACACACCGACCGATCCCCAGGCTGAAAAGTCAGCACTGACCCCCATCGCCAATTCTTTATAGGCATTCATTGCATGCGTCGGCGGGAAGGCTCGAGACAGCGCTTGCGCCGCCTCAGGTAGAAACTCGTATGGCAGCATCACCCCACCGACCAACATGGAGGGGATGAAGATGATCTGAGAAATCATCACCTGGAAGTTTGTGCTGGGTGAGACGACACCGATCAGGACGCTGATCCCTACCATGGCCACCATCAACGCCACTGTGACGACGATGAAATGTACCCAGTTAATTGGAAGTGGCGCGTTAAATAACGGGCGAGCCGTCAAGGTGATAATCAGTCCCACGATCAGCATGTGGATACTCGTTGTCAGTGATAATACGGACAGGATCGAGCTCGGGGGCACACCATTGATGTGATAGCTGCGAAAAATGCCCTCTTCGCGTGCGGTCACCAGAAACGCAGGGATGCCCATCAGCATGGCGGCCATCACGGCAAAAACCATCATGGCCGGGATCAGCAACTCCAGGAACATGGGGTTAATGTCCACCATGATGAAGCCCATCATCAAGTAGAAGAGCAGCGGGAACATGTAATTCAAGAATAGCAACTGCCGATTTCGGATCCCTGTACGGAATTCAAATCTAAAGTGGTTTAGAAAGGCGGTCATCGAGCCACCCCCTCGGTTGTGATCTCCAAGAAGCGATCCTCCAGCGATGGCCGTTCTACCCGCAGGTCGATCAGCCGATCACCCTGCGATTCGACAAATTGGATGATGGCTGCCACGGTTGGGCCGATATCCGTACTGAAGTAAATGTAATACTCATCTTTCACCGATATGCTCTCCACCGCCGGGAACCCGGCCCCATCATCCCCCAGGCAATCCTGCTCGGTGCGTACGGAAGCCTTGGTCAAACCGGCGCCGGTGGCGGTTATCTCGAGTGGTGTGCCTGTTGCCACGAGTTCCCCTCGCAGCAGGATACCGATGCGATCGGAGATCTCCTCCGCTTCGGCCATGTCATGCGTGGCCAACAGAATCGTCGCTCCACGTTGCTTCTGCTCCTTCATGATGCTGTGTAGCTCAACACGCGTTCCCACATCCAGCCCGGCTGTCGGCTCGTCCAGGAATAACACTTGTGGTTCATGTGCCAGGGCAAGTGCCAGTGCGAGACGGCGCTGCTGGCCAGTAGATAGCTCTGCATACTGAGTTTGGTGCTTCTCACCCAGCCCGAGTCGGTTGATAAGCTCAATGTTTGGCCTCACCCCGTGGTAGGCGCAGAAGAATTTCATCGCTTCGTCAACCGTGATATTGGCTGGAAGTCCCGATGTTTGAAGCTGCACCCCGATCAGGTTGCGCAAACCCCGCGTATCGCGGCTCGGATCCACGCCAGCGACGCGCAATGACCCAGTATCTGGCGCCCGAAGCCCTTCCAGGCTCTCAAGCGTACTGGTCTTGCCAGCTCCATTAGGGCCCAGCAGGCCATAGATCTCGCCCGGGTGAACTTCGAAAGAGATGTCGTCCACTGCGACAAAATCATCATAGAGCTTACGGAAATGTTTGACCTCAATGACGGGTTCACTCATAGTGCTCCTCACTCGATTCACCCGGGTGATATGCTCCACAAACTATACGCAACTTCACCGTGGTCGTTGCATGCCGAATGGATAACCCGGGCACTGCCCTTCATCCCTAAAAGCGTTCAATCTTCTTCAGCAAGATGCCGACACTTTCCCTCCGCACCTAAAGCACTCCAGGCACCCCGGGAGAGCTCTCCTAAAAAGGAGTATAAATAGGATATAATTAGTCCCATTCGACAGGCTTGAGCGGAGATTCGCAGTAAGAATATTGTACTTTGGGTTCTTCAGGTTTTGTTAGGACTTTATTTTTTATTTACCGGTGTGATGCACTTCGTCTTCCCGCCGGGTTTACCAGCCATGATGAGCTGGATGTACGAACTATCTCCAACGCTGCATACGATCAGTGGCATTGCTGAAATCCTGGGTGGTTTGGGATTGATCCTTCCAAGCGTCACAAAGATCCAGCCGCGCTTGACACCGCTCGCCGGTGCGGGCTTGGTGCTGGTGATGATCGGCGCGCTCACCTGGCATCTGCAGCGTGGTGAACCACAGAACATGGGTTTTAACGTGGTCCTAGCGCTCCTTGCAGGCTTTGTCGCCTATGGCCGCTGGAAGCTGTCGCCCATCAGCGAACGGAGTTCGACCGCCATAGCTTAATCCCATTAGTCGCTGAATTTGAACGATACCATCCTCCCTCGGGTATAACCTAATGGTTATGATGCATTGAGGGAGGATGTGTTGTTTAACAAAGGTCTTTATCTGGTTCCGCTTCACAAGATAAAATAAGCCTATATGAAAGGAAATGAGCGACGCATGGGGCAAATGCGCCGCTCATTTTCATGCCTATCCGCCTTATTGGAAAGTAAAAATTAGGATCAAGGGAACGATCAGCAGCATAGACACGATTGTCGCAGCAATGATCGCCGCCAGACCCAAGGTTCGAATCGTCCTCATCTTGCTGGCTTTCTCATAGGCTTCCATAGCCTGCTCCTTTGTAAAATGCGCTGGTACTTCTTTCAGCATTGTGGCAGCGGTGCTAGCAGCTAGGTCTGTCAACTCTTCATCGCTTTCAAGAAACTTTTCCACCAGCTTGTGGGTGTCCTCGCTAACCTCCCCGGCAACATACAGCGGGATTAAATCGAGTATGACATCACGTGTGATCTCCATCTTCCCTCCTTTCTGCAAGTGATGGTTTCATTCAAGTTACCACTCAACCGCCCTACTCCTTTATCATCTGAAAAAGCAGCTTCTTGCGTGTACGATGTACCTTTACCCTGGCGGCCACTTCTGATACCTCGAGCACCCTTGCAATCTCTCCATAAGGCAGGTCGTATTGGACTCTCAACAAAAAAGCCGTTCGATCGCATTCAGGCAGAGTCTGAAGAAAAGCATTCACGTTTGCCAGTGTGATGCGCACCTCTGTCATTGCTTCAGGTCCTGGTGAGGGATCTGGAAAGCCGTCCTCCAAGGTCATATCCCGCCCCCTTTTACGTTGTCTTGTGAGAAAGATATTGCGGGCAATCTTCAGCAGATAGCCCTTCAGAGTCTCCATACGGATCGACCCAATACGCACCCAGGCACGCGCGAATGTCTCTGCGGTGATATCTTCCGCATCCATAGGATTACTCGAAAGCCATAATGCAAAGCGATAGATATCGCTTGCATACTGATCGTAGAGTTCTGAAAAGTTGTGCATGTTGCCTTTCCTGTTGACAATATGCATATTAAGGGTGATTCGTTACAAAACCAATCCAGTCTCATCTAATAGGCGGGGGAGGTACCTGCTTATGAAAGATACTCGAAGACTCAACAACCTGGTTATCATCAGCGGAGCGATCCTGGTCGCGGTAGCGATCCCACACTTGATTGATGATTTCCTCAACGGTATCCCGGACGAGTTCGGCCTCACCAATGTGCAAGCTCAGATTCTTTCCGGGCTCTTCTCGGTGCTCCTGATCTGGATCTTCGCACAGGTTGGGCGCGAGAGCAGGGTTGGCTTGATAGGCGCTGGCTTCCTAGGCATCTTCCTGGCACTGGCCGGAATCCTCAAGCATGTGCCGCTGATGCTCAAACCAGGACCATACTGGGGCGGTATGTTCTCAGAATCACTCATCATTGCCCTGATTCTGAGCGGGCTATCGCTTTTCAGCCTTTCAATCTATGCTTTACGTAGAGTAAAAAATAGCCACTCTATATGAGGGTAATGATGTTTAAAGCAGAAAGTATCTCACAGACAGCGACGATTCGACTCAAGGGGCGATTCGATCAGGTTTTTCCTCTCTTTGGCCCGGTGCGCGAGAAGGATTGGGCTGAGGGTTGGGATCCGCACATCCTGTTCTCCAATAGTGACAATATCGAGGAGCACATGGTGTTTCAGACCCATTCCCACCTTGACGATGAAAAGGGGGTGTACACCTGGACGGTCTCTACATTCGTCCCTGAAGAGGGGAAAATTGAGTACACCATCTTCGCTGAGGCTCGCCTGTGGTGGATCATGATCCTCTGCAAGGAGGAGTCAGAGGGTGATCACTGCAACGCGACGATAACCTACACCTTTGTGGGTCTCACGAAACTCGGGAATGACCGCAACGCCATGGCACTGGCCACAATGTATAAACATGATCTCAAGGACTGGGAACTCGCCATTAATCACTACCTCGAAACGGGGTCGAAACTACGCCACCATTAATCTGGATTAAGAAACAAGCGGGAGTCTGGGATGAATGATAAAAAGGAATTCGTTGTTACCCAGGATCTATTGAAAGAATTGCCAACACCGGTGCAACGCTACATGAACTTCTCGGGCGTTATAGGGAAACCGTGGATCCAATCCGTTCGTCTGGAACAGGCCGGTCGTTTTCGCACCGCGGCTGATCGACCGTGGATGCCGATGGTCGCCACCCAAACTTATACCACCCAGCCACCGTCGTTTACCTGGCAAGCACGTTTCAAGCTGTTGGGTCTACCCCTGCTACGTGCGCGGGATCAATACGCTTCTGGCCATGGTCACATGTTCGGCAAGCTGGCCGGGATCTACACCCTCTTCGATGCACGCGGAGAAGAACTCGACCAGGGTGCCATGCTGCGCTACTTGAGCGAGATGATCTGGTTTCCGATCGCCTTTTTGGGCGAGAATATCAGCTGGGAAGCGATCGATGATGGTTGTGCACAAGTCACATTCACCGATCAGGGCAAGAGCGTCTCCGGGAAGCTTTTCATCGATAGTGAGGGGCGGCCTGTCAATTTCACCGCCATGCGGTATCGTGAGTTCAAGGGAGACTATGCCCTCGATGCCTGGTCAACTCCAATTACGGATTATGCTGAGAGAATTGGCCTGATGTTGCCTGTACGCGGTCAGGCAATGTGGCACCTGGATTCTGGTCTGTTTGTTTACATCGATCTTGAGGTCGGGGAGGTTGAGTACAATATAGACGTAGCTTAGATTATTGGTTTTGACAATCTGCGTCCATTTCTTAGGTAACCCATGTATTGGTATGATCACCAAACAAACAATCGCCTTTACAACCATCCAGGCTCCAATTCATGATTTCATCATCGAAGACCTGGCTAGCTATGTCACATCACGGTTACAAATCCCATCTCAATTTGTCATCGACATCCCTTGGCAGGAACGCGAGCGTTGGATTGATTCTGGCGAGATCGACGTAGCCTGGATTTGCGGGTTGCCTTATGTGGTTAGGGCAGATCTGGGTCAACCGGATCTTGAGTTGCTCGCCGCGCCCGTGATGGTAGGAGAGCGTTACCATAATCAACCGATTTACTTCTCAGACGTGATCGTGCGTGCGGAGAGGCATTTTCAATCCTTTGCGGATTTACATGGTACAAACTGGGCATACAACGAGCCGGGTTCACAATCTGGCTACAACATCACCCTTTATCATCTAGCCACAATTGATGCGCCGATACCGTTCTTCGGTCGGATCCTCGAAGCCGGATCTCATGAAAACTGCATCCAACGCGTGCTTGATGGCGATGCCGATGCTGCCGCGATCGATAGCACTGTACTCGACCTGGCCTGCGAGCAAGATGAGCGCATTCATGACCATTTACGAGTAATAGCGACATTGGGACCAAGCCCGATTCCTCCGCTAGTTATCTCCAAGAGTGTCGACCCGGATTTGCGAGAAGCCATTCGAGCTGTGATCCTGGAGATGCATGAAGATCCTGATGGTTGCCAGATCCTGGAGCGGGGAAAGATAAGGCGTTTTCAGCACGTCAGGGATACGGACTATGACTCGATTCGGGTCATGGCTCGTGAGGTTCGGGATGCTCAATTCTGATTGCAGGTAACTTCCGAACGATCTAGTCATACTCTAAGGCAAACAACATATCACTATCACCAGATTTTGTCTTGAAAGTATTTGAGAGATTCTTCGGGTCCAATGCCGATGCCGTGGCGCTTCGTGAGGCCTTATTGAAGTATTCCGATAAAGAGTCCCCTCGCGTGCATCTGGCGATCCTTAAGCTAAGCGATGGCGATCCCGAGAAATTGCTGCATTACATTGAGGCTGCTAGGGGCGACTATCGCGATGTGCTTGCCTGGGCCGAGTATCCCGAGCAATTACGCTCTGGTGCACGGCGCGATAACACCCGCCTGAAGAATACAAATCGATTTTAAGAGCTGATCGTAAACAATATGAATCCTGGTTGGATGAGCATCGCGATCCGGATCCGCAAGATTAGTTGAACTTGTAGGGAATATGAGCACTCTAACACCAGCGAACGGCGTACCCCGGAACCTGCGGCGCTGGTTCGTGATCCACTTTGTCGCCGATATACTGTTCGCCATCCCGCTGCTTCTAATCCCCGAGGTCATCATGCCCCTTGGTGGCCGGAAGATTGTCGACCCAGTCACCTCGCGCCTGGTGGGCGCAGCCTTACTTGGTATCGGCGTCGAGTCACTGCTTGGTCAGAATGCCAGCCGCGAGGTCTTCAAGGCCATGCTGAATTTAAAGGTGGTGTGGGCTTCCGGAGCCGTGCTGGGAATTACCCTAGGTATTATCGTCGGTGCCCCAGCATCTGCCTGGCTCTTCCTGGCTATCTTTGCGTTATTCCTTATCGTCTGGAGCTATTACTGGATTACGCTTCGCTAGACCTCCCCGCTTGAAACCCTCCTGCTTTTCTTGCGTAAAGGAAGGTGGAGGAAAACACCATGGAAGATAATCATTCCTACAGTTATCGTTCATTTTTCTGGCCGATCGTGCTCATTGGATTCGGTGTGATCATGCTGCTGGCTAATCTAGACCTCATACCCATGCCCAGCATGCGCATGCTGGTACGACTCTGGCCGCTTGCCCTAGTTATCCTTGGGCTGGATATCCTCATTGGGCGCCGCTCACCTATCATTGGCGCGCTGATCGGACTCGGAGCTGTCGCGCTGGTCATCCTATTTTTCTATATGGCACCGGTGCTTGACCTTGAACCCAGCGTGGAGCGTAAGACGGTTCCCTTGAACACGCCGCTTGGAAACACCACCTCCGCCGAGGTGACCCTAGATCTGGAGCGTTACGCAACAACCATCGATTCATCGATCGATTCGGATGATCTCTTTGATGCTGTCCTGGAGACCTACACCGATGTCGAGTACATCGCACGTGGTGGCCAGCGCAAGATTATCGACCTCAACCCCGTTGATTCAAACGCCTTCGACTTGGATTGGACCCTCGCCTCGACGCGTGACATGACCTGGGAGATCGGTCTCAGCCCAGAGGTGCCGCTCGACCTCTCCATTGATATCGGTTCAGGATCGGCTTCGCTTGATCTCTTCGATTTGATGTTAGACGAACTCAAAGTTGATGGTGGTTCTGGCAGCACCGACTTAGCAATCCCCGCTGGAGATTCGCTCTACCCGGTGGATGTCAATGGCGGTTCTGGTAGCTTTGATATCGAGATCGAAGATGATGCCGAGATTGAAGCGGTGTTCGATGTCGGATCTGGCTCATTCGATGTCATCGTCGGTTCAGGCGTGGAGATGAAGCTGGAGATCGATGGGGGCTCGGGCAGTATCTTCATCGATGTGCCTCAGGACGTCGGCGTTCGTCTGGTCGTAGACGATCGCGGTTCAGGTGGTGTGCGTATCCCTAATGACTTCGATCTGGTCGATGACCAAGATGATGATGATCGCGATACAGGTATCTGGGAATCGCCTAATTACGATGACGCGAGTGCTTCGATCGAGATTCGTTTTGATCCTGGGTCAGGGACGCTGACCCTTCGCTGAGAGACGGACCTCCATAAAATAAACTAAGCCATAAAACCGAAAGCCACTACGGTGATCGTGGTGGCTTTCAAACATTCAGGGCAGATATGGGCTCAGCTGCGCGGACCACAAACCTTTTCTAATTCAGATCTGTCCAATAATTCGAATGAGGTTCGGCTCACCTTGATCAAGCCGTCGCTAGCAAAACGTGAAAGCAATTTACACACCATCACGGGGGAGGTGTTGATCTTGGCGCTCATTTCATCCAGCGTGAATTCACGTGCGACCTGAGCAACCTCATGCTCATCGAATTGCTCCAGTAATAATCGAGCCAGACGACCTGCTAACGGGTGGAAAGCCAACTCCTCAAGAAAATCACTCGCCTTACGAATTCGCCCCACAAGCATCATCGTCCAAGCCCAATGAGCTTTATGATTCCCTTGAATTAAGGGATGCATCGTCTTCTTATCCCAAAGATAAATACGACAATCTTCTTTTACCTCCAATGTGGCTGGAAGGGGTCCTTCATCAAAAAAAGACGGGCTCCAGAATAACTCGCCTTGCGTCATCGCCAGAGCTCCTAGATTGCGCCCATCCGGAGAATATTTCAACACATCGATCAACCCCACCTCAACCAGAAAGATAAAAGGCCAGGGTTCCCCATAATGGGCAATAAACGCACCCCTTTTGTACTCCTTTCGCGTCACAGCGCCGTTCAATACACGGCGCTCCCCAGAATCAAATAAAGACAGGATCGGATTTTGATCGATCAGCGTGTTTAGATCCATCGCATACCTTCTATTGACGACTGACCTTTACCAAAGGAAAAGACATCGTCTAAATTCAATGTTAAACATATATGTGAATTCACTCACAATCATTATCCGCGATTTTCCTTGAAAGGAGTAGCTCCATTATGAATGAAAGCAACTTTTCCACGCGAGCTCGTCAAATCATTGTGATCCTGATCGTTCTTTACGGGATCTTCATCATCACTGCGGGAACTTTCCTGGTTCAAGG